>Ga0209151_1000358_pt1 | contig 35222 bp, 34 predicted proteins | sample SaaInlV_DNA_165m_FD_184688 | JGI IMG/M metagenome (GOLD analysis project Ga0209151, IMG submission 184688) | Marine microbial communities from expanding oxygen minimum zones in the Saanich Inlet - SI075_LV_DNA_165m (SPAdes) (version 2) | ecosystem: Environmental > Aquatic > Marine > Unclassified...
AATAGCAAGTATTAAAAATTATAATTGGATTGATAATTCTCAAGTTGATAAATGTTTAAACAATTTAGAATTTATTAAAAGTGATAATTTATTTTTTGAATATAAAATAACAAATGATGATGATTTAGATGAAAATTTTTTTATTTATAAACATAAAGATTTTGGTGAAATAAGAATTGCTGGAAGAATTGATGCTTTTGATAATGATAATATTTATGAATTTAAATGTGTATCAACTATAACTATAGAACACAAATTACAAATAATTATTTATTATTGGTTATGGATAAATAGCAAGTTAAAAGAAAATTATGGTGATAAAAATGGAATTATTATTAATATTAGAACTGGTGAAACATTAAAATTAAAAAAAGATATATATACTATTAATCAAATTGTTGAATTAATACTCAATGATAAATTAACTTGTGTTGAAGAATTAACAGATGAAGAATTTATTCTTAAAATGAAAATTTAATAAAAATTAATCATCTGATAATTCACTAATATTGTAATTTCATCATATACTTTACAATGTTAATAAATTTTATTTTCATAATCTGTTTCTTGTTTTATTTTTTTAAACAAAACAATATTAGTTCTTGTATCATAATATTTTTATCCTAATTTAATTAATTCATTATATATTTTTATTTGTTTTTTTCATCAATATAATTTCTTATAATTAACACACACGCTTTTTTATTTTTAATATTTAAATTAAAATACTCTGTTTTAAACTCTTTTTATAAAAATATTTTTTTGATTTATTTAAATTATCAACAGAAAATTTTAAACTTTTTTTAATGTTCCTAATAATTTTATTCTTGTATTATTTTCACTACCATCTCCAAATATTATTTCTATTCTTATTTATTATTAAAATATGTTAATATTTATCAGAAATCAATTTTTAAATAAAAATTGAAAATTACTATATTTAATCATTATAAAACAACAAAACTATTTAAATATGAATTTATCACCTCCTGGATTAACACAAGATTTTAAAAATAATTATTATAAAAGAAATACTCAAAGAAAAGTCTTTAGTGAAAGAAATACTCAAAGGAAAAACTTTAGAGGACGAAATACATTATTTAAAAATTTTAATACAAAACCAAGTAAATATCACAAATATAATTCACCTAATAAATATTTTAATAAAGAAACTTTAACAAATGAATTAAAAGAAGAAAAATTAAAAAATAATAGTAATAATTGGGAAAAAAAATTGGGTTTTGCTATTTACAGTGTTCCTAATTTTAGTTTTTATTCTAAACCTGTTAAATATTTTACTTAATAATTTTCATTTTTATATAATAATTGATAAATATTAAGTTTTTTTGTTCTTGGATATCTTAAAACTCTCCCAATTACTTGGTCTAATGTTTTAGGTTCCAAATAATTAAATAGTATTAAATCATCAACAAATTCTAAATTCAAACCATTTGATAAACTCAAGTCATTAATAAATAATAATTTAATTGTATTATTATTTTTAAATTCATTTACAATATTAGTTAAATCTTCAATATTACCACCATTTAATTCTAAATAACTAAATATTTTTTCATTATAATAATTTTCTAAATAATTATTTAATTCTTTTCTGGTTGAACAATATAATATTATTTTATTTTTACATAAATCTAAAATATCTTTTAATATAACCATCTTATCTAAATTTATAAATTCATTATTATTTTTATTAATTTGAAGAGAAGTTAATTCATCTTTTCTATAAATTTTATCACTTCCAATATATTCTATTTTTATTTTTGTATCATCTATATCTTCATTATATTTTATTAATTCATAAATACATTCATTACATATATTATCATTATTTGGTGTTATATAATAATCAATACTATTATTTTTATACTCATTTTCTAATTCCATATCTTGAATATTATTAAAACATTTAACACAAATTAAATTATTAAAAAATAAATTTTTTAAAATATCTGTCAATGCTTTTAATTCTTGATGTTCTGCTACTAATTTATTTTTGCTAATAATATGACTTTCTTTATTACCATTATTATTAAATTTAATATATTTTTCTGTTTCAGTAATACTTTCTAATTTGGATGACATTAATTTAATAGAATTGGAATATAAATTTGATAGAATATCTTTATAAGAATTTAAATCAACATTACCACATTCTTTAGTTAAAATATTATAATGATGTGTGTTAATTCCATTCATTGTTTGTTTTTGACAAAATTTAGAAAATATATTATCAACATATTTATTTTTACAAATAAACTTTTTGTAATTGGGTGGTTTAATTTTCATACATTTTTTAATATATTTTATTTCACAAGAACAATCATTTTGTTTTAGATTAGGTAAATATAAATTATATGAACCTATTGTGAAACTTAAATTATTTTCATCAAAAATAGAATGTATGGATGCTGAAATAAACCAAACCATTTGAGTTAATATATTATGTTTTAAAAGATTTTGTATTGTATCTATTTCATCAAAAAAAACTGAACGAAAATAAAAATTGTGATATGATATAGCTTGAACCAATGAAATGTATAATACAGGTGTTATTAAAATAATATCATTATCCATTAAAACATATTTATCATTATATAAAGCATTAATATCTTTATTTTCTGAAATAAATTTACATTTTATTTCATTTTTATAAATTTTATTTATTGATTCAATCCATTGAGAAAATATATTATGTGGAACTACTATTAAAAAACAATTCTCTCTTTTATTCTCAAATAATTTTATAAAATATATTAATGCTAAAATAACAAATGTTTTGCCAGTTCCTGGAGGGTCTGAAAACATACCATATTTAAATTCTTTATTATTAAATTTTCCATCTATTTGTAAAGCTTTATATATTAATGATTTTTGATGTGGTTTTAAAATAATATTAAATTCATTATTATTAATATTCATTTGATTCGATTTTTTATTAATTTTCATCATATTATTTTAATATTTTATAAATTTTATTTAAAATTTACCCAAATAAAAATTGATTTTTTTAATCTTTAATTAATTAATTAAATTTTAAGAAATTTAAAAAACTAAAATGGTTTGGTGTGTTGATTGTGGTTATATTCAATTAGATAATGAAAAATTTATTAAACATAAAAGCGGAAATATTAAAGATCACCACGAAACATATTCAAGTAAGGAATGTTGTTTTCTTTGTGCTAAAATTAAAGGTGAATTTTTAAATCACAAAAATTATACCGATTGTCCTTTTATTAGAAAAGATTATTTAGCATTATGTAAGAATTGTGGATTAAATGGAAAAGATTTTAATCACCATCCATCTCATCCATCCAAAGATTTTAATTTAGTTAATAAAAATAAAACAGGAATATTAAAAAGCAAAAAATATAAATGGTATTCATATTTAAATAGAAAAAAAAGTGAAGATAATTTAATGAAAAAAATATGGAATTAATGTATCAATATTTATAGGTGATATGAGTAATAGAAATCATCAAATAAAACATTTCACCAGCACTCCTAGAATAGGATTGAAAAGAAAGTTAAAAATGAATATCCAACAATATTTAAAAGTTAAATAAGTAACGACAACACCTTTATGGTGTTATTTGTTGTTATGTATTGTATGTATTAAATTATATGTATCAAGTGTTTTTATATTTAATGTAATTTTAAATTGTATTGGGTATAATATTAAAGATATATGATTTGGCAGTTTTAAATATTTATACAAATAAATATAATTTTAATAATAATTTTTCATATAAAAATATTAAATTATTAAATATAAAAAAAAATATTAATTTATTTTATTTATATGTAATAATTTCATAATCTTTAAAATCATCAATATATAGATAATTTTTATTACATTTTATTGTTTTAAGATTTTTAGGTAAATTTTTTATTTTAAAATTATAACAATCAAACTCTAAATATTCAATTGAATTAGGAAGATTATTTAATTCTTTATTATAAGAATAAAAATATAATTTTTTAATACTATTTGGTAAATTATCCAAATTTATATTATTAACACTAAGAATTAATTCTTTAATATTATTATGTAAATTATCAATTAAATATTGATTATTAGAACACAGAGATATTTTATTAACTGATAAAGGTATAATAATTGGTTTTTTAAAATTAATACCAAATGATAAAGTTTTTAATATATTATTATTTGGTAAATATAAATCATTATTAAAAGAACCTAATGCTAAACATTCTAAGTTAATATGATTTGTTAAATCTAATGAATAATTATAATTATACATACAAATATCTTTTAATTTAATATTATTTGATAAATCTATTTCATTATCAATTCCTCTAATTAATAATATTTCTAAAGCAATATTTTTAGTTAAATCAAGTTTTTGTTTAAAATTAAAACCAATTTCTAATTTTAAAAGATTAATATTATTTGATAAATTTAATTCTTTGTCAAAATTTTGAGAAAATATTAAATTCTGTAATTTATTATTATTTAATAAATTTATATTATTATTAAAATCATGTCCTAAATATAAATCAGTTAAATTATTATTATTTGATAAATCTATTTCATTATTAAAAATACTGTAAATATAATTATCACAATATTTATCATTATAACAATTATTATATTCAATAGCAATAATTGGGTCATTATAATTACTAAATATTATTTTACTATATTTATTAATCATATCATAATATTCATCTAATTTATCATTAAATTCAGGTTTAAATATTAACCAATTATCTACAATCCAGTAATTATTTTCCATTTTTTATTATTTTAATAAATATATAAATAAATTTTCAATTTTTATTAAAAAGCAATAACTTCATAATTTTTAAAATCATCAATATATTTATAATTTTTATAACATTCAATTGTTTTAAGATTTTTAGGAAATTTTTTAATTTTTAATTTATAATATTTTAATTCTAAATATTCAATTGAATTAGGAAGGTTATTTAATTCTTTTTTATAATTATTAATATATATTTTTTTAACACTATTTGGCAAATTATCTAAGTTTAAATTAGTTCCAAATATTTTTAATTCTTCAATATTATTAGTTAAATTATCTATTATATATTGATTATTACAATTATTCATTTTTAAACTTTTAACATTTAATGGAATGAATATTTCTTGATTAAAATTATATCCAAAAGTTAAATGTGTTAAATTAATATTATTTAATAAATATATTTCTTGATTAAAAAAGCATCTAAAAGTTAAATGTGTTAAATTTTTATTATTTGATACATTTATTTCTTGATCAAAATAATATCCAAAAGTTAAATGTGTTAAATTTATATTATTTGATAAATCTATTTTTTGATTAAAATAAAATCCAAAAGTTAAATATGTTAAATTTATATTATTTGACAAATCTATTTCTTGATTAAAATAATTTCCTAAAGTTAAATGTGTTAAATTTTTATTATTTGACAAATCTATTTCTTGATTAAAATAATTTCCTAAAGTTAAATGTGTTAAATTTTTATTATTTGATAAATCTATTTTTTGATTAAATTTATATTTAAAAGTTAAATGTGTTAAATTTATATTATTTAATAAATTTATTTCTTGATCAAATCTATTTCCAAAAGTTAAATGTGTTAAATTAATATTATTTGATAAATCTATTTCTTGATTAAAATAATCTCCAAAAGTTAAATGTGTTAAATTAATATTATTTAATAAATCTATTTCTTGATTAAAATCATATCCAAAAGTTAAATGTGTTAAATTAATATTATTTGATAAATCTATTTTTTGATTAAATATATTTTTAAAATAATTATTTAAATATTCTCTATTCCATTCATTATTTGTTTTAATTGCTATTAAAGGGTCATTATAATTACTAAACATAATTTTTTTATACTTATTTATTACACTATAATATTCATCTAATTCTTCATTAAATTCTGGTTTAAATATTAACCAATCTTTTACAATCCAGTAATTATTTTCCATTTTTATTTATTAAATTTTATATATAAATAAATTTTTCAATTTTTAATATGTTATAACTTGATAATCTTTAAAATCATCAATATATTTATAATTTGTATCACATTTAATAATTTTAAGATTTTTAGAAATTTTTTTTATTTTTAAATTATAATTTTGTAATTCTAAATATTCAATTGAATTTGGAAGATTATTTAATTCTTTTTTATAATTATCAATACATAATTTTTTAATACTATTTGGTAAAATATCTAAATTTAGTTTTATTTATTTTTAATTCTTTAATATTTTTGTAATTCATCAGTAGATTTAGAAAGTTTTATTTTTAATATTGTATATTTATCTATTATTTAACCATAAGAACATTGGATAAAATATTTATTTTTCTCATTCATAAATATTATATAATAGTAAATTATTAAATTATTATATAAATGAATGATATTGTTTTAAATATAAAAAATATATTTGAATATGATAAAGAAGAATATAAAAAAATCTTTATAAAAAATATTTATGATGAAATAGATTTAATAAATAATATGTTTTCAAAAGATATTTTAATTGAAATATTAAAAATATATAAAGTATCAAAAAATAATAATAAATTTAAAGAATATAATAATATATTTTTAAAGATATTCAAAATATTAAGTGTTGAATTTATAGACCAATATGAGTATTATTTATTAATTTTTAGTTTTTTTAAATTAATAAAATTAGAAAAAAATATTTTAAAAGATATTAAAACTGTTAATTTTAACATTAATTTAATAATTTTTTATGATAAGATTAAAAAATATATGAATTTATTAATAAAAAAGAGTAATTTAATAAAACATATTAATGATATTAATAAAAAAGAAATTAATAATATAGATTTACAATATATCTTTTCAAGTTTTTCAAAAGATAATTCCTTTTATTTTAATTTTAATAAAATATTTGATATATTTATTGATTCTGTATTAATAAACGAAAAAAATAAAAAATTTATTGTTAATAATAAAAATAATTGTAAAAAATATTATAATGAAACAACAAACACAATAAAAGATTTGTATGGATTGGACAATACAAACAAATATAAAAATAATGATAATATTATACAAAAATATATTAATATATTAATTAATATTAATAATATTAAATAATTTTAAATATAAACAATTCTTTTTCACACAAGTCATTAAACATATGATTATGTATATATGTATCTAATATTTCTCTTACCAATAAAATTAAATTATTATTATTTATTAAATAGTCATACAAACCTTGAGAACCATCAGATGCACCCAGTTCTCCAATAAAAATTATATATTTTGAATTTGATTTTTCAATAAAAAATTGTAATGAAAAATAATCACAATAATTTAAACCAGGAGGTGGTGAAATCATTAATAAAATATTTGATGTATTATAATATTTTTTTACACTTTCTAAAGCATTTAATTCATCAAAAGACAGGTAATAATTTGGTAAATCAATTTTAATAAAATTTATTACATCAGTTGGTTTTATAGTTAAAGTTAAAAACTTATCAGAAATTAAATCAAAAATTGTCTTAGAAGCAATACAATTTCCACAAAAAGTTTCTAATATAAATAGTTCAGTTTCTTTATATTGTAAAAAACAATTTAAAATTATTTCAGCTGATTTTATTAAGACATCTTTTTTTAAAGTAGATTTATTAATTTGTTGATGATTATTATTATTATCATTAATTAAAAAATTTGAATTCCATTTATCTTTAAAATCATTTTCATCTAATTCTCCAGATATTTTTTTTAATCTTCCACTATCCAAAACAATAGATGGATGTTTTTTAATTAAATCAAAATTATTTTCTATTTTTTTCATTATTTTTTCAATATAAATATTACATATTCTTTTATGTTTTTCAAAATCTTTTTTTTGACAATCTTTAGAACAATAAACTATTCCACAAGGACAGTTTAAATTAGAGTTTTTTACACAAATAGAACAAATTGACATTTTATTTTTGTTTAACCATTAAATTAAAAATATTTCAATTTTTTTAATTATTTAACAATCTATCTGTTAATACACTTGCTTTATTTCCAACTATATTTTCAATATTCTCAACAGTTTTATTAATTTTATTAGACCAAGTATTTGTAAGTTCATTAATAAATGTATAACACCATAAAGCACTTGTAAATAAGTAATAAGGTTAGTAAGAATACATTAAAATCATTTTTATATGTATAAAATAATGTAAAAGTGAATAGTATTAAAATACATTGTAAAATTACTTCAGAATTAATCATTTATAATATAAAATTATAAAATTATAAAATAAAAATTGAAAATATATAAAAATAATATAAAATAAATGAATACATTATTAGAATATAGTATGAAACAAAATATTATAAAAGAAAAAATTAAAAATTTACCAAAAAAATTTATAATAGAATATATAAATAATAAATATATTGTAATAAATAAAATTAATGATATATTTTATTATAATTATAATGAATATATAAATGAAAATAGAAAAATAATTTCTCTTGATTTAACAAATCAACAATTAATTAAATATATAAATAATGGAATTATAAAAATAATTGATGAATAATTTAATATAAATAAAAATATTTTAAATAAATTATTTTTTAGCTTTTGTAGTCTTTTTAGATGTTTTACCACCTTTAGAAGATTTTTTTTTAGAATTTAAATATTTAATATTATCAAAATTTTTCTTATTTAAAAATACTGAAGACCAAAATTCAGTAGCATTGTCATATTTATTTAAAATTTCATGAAATTCTGAACCAAATTTATTTTCTAAATTCAAATATTCAAACATATTATTAATTCCAATATATTGATGTTGAGAAATTTTATTACTTATTTCTTTATATAACTTAATATTACTATCATTAATTTCTAAATTTTCTAATAAATAATATATATTATAATCTTTATTATCATTCATTGTTTTTATTATTTTTTTAATATTTTCCATTACATCTTTTGAAACTTTTGATTTTTTAAAATTTTTACATATTAAATATTTTTCTGAATTAACACTTAAACTTGTAAAAGGCTTACAAATATACGCTTCATCATAAAAACTTTTAATAAATTCAATCATATTTAATGATACATATGTATAATTATCATATATCTTTAATACTAAATCACCTCCATCACTTTGGGAGTCTAAAATAGTATAAATATGGTCTAAAATAGTTTTAAATGATTTTTGTTCTGAAAGAATTTTATCTCCTTCAATATTATGAATTTCTGTTGTTATTAAATCTATACTATTTTTTGAGTATTTATTATTAATATTTTTTTTAAAATATTTAACAAAATTATTTTCTGTATCATCAACAATAAATTCATCTTTATCTAATTTACTATTAATTAATAATCTATATATTATACAACTTTCAATAAAATAAGAATTACTATCTGTTATATTAATAACTTTTACACTTTTATCTGAAAGTAAATCAAAATATAAAATCATTTCCCATAATTGAGTAAAATAATTATTATCCACTTTAGGAATATTCTTATCAATTGAATTAATTAAATTATTTACATTATCTATTATTGAAGTTTTTTTTTCTTCTCTTGATGTGAATTCTTTAATTGTAAATGGTTCTGTAATATATTTTAAATTACTTATATTTTCATTCTTTTTTAATCCATCAGTATTATATTTATGTAAATTTTGTAAGATAAAATGATTATAACCTAATTTAAGTAATGGATATGAATTATCATTACTGAATTCAATATTATAATCTATATCTTTTATATTAAATGTGCTTTCATTTAATTTAAAAATTAATGGCTTAAATGTATTGAAAATTGACATTATTATAATTAATAAATATATAAAATTTAATTCAATTTTTTAATATATATATATAAATTGAATTAAATTATAAAAACAAGACCTAAATATTATTAAAAAAATAATTTTTATGGTGAAATGTATATAAAATAGGGTAATAAATAAAAGTATATTATTAAGAAATTCATCTTATCATTTCAAAATTGTTAAAGTATTCACTTTAAAATGTCAAGAACTATCATACAACGATATATTCTTATAACATATTAAGCAGCAAAAACAGTAATCATCTTAAAAAAAATTCAAAGAACTCTCAAATCAACACTTTGTTGATACAACTGGTAGGGTCCCGATAAAAGCAATATCCCTCCATTAAGCGTGAGACAATTAAACTTTTTCATCATCTCTTGAGCGTCTCAAAGCTCTAAAAATTTCAAATATTTCACCAGAAGAAACCACATTAGACCAAATGCCACGAGAATTTTGAGTAATTCTCCAAGGTCTGTTGTCAATCAAACAAATAAAACCATTCACAGGAAAAGTTTTCCCTTCGAAAATTTCTGGATTGATAATCAAACCACCAGAAGAAGTATCCTTTCCCTGGATTGTCAATTTGACAGATCCAGGAAATCCATCTTCTCTGTCAAAGAGAGCTGAAACTTCATTTCTCTCCAAATCAGTGACATTGAGAAACTTTCCATTAATAATACGATAAGTCTTTCCGTCTTTCTTAATGGATTTAGCGGATTGTAATAATCCAAAAGTAGCTGAATGTGTATTACACATATAAGAACCAGTGTCTGTCAGAACACATGAAATCAAAACTTCGGCTCCATTCAATGAGAATTTCTTTTCTTCAAAAGGAATTTTTTCTTTGTTGGAAGGAGAACTCTCTTTTTTCTCATTAAGAAAGTTTCTGGAAAGATAAAAACTCTTTCCATCACGATTGATTTCATCAGAGCTTTTGAGAGATTTGTATCCCTCACAGTTGAAATCCAACATATAAGATGAATTTCCTTTGGGAACAGTCTTAAGCGTCACGTGATCACCATTCACGGTGAAAACAGTTGAGTCAAATTTAGGGCCGGGCATTTTCTCAATTATACTACAATACAATACTGTAAAATTAACTCTAATATGTTAAAATCATCAGAGATTTTATTTTTCAATTTTTTTTTTTGAGATATTATAGATATAAAATATAAAAATTGATTTTAATATATAACTATATATATAATAAAGAATATGGTTATATTAGATACTTTAGACAAAGAAGTAATTGATAAAATTAAAAAATTTATAGATAAATATGATAAAAACAAGAATGAATTAGAATTATCATTATTTCAAAAAACAGATTTATTAACATTAGAGAGATTTAATAATTTGAATAGTGTATTAAATATAATAACCTCTAAAAATGATAAATATAAGTTTAGTAATTCTACACAATTAGATATAATCTTAAGTTGTAAAACAAAAAAGAATGTATTAGAGAAAGATAAGAAAGAGAATGTATTAGAAAATTATAGAATAACTATAGATAATATTGATACTATAAATGATTATATTAAAATGTTTAGTAAGAAGAGAAATGAATTAATTTTTAGCACATTATTAAAACTTGCTATTGGTAAAAAGAATAATGATAATTTAAAGGTTATTAAAAAGGTAAAGGATGTTAATAACTATATAACAATATTAAATTATTATATTAAAGTAAAATTGGATGAAGAATTAGAATTAACAAAGGAAGAAAAGAGTAAATTATCAAATGTAAATAAAAACTTTGAAAAAGGTGAATATAATATAGTGTATCGTTTTAAAAGTAGAAATAGTTATTTTATTACAAAAAAAAAAAATGTATTTAGATTTGATTTAACAACTGTAAAACAAGCAAATAATATTAACAATATAGAAAATGGCATATCAAAAAATGAAGTAGAATTAGAATGTTTATTAAGTGATAAAAAGGTTGCTATGGAAGAAATGTTTTCATTAAGTGAAAATATTATTAAGATAGTTCAACAAACAAATAATATTATGAGTGTAGAAGAAAATACTGAAATAATTAATTTGTATAAAAACTTATTAGGAAGTAATGAAACAATAACTAAATTATTAGGAAGACAGCCAATTTCATTAGATTTAGAACAAACAGTTGATAATTTACCAAATAATTATGCTGTGACCGATAAGTCAGATGGTGAAAGATATATGTTAATAGTTAAAGATAAAAGATGTTATTTAATATCAAATAATTTAAATGTGAAAGATACTGGAATTGATATTAATAGTAAATTTAACAATAGTATATTAGATGGAGAATATATATTTATTCAGGAGTGTAATAAGTATTTGTATATGGTATTTGATTGTTTAGTATTATCTGATGTTGATTATAGAAATGAAGTAAGATTAATGAAAAGATTATCTGTAATGGATGAATTAATTAATGATATTAATAAAGTAAATGTAAAATTTAAGGAAATTAAGACAGATGATATAGAGAATATGGATAAAATATTAGATATTCATAAAAATAATTTGTATTCAATGTATGATGATATTATGGACAATTTAAAAAAGTCAAAGAAAAATGTAATTGTAAGAAAAAAATATTTTGTAGATGTTTATGGTTTAAAAGACAATGAAATATTTTATTATTCTGATTTATTATGGAATACATTTACTAAAGATAAAGATATGAATTGTCCTTATGAATTAGATGGTTTAATTTATCAACCTTTAGAACAAAAATATGAAATAAATCCAAAAAAGTCAAAATTATCTGATTTAAAATGGAAACCTGTAAATATGAATTCAATTGACTTTTATATTGAATTTGAAAAAGATCCAAAAACTAATAAAATTTTAGTTGTATTTGACGACACAATTAAAACATATAATGAAGATGATGAAGTTGAAGAAAATACAAATGATGAAAGAAGTTATTATTATATATGTAATTTATATGCTGGAAATAAAATAGGAGGTCATGAAAAACCAGAACTATTTTCAATGAATAAAAAAGAGAGTAGATGTTATTTATTAATAAATGAAGATGGAAATGTAAGGTCAATTGATGGTAAAATAATTAATGATAAAACGGTTGTGGAATTTTATTATGATAGAATTACAGAATTAAATGATTATATGAGATGGACTCCCATGAGAACACGATTTGATAAAACTGAAAATGTTAAAAAATATAAAACAAATTATGGTAATAGCTTAAATACAGCAAAATTAATTTGGAAAACAATAATGTCTCCAGTAACTGATAATGACTTTATGGAATTAAAAGATAATTCAAAGTATGATACATATATAAAAGAAATGAGAAGTAAAATTGATGAAGGACCAAAAAGTTTTATTAAAGATGAAGATTATTATAAAGATAAAGAAAAATATAAACCTTTTGGTTGGTTTCAAAGTTGGGTGAAATCACAACTTATTTATACTTATATTAATTACTTATATAATTATGAAATGCAATATAAGGTTATTGATTTTGGAAGTGGTCAAGGTGGAGATATAGAAAAATTTTATTATGCAACAGTAGATTATTATGTGGGTATAGAACCAAGTAAAAATGAAATTTTTGGTTATAAAAAAGCTTTATGGAGATATAATAAAATGAAAAAAACAAGACCAAATGTCCGCCCAATGTCATTTATTCAAGGAGATGCTACATGTTTATTAACATATGAAGACCAAATAAAATCAATTGGTAGAATGGATGAAGACCAAATAAAATTATTTAATAAATTTTTTGGAGAAAATAATAAAACATATTTTGATAGAGCTAATTCAAGTATGTCATTACATTATTATTTAAAGAATGAAAATTCTTGGAGTAATTTTTGTCAAAATTTAAATGATTATTTAAGACCTGGTGGTTATTTAATATTTGAAGTATTAGATGGGGAAAAAATAAGAAAATTATTAAAAAATGATAATGAATATATTTTAAATCTTACAGATGAAAATGGAAATAAAAAAATGATATTTGGTTTAAAAAAGAAATATGATGATAATAATAAAACTCATTTAGGAGATACTATAGATGTCCATTTAAATTGGATTTTTGATGATGAACAATTTGAACCTGAATATATTGTGGATTATGATTTTATAATTAAATCATTTAAAGAAAAATGTAATATGAGATTAATTGAAAGTGAAAATTTTAAAACAGTTTATGATGATAGTAGAAATTATTTAAGTGATGTTGTTAATAATGAGACTAGTGGAAATAAATTGGGAAATATAAATTTTAATGAAAAGGTATATTCATTTTACACAGAGGAAAGTGATAAAAATAAGATATATAAAGATATTGCTTTCTTATATAGGTATTATGTATTCAAAAAGGATGAGGGTAATTTGAAGGAAGTTAAAGATAAATATTTTGGAAAGAAGAGCACAATTTATACAAGAAAATAAAAATTGAAATTTATTTAAAAATATTAATTTAATAATAGTATATTGATAATGGAAGTATTTGATAATAATAAATTGTTAAAGACCATTGATATGGTTGAAACAACTAATGAGATTATTACAAATTATTTGGATAATAATACTTGGGAATTAATGCAAGAAAAGAAGAATAAGAATAATGGTGTATTAAAAAAATCTATAGAAGATAATGTTAATAAATCTGTAATAATGGAAGCATTAAATACTCTTAATAATAATAATTTTAATAATTCAGTTAATAATATTAAGAATTTAACATTTAATAATATTGAAGAATTTAAAGAACTTGTAGTATTAGTATTTAATAAATTAAAATCAACAATTAAAGCTAATAAAACATTTATTGCAAGATTATGTTATAGTATTAAAGATATGTATTATATTGATGATAATAATAAAAAAACATTTGAAAATTTATTAAGAGATTATACTAAATTTGAGTATGATAATATTATGAAAGAATACGATCAGGATAAATCAAATAAAATATTATCAGCAATTGTATATTTATATCAATCATCATTTTTTGATTTGAATATAATTAATATAATTATTAATGATTTAAAAAAAGTAATTGAATATAATGAAGAAACATTTAATAAAGAAAATGTTGAAAATAAAATTAATATGACTTGTTATTTATTGGATGAAATAATAATTGATGAAAAAATAGAATTTATTATTAAAAATATGATAGAATTATTAAAAACTCTTCCAAAGTTATATGGTAAAAAGATTTCAACAAAATTTAAAATTAAAATTATGAATACTATTGATAATAGATAATTAAAAATTTTTTTATTTAATAGTAATAATTTAATTGTTATTACTTGTAAAAATATCATCTTCATCATCACTTTCTGTTGATGAATCATTATCTGATTTAGCAATATTAACAATTTCTTCATGTTTAGAACCAAAAAACCATGAATACAGGAATTTAAGAACAACAATTAATACAATAACAATTATAAAAATGCTGAAAAGTGATAATTCATATCCAAAAATAAGAAAATTGGTTGAAATAATATTATCACTTGGTGTAATATTATCTGAATTATCAGCTAATGAATTAAATAATTTATTAGTTATTTCATTGCAAGTTTTATTTACCAAATTTACAGTGTTCATATAAAATATTATTTATAAATAATAATACAATAAAACGCTTAAATATATTTATATATAAAAATTGAATTTAAATAATAAAATATTATTATAACTTAATATGAATAATGAAAAATATACATTTAAAAATGATAAAACATCATGGATTGAAAAATATAGAATAATCAAACTAAAAAATATTATAGGACAAGATGAAATAATTAATTTTATGATTAATATAACTAAAACACTTGAAATGCCTAATTTATTATTATGGGGTTCTCCAGGTGTAGGTAAAACCAGTTCTGCTTTATCATTATGTTATGAATTATATGGTTTTAAAAGATTAGAACAAAATATTTTAGAATTAAATGCATCAGATGAAAGAGGTATTGGTGTTGTAAGAAATAAAATTATAAATTTTACAAAATTAAAAACAACAACTGAAGACCCAAATTATCCATCTCCTCCATTTAAAATTATAATACTTGATGAAGCTGAATCAATGACAAATGACGCACAAACAGCATTAAGAAAAGTGATGGAAACTTATTCATATATTACAAGATTTATATTTATATGTAATAATATCCATAATATTATTGAACCAATACAAAGTAGATGTATGAAATTTAAATTTAAAGAAATACCTTGTAATAATATTAAAGAAAAAATATTAGAAATTTCAAATAATGAAAATATAGATATTAAAAAATCAGGAATAAATGCAGTAATTAAATTGTCTTCTGGTGATATGAGAAAATGTATTTTATTTTTACAAAATTTAAAATATCTAAATATCAAATTAAATAAAAAAAATATTTATAAAAATAGCAGATATATTACATATAAAAAGTTTAATAAATATATTTCAAATATTACAAATTGTGATGATGTTATTAATATATCAAGAGAATTAAATAATGAAGGTTATTTATTCAATTCAATATTAGAGTGTTATGTTAAATTTATACTCAAACAAAAAATAGATGATAAAACTAAATCACAAATATTATTTGATTTAACAAATACTGAAAATAATATTAATAGTGGATGTAATGAAGAATTTCAATTATGGATATTACTTAATAATATTAGAAATATTTTACAATAAACAACTTTTATCCATCTCATTAAAGTATAATAATAATATTAATGTTATAATAAATATTGATTTATATAATTTATATATTATACATATTATGAAAATAGATATATATACTATTAAAATATAATCTATTTGAAATTGTCCGTATTCAAATAACATTCTAATTCCTCTTTTTAATGTTATTTTTCCAGACTGAGATATAAAAATAGCTTTAACATTTTGAATATTATTTATATCTAGTATATTTTCAAATATTAAATTATTTATATCTATATCAATAAAATCATATTTTTTACATAAATTTTTATTTAAAACAACTTGGTCGTCTTTACATTTATTTTTTAGAGCTTCATTTAAAATTATTTTTAAATATTTAACATATCCCATATATAAACCAGAATTTCCTGTATAATTATTTTTACAATTTCCAAATATTTTTTTTGTAATAATACTTTCAATTTTTGATAAGTTTTTTTTATCTACTGTTTTAGAAAATAAACATTTAAAATTATTTTCTTTAAAAATTTTAACAGCATCTTCTAATTTACCATTTACTAAACTATCAAAACCATCTACAAAAATTATTATTTTATTATCTGGTAAATTTTTTATATAATTATATATCAATTTAAATTTCATATCAAATCCAGTCCATTTTTCTCCCATTCCTAAAACTGTTATTTTAACATTAAATTTATTATTAATCAATTTATCAAATAATCCTTCTTTATGTGTTGCTACTGTAATTACTTCACTATTCATTATATATATAAATAAATTATAATATTTTATTTTATAATTTTATAATTTTTTATCTTTTTTATCTTTTTTATCTTTTTTATCTTTCTTATCTTTCTTTTCTTTCTTTTCTTTCTTTTCTTTCTTTTCTTTCTTATCCTTTTTTTCTTTCTTATCAATATTTTCTGGTGGAATATCAATAGTAAATGTTTTTAATAACTTTTTTTGTTCTAAATAGGCATCTCCAGGATTAGATTTTTCTTCATTATCTTTTATAGTTTCTTCATTTTGAGATTTTTTAAGATTTCCTATTTTTTGCATAAGAATATTTGAATCAATTTGAAATATACTTTTTTTCTCACTTATTGTTTCAGGAGGTTTAATATTATTAGTTTTATAAGAAATAGTTTGTGGTTTAATATTTTGAATAGTTTTTGGTATAATATTTAAATTACCAAATTTTTTTTTATTGGTTTCTTTACTTTGAAGTGTAATTATATTTAGATTTAAATATATAGTATTATCTTTTACATAGAAATAATTTGTTTCAAATAAAATACTATAATTTATTAAATTATTATTTTTTAAATCCATAAAATTAATTTCATCACCATCATTATTTGTTATATTTGAATTATCATTTTTATTAAAAGATAAAACAATAGGATAATTATAATCTTTTTCTCTCAATAATTTATATGTAAATTTTTCATTTTTAAATTTTATTTCATAATTTTCTTTTATATATTCTAATATTTTCTTTAAATAATCTAATATTGTTTTATGTTCTTTGTTTTTTATATTTAAAGCAAAATATAAAGTATTAAAATCATTATATCCTTTAATAAATTTACAATGATTTATTAAAAACCAAAAATTATGAAATGGTTCATCAATTTGATTATTATAAATATTATTAATAGTTTTATCCTTTGTTATACTGTCTCTATTAATATCAATATAATCTTTATTAAAATTATCAATATCCGTTAAATGATATTCTAAATCATCTTCATCCATTTTAATTAGTATTATATTTTATTATTAGTATTTTTTTTCAATTTTTAATTATAATTATATATTATATTTTGATGAATAATATAACAACTAAAAATGAAAATAATATAATTAACTTTTACAATAATAATAATCCAATTTCTCCTTGGAATGATATTCCTTTAAAAATTCCTATAAAACAATATTATTCTGATTTTGGTAATCCTTGGAATGAAAGTTTATTAAATAAAGAATATTTATATAATTTTATTTGTGAAATACCTAAATGGACCAGAAAAAAATATGAAATAAATAAAGAACATAAATATCATTCAATTATTCAAGACACTATTAATAATAAACCAAGAGAATATGATTATGGTGATATTTTTTTTAATTATGGAGCTTTTCCTCAAACATTTGAAGACCCCAATGTAATTTCAAAATTAACCAATCTAAAAGGAGATAATGATCCTTTAGATGTTATTGAAATTGGTTTAAAACAAATAAAAGTTGGAGAAATAAAACAAGTAAAAGTATTAGGAATAATACCTCTTATTGATGATAATGAAACAGATTGGAAAGTAATTGCTATTTCAAGTAATGACATACTATTTGATAAATTATATAACATAAATGATGTTGAAAGAGAAATACCAAACCTATTAAATTCAATTATTAATTGGTTTGTTAATTATAAAAAAAATATTAATATTACTAATTATATTGGAATGAATGGAAAAATCCAAGACAAATATTTTGCTGAAGAAATAATTAATGAAAATTATTTACTCTGGAAAAAATACCACAGTTAAATTATCATAATAAAATATTTTATTTTTTCTCTTTTTTTCAGTTATTGAATTATTTAATATTTTTTTTCATCAAATAATTAAATTATTGATTTATTTAATATCTTAGAAATTATTTTTTTTAATTTTTTATTTTTTAATTTTTTATTTTTTAAATTTTAATTTTCATTATATAATATTTGTTCTTTTTTTTTCATTTAATAGATTTATCCAAAATAAATTTTTTTGTTTTAATTTCTTTTTATCTTTTTCTTTTAATAAATTTATCATAATTACGGTTTTTGTCTTTTTCTTTTAATAATTAGTAATAAATAAATTTTTTTATTTTTTTTATTATACTTTGTATTATTTATAATAAGTTTCTTCAATAGTATTTTGAGTAATTAAAGAGTAAATATTAATTTCATTTAATTGACCTATTCTATAAATTCTTCCAATAATTTGTTTTTCAACATCTTTCATAAAATTTGAAGAGCCTTTAATAGGTTCAAAAATAATTAAATTTTTAACAAAAGATAAATCAATTCCACAAGAATTTTTATTAGAACTCAATAATAAAACTTTACTATTTATTTTAAATTGTTCAATATCATAACTGTCTTTAAAAATAATATTATCAATATTTTCAATTTGCAATATATTATTTAATTTCAGCAATATATTATCATATTGTGAATAAACAATAACCTTATCATCAAATTGATTAATGATTTCAATTAATTTATTAATTTTAGAACTATAATTATGTTTAAGTTCATTGTTTACAGATATTGTGTATATATCCTTAATATCAGTGTTTTTACGACATATAGAGCAAGTAAAATTACTTTTCTTTTGTGATATTAATATTTCATTACATATTTTACAAAATATATGACCACAAGGCAATATACAATAATTTTCTTCATCTTCATTAATAATATCTAAACAAGTAGGACATTTTTTTTCATCATTAATTTGATTTTTAATAAAATTTAATCTTTTGTTTTGATTGTTAGTTATATTTTTTTGTTCTTTTATTAATTCAGTTAAATATTTTAATTTTTCTTTTTTCTCATTAAATGAATTAAGTTTTTTTATTTTTTCATCATTATGGACGAATTTTTTTAAAAAATTATTATAATTATTACTTTTTAATAAGTTAGAATTTATCAATTTGTAATAATCTAATTTATTATTTTCATATTTATAATTATCTTCAAATTTATTTATTATTATTCTTTTGAAATCATTAATATTCATATATTTTTCATCAGTATAATCCATAGTTATATCACAACATATTTGTCTTAAAATATCTTCATTAACATATTCTTTTAATGATAATTCAGAATCATATATTAATCTTTCATTAATATTTAATTGTAAAGATATATTATGTATATTAATTTTAGGTAAAATGATTTCATTTGATACATTATTATACATATTTTTTCTAAATATTTTAGGAAACAAATCCCAAATATAAGAACATCTATAAATATTTTCATATGTTAATTCATAATTAGTTAAATATTGTATCAAATAAAATAATGATTTATTATTAATAAATGGTGTTGCAGTAATACCCCATTTATATTTACAATCCATTTTAATTAACATTTCAAAAATTTCTTCATTTTCATATATTTCATCTTCTTCATTTACAATATATGGTAATAATTCATGTATCTCGTCAATAATTAATCTATCCATTTTATAATCTTTAAAATCATTTATTGAATATTTTAATGTATCAAATCCAACAATCTTAATATTTTCTAAGTTTTTACTGAAATGTAATTTAATTTGTTCTTTCCAATAATCAATTAAATGTTCTGGAGCTAATATTAATGTTTTTATATTTAAATTATAAGAACATAAAGATAATAATTGTAAAGTTTTACCAAGTCCTGGTTCATCAGAAATTATTCCACCTTTAATTATTGTTTTTTTAATTTGATTTTTGTAAGTAATTTTATTATCATTTAAATTATAAATACGGTCATCTGATAAAAATAATAATTTATTATTGGTTATATGATGTTTTAACGGTTTTTGTTCCATTTCAATCATCCAATTTAAATTATTTATTTGATAATTATATAATTTTGTATTCAATAAATCTAATTTTATTTTTTTTAATTTATATTTAGGTTTTTTTTCTATTGATTGTTTAAATTTAATAAATTCAATATTAAATTTTTTATTATATTCATCTAATAGATTATTTTGTATTTTAATTGTTCTATCAAACAAAGTTCTTAAAAAATTATATTCTGGATATTCAACAATGTTTTCAATTTTATCATTATCTATTAATTCAATATTATTAATATGAAAAAATAAAGATACAATTTCAAACTCTTCTTTAGAATAGTTTATATAATAAATATCAAATATATCATACTCTATATTATATTCTTTTTTAAGATCTTCGTTAATAATATTAATATTAGGACAATATTTATTTAATTCTTTATATTTTTTATAAACATCATTATTTTTTAATATTTTTGGATGCTTAGTCAACTCATCAAAATTTATATTATTACTTGAAACTTCGTTAGAAATATTATAATCATAATAATTTTCTGAAATAGAAAAATTGTATATTAAGAACATTATTAGATAATAATATTATTTAAATATTATTTTCAATTTTTTTATATAAAAATAATTATATTGATATAATTTTATGTTTTTTTTTATTATTATATTTGTATGAAGTTAATTTGTAGTTAATTTTATTTAATAAATTATTACAAATCCGTTCTACAATATATTCAATATCATTATTAGTATAAATATATTCATCATCAAAATTATCAATATCAAATAGAGGTTTATTTAATTCAAATTTATCAATAATTTTATTATAAAATTTTAATATTTGTGGAGTAATAATAGCTTTATTTGGTTTAATACTTAAAATTGTTTTACTTTCATTATCAAATATTTTATTTAGAAGTTTAAGAACACTTTTATAATATTTTTCATTACTATTAAATTCTAATTTAACAATATCATTAATAGTATTATTTGTTTCGGTTATGTAATCAAAGGACATTATTAATTTATAATTTATATATAAAATAGATTTCAATTTTATTTTAAAATTTTTATACATTTTTTATAATATTTTTTATATATTTAATATATTAGATTATGGCATACAAGTCTTTTGATATTTTACAAACCCAAAATGATAAAAGAGAAATAAAAGGATTTAAATTAGACAATAATATAACAGCTGTGTTAATAAGTGATAAAAAATTAAGTAAATCAAGTTGTTGTGTTGGAGTTCATACAGGATATTCAGATGATGAATTTGGAGGAACAGCTCATTTTTTAGAGCATTTATTATTTTTAGGAAATAAAAAAAATCCAGATAAAAATGATTTTCATTCATTTATTCAAAATTCGGGTGGTTATGATAATGCTTATACAACTCAAACTTCAACTTGTTATTTTATTAATATAAATACAAATAAAATGAAGGAAGCAATTGAAAAATTAGTTTGGTTTTTTAAAGAACCACTTTTAGATGAAAAAAATATTGATTCAGAAAAAAATATAATAAATTCAGAACATAATAAAAATATTAACTCAGATGATTGGATAATATCATCATTATTTAAAAAATTTATGAAAAAATCAAATTATAAAAATTTTGGAACAGGTAATAATTCTTCATTAAAGGGCATTACAAGAGATTATATTAAAAGATTTTTTGATAAGTATTATAGATCTGATAATATTTTTGTATGTATTGCTGATTCAAAAAGTCTTCAAGATATGGTTTATCAATATTTACCAATATTTAATACTATACCATCAACTAAACTTGAAAATAAAGCGTTTGATGATTTCTTTTGTTTAAAAGATAAAAATTTAATTATTTATAATTCAGTATCAAATCAAAATATTTTAAATATATTTTTAATATTTAATTGTGATGAAAAAGATTATGATAATTCTCAATTAACAAGATATTTAATTAGTAAAATAATTAAATCAAAATATGAAAAATCTTTAGCATATTATTTATTAGAAGAAAATTTATGTTTTGATATTAATTGTAATATTGATGAATATTATGATAAACAAATGGTTATTAATATTTGTATAACACCATTAACTGATAATAAGAATGATATTTTTATGATTATTGACTGTGTAAAAAGTTTTATACATTATTTACAAAATATACCTGAAATAGAATTTCAAAATTTTTATAATAATTATAGAAATATAAAATTATTAAAAGCAAAATATAGTAAAAAACCAAATACAGATGATTTAGTTTTAGATACAGTAGAAAATTTAATGAGATATGATAATAATTATTGTATAAACAAAAAATACTTTTTTAGTCCATATTCAAATGAAATATTCAATAAATATAAAAATATTATTAATTCTTGTGAAATAAAAATAATAACAAATATTAAAATAAAAGATACATATAAAATTAAAATCAAAAAAGATAAATATTATAAAGTTAATTATTATTTAACAAATATAAAGATTAAAAAGGATAAATATGATTTTTCATTAAGTAATTTTATTATTTTTAATGATATGACACCTTTAATTGGTGGAAATGAAGCAAAGAAAGTTAATATAATGAATATTGATGATAATAAGAAATTATATTATACAAAAAATATATTTAATAATGATTTTACAGGATTTACAATAATAAGAAAAAATAATAATTTATTAAATAATGAGACATTATTAATGTTAAATATTTATATTAGCTTGATATATCAAAGATTTAAATATTATTTAGATCCATTAAATGATTTTGATATGAAATTTGGTGTTAGTATAATAAATAATTATATATCATTTAACTTTTATGGTTTTAATGTTTTATTAGAAAATTATATATTACATATTTTTAAGCATTTTCAAAAGAAAGAAATATTACAACCTGATATTATTAATAAAATTAAAAAGTATTTTAATAATATTATTAAATCATACATTAAAAATTTAGAAAATGATAAATTTGATATGCCTTATAATTTATCACTAAATAAAATAGAAGATATTGTATTAAATAATATGTCAAATATTGATAAAATTAATTTTCTTAAAACTCTCACATTTGAAAAATTAATAGAAAATTATGAAAAAATATTCTGTTTTGAAAGCGAAACATTTATTTCAATTGGGAATATAAATAATCAAGATTTAATTAATAAATTATCTCAATATGATAATTTTTGTAATACAAATGAAGTTATAATTAATCCAATAACCAAATTTAATTTTATTTTTCCTAATGATGAAATAATTGATACTGAAAAAAATAATTGTATCTGTTTTTGTAATATTGTTAATAATATTATTTTAGTTCATAATAATGAAAAAATTATTATTAAAGAACAATATGAAAATGATATTATTAAAAATAGATTAATTTATTCTTTACTATCAACCATTATTAATGAAATTATTTTTGATAAATTAAGAACAGAAAAAAAACTTGGTTATATTGTAAAATGTTTATTTATTAACTATCAAACTAATAATAATAATATTATGATTATTAATTATTTAATTCAATCATCAAAAGATATTGAATATATTAGAAAATGTGTTGAAGAATTTAATATTCACTTAAAAGAGTTAATTGAAAGAGGTAGTATTAAAAATAAATTTGATAGTATCAAAGATACAAAACTAAAAGAATATGAAAATAAAAGTTTTTCAAGTATTAAACAACAAATGGCATTTTATAAAAATAATATTATTTATGGTTCTGATAATTTTAATTATAAAGAAATAGAATTAAAAATATTAAAAAATTTAAAATATGAAGATATTATTAATCATTTAAATAATATTACAAATAATGAAAAATCAATAATTATTTACAAATCAAAAATTTGTTAATTTACTTTTTTTTAGATCTCTCCTCTTTTAATTTATCAGAATTTAAAACAGGATTAACATATGTATTATTAGTAGCTTCAGTTAAAATTTCACCAGCCTTTTCAAAATCCAATTGACCCATTTGAACCTTATAAAACGCTTTCATTTGAGCGATTAAAGGTCCAACATCCGAATCAACAGCAGATTTACATAATCTAAAATAATTACTATAAAAAATAGGATGTTTAGTTCTAACAATACCTAACATTTCTTCTTTATTACTTTGATAAATTTCTTTATTCTCTAAACAAGTTTCCATAACAGCAATAAAATCATCAGCAATATTAGCTACAGGCTCAGGATTATATGATTCAGACATAATATTACTTTAAATTTATATTTTTAATTAATTTTCTTAAATAAATAATTTATACCTCTATCAATTTCACATAAATATAATAATTTTATTTTTTTGTTTTTTAATAAAATATTTATACTTTCCATCATTTTATCTTTATCTTTATTATCATTATTTAATTCATTTAAATAACTAAATGGTTCTATCATTAATAAATATCCATCTTTATTTAAATACTTTAAAATATTATTTAAACATTTTTTCTTATTATCTATCCATACAAACGAAAATGTAAATATTATTATATTAAATTTATTATCACTTTTAAATTTACTACAACATACTTTTCTTGTTTCTATATTTAAAATATTATCTTTTTTTATTTTCTCATTAAAAGTATTTATTAAATGATTTTCTTTATCAATACATAACATACTTTTAAATATTTCAATAAATATTAATGACATTATTCCATGACCACAACCAACTTCTAAAATATTATTTTCTTTATAATTTATATTAAATATACTAAATAATTCTTTATATTTTTCTTTTATATTTTTAATATCTTTTTCATTTAAATAATAATGAATTTTATCATAATCAATCCATCTATCACTCATTATATAATAAATTATTATGTAAAAATAATTTATTAACTTTAAAAATAAAATATTTATATATTAAAAGTCAATATAATAAATTTCATTTACAAATGAAATATTTTTAATTTTATAATCCTTTGAAATTATTTTTGTAGAACATTTTAATTCTTTTAAAGATTTAATATAATCTATTTTTTTTACTTTTGTATTAACAACATTTAATTGTTCTATATTTTTTAATATTGGAAGTTCATCTATATCATTATCATTAATTTCAAGAATAGTAATATTAGGACAATAAATATTATTAATTTTATTATTTTCACAATTTAATACATTAAGAGATATTGATAATATTCCCTCAATAATATTATTACTACATTCTAATTCAATAATATTATTAACTTCAATTATTCCATTAATATTATTATTGCTAATATTTAAATATTTAATATTACTATAATTACTAATATAATTTGGAAATTTATCAATGTTATTATTAAACAAATCTAACATTTCTATTTTATTTAATAAAGTTTTAACATTTTCATCATTAAAAATAGAATATAATTTATTATTATCAAGATTCATATTAGATAAATCTAAATAAAAATATTCTTCTTGATTACATTCATAAATTCTATAATCAATAATTTCTTTATTATAATATTCATTATATAAATTTTCAATAATTTCATTTTCAAAACATTTAATATTTTCCTTTTTAATATTATGTATATTTTTTAAATCTTGTTTTTTAAAGATAATTGTTTTCATTTTAAATTATTATATTGTATAATCTTTAATATTATTATATATGTCATCTTTTTTTCTATTTTTAGGTTTTCCATTTTTATGCATTCCAGAAATAATAGGTATATCTAATTTTATAGCTATTTCTTGAATTTTTTCTAATGAATGTGTTTTTTTAATTGAAGAAATTAATTGAAGCTTATCATCATTTGTTAAATTACAAGTTTTATTAAAAATTTCTGTTTCATTATTTTCTTGTGTATCATCTTCACAAATAAATATAGTATCCAAAATTTTATATTTTTGTTCTTTTTGTTCCATTTCAGAAATTTCTAATTTATAATCATCATATGTTTGTAAATCAATACATTCAATTTTATCATCTTCTTTAACATTATAATTATTATTAATTTCTTTAATTATTTGATTATTATTATCAAAATATTTATTATTTATATTATACAGTGGAAAATATTCATCATCAATCTTTATAATAATTATATATTTTTCGTAATGATTTGAATAAATTTTCACTCCATCATTTATGATTATCAAATTATAATTATAACTATTAAATAATGTATTAATATTTTCATAATTAAAATTTTTATAATCTAAAGTTTTATAAATTTCTTTAATTTTGTAAAGTTTTTCATAATTATTTTTATTAATATAATTATCATTATCAATTAATAATAAACAGTTAATACATTGATTAAAATATTCTTCATTGTAAATAGGACTAATTAATACCATATCATTAAAAGATATATTTACATTATTTTTATTTATGAATAAATTTAATTCACTAAAATTATAATTAAATATTTCATTATTTTTAAATTTAGATAAATTTTTCTTTATATCTTTATCAGGATTATGTTTATTATCATCTTTGTAACAATTTAACGAGTATTCTACTAAATTATGTAATTGGATAGACATTTTTATTTATATGTATAATAATAATTAATTATCAATTTTTATATATGTGGGTTTTTTTATAATATTTTTTATTATATTAATAATATATGAATATATATAATATTAATGAGGTAAATGAAGAAAAAGATATTTGTATTAAAAATAAAATTTATGATGATGAATTAAAATTGAACCTTAAAGATAGAATTGAAAAAATTAAAAATATAGAATGTTTGGCAACAATTTTTAATATTATTAATGAAAACCAACAAGGTTATATAGAAAATGCATATGGTATTTTTATGTATATTCACGAATTAAGTGATGAAACATATGATAAATTAGAAATGTATTTAGATGATTTATATTACAAAAATAAATTAAAACAATCATTACATTAATTATTATCATTAATAATATTATCAACTTCTTCTAAATCATTAATACTGATATTTTCTTCACCATAATATAAATTATTTATGCTAATATCTTCCGATATTAATTCTTCTTGATGTTTAGATTTTTTCATTAGTATTAAATTATCCACTCTTCTTTTTTTATTTTTTTCTTTTTTAAGTTTTTTTATTTTTTCATTGTGTAGTTTTTCTTTTAATAAACTTTTTTCATATTTAACTCTATCTTTTTTTTCTTGTTCCGTTTCAATATAATTATAATAACCATAAAATTTTTGGTGTAATAACACAATTTTATTATAATGTTTAATGTTAAATTTAACTCTTTTATGATTTATATATGGTAATTTTTCTTCCCTATTCGTTGATGGTTCTGGTGGAACACACATTAAATATATATTCACTGAATTGTTTGTTTTATTAATAACTACATTTTTAGAATAAAAATGTAATGTTTTATTAACAATATGAAGTAATTTAATATCGTCATCATTTGTATCATTTATTTCAATATATCCTTCAACATCTGGAATATTAAAATATTTTTTATAATCAGTGTAATTTTCATTTTCTAAATTAATAATTACAGGTTCTCCAATTATTATTGGTTCAAGTAGTAATGACATTTATATAATAATATATAATTTTCAATTTAAATAAAAATTGAAAAAAATTAATAAATAATTTGTATAATAATATATAATTTTCAATTTAAATAAAAATTGAAAAAAATTAATAAATAATTTATATAATAATGTTAAATTTTTCGTTCAAAGAGTTAGATAAATTAAATGAACAAATAAATAAAACAGATGATATTAAAATAAAAAATGAATTAATAGATATTTTAATAAGAAAAATAAATTATTTAAATTATGAAGTTAAAAAGTTTAAAACAGATATAAATAATGAATATATAAAAAAATGTAAGCATATTATGGAGTATGAACCACAGGATTATGATAGGTCATTATCAGTATGTAAAAAATGTGGATATATTGAATGTTAAAAATTTTAATATTATATAATTATAATTATATGGATTTAAATAAATCTCAAATATATGTTAATGGACCTATAAACTTTTTTAGATTAAAAAATAATAATAATAAAGATATTTATTTATTTTCGGATATTCATAAAAATTTAAATAATCAAACTGAATGTGATGAAATTAATAGTATTAATATTGATAAATTTTTTTTAAACTTTTTTAAAAATAATAAAAAACAAGTTGATTTTATGCTTGAAACATATAAAGATTATCAAAATAATTGTGAAAGCCAAATTTATTTAGTTAAATTAAGAAAAATGTTTAATTCTTTTTATAAGAAAAATCCCTATTATGAAAATTTAAGAATTCATTATTTAGATATTAGAAATTATAAATATTTAGAACAAATACATCAAAATTCTTATTACTTAATTGATTATCTTAAAAGTAATAATATTTATAAATTTAAAACAATTAATGAAAAATTAGATACAATAAAGTTTTATCTCAATAAAATTATGGATTATTATGTAAATAATTTAGATAAAAGTTATAATACTGATAAAGAAAATATTTTTGAAAATTTATTAGATAAGATTATGAATAAATATAATAATATTGATAATAAACAAAAAATTAATAAATTTTTAGAAACTAACTTTTATAAAAAAATAAAATATACAAATGAACTAATTACTAATTTAAAGACTAAAATAAATGAATATTCAATAAATATTGAAAATAGTAATAAAAAAGATAAATATGTTGTTTGTAATAAAAATAAAAAAGATTATGAAAAATATATTTATGAATACTCATTTTATAACACAAAAGAATATTACGATATTAAATATGAAATAAATAATAAATGTAGTGAAATTAAAGAACAAGTTGATATTATTAAATTAACTATTATGGATTGTTATTTTTTAAGAAGATTTTTAGATAAAGATTACATAACAAATAATATTGTTTATACCGGTTTTATTCACACAATTGAATATTTATATTTATTAGTAAAACATTATGATTTTAAAATTATTGAAATGGATGATAAGAATTCTTATACTATTAAAGAATTAAATAATATTATAAAAAATAATAATTCAATTTATGATGTTATTAATATTCTTTTATCCAAACAATCATTCAAACAATGTATCAAGATAAATAAGTTATTTAATTAAATATCTTCAATATTTATATTTAAAGTTGAACTATAATAACCATTACTAATTACTTTCAAAATAATATAACTTTTTTTATCATTATTTAAATTAATTTCATATAATTTATATTCTAAATAATTATCATTTACAGTTTTATCATCCACAATATCACCTATTTTACACGTAATTGTTTTTTCCCATATCAAATCAATGTTATTAATTTTTATATTTTCACCCATCTTAAAATTATTCAATGGTATAAAATCACATTCATCAATACAATAACCAAGTTCCTTAAGTCTTGAAATAGATACATTATCGGGAATATTTGAAAAATAAGCTTCTTCACAACAATCAGTTATTATTGATAAAATAAGTTCTTTTTCATTATTTTTAAATTTTATTAAACATTCATTAAATTCTAAATTATTTACTTCAAAATTCATTTTACTTAATACGTGTTTTTTAGTTTCTTAATTCTTTTAACTATAATATCTTTAAATCTTTTTTTTTTCAATTTTTTTTAGTAATTATAGATAATAAAAATTGAAAAAAATTTGTTTTATTGCAATATAAAAAAAATGGAACTAATAATAATTGTTGGATTACCTTGTAGTGGGAAAACTACAAAAACAAAAGATTATCAAGATAATTTTATAATATTTGATGATTTTTTAGATAATTATTATAATTTTGAATTAAAAAATAATTTTAAAAATAATAAAAAAATATGTATAAATGATCCAAGATTATGTAATATAAAAACATTTAAATTAATTATGAATGATATTTTTGAGTATGGTAATTATGAAAATATTCAAGTATTATTATTTAAAAATGAATATGAAAAATGTTTAAATAATTCAATAAATAGAAACAAAGATTTAATTTTACAAAATAGAATTAATAACACAATAAAAAATTTATCAAAAATATATAATTTGGATGAATTTATTAATTATTTAAATACAATTAATAATATATCTTATGAAATATTAAATGTATTCAATTAAATATATAAAGAATATTATATGGATAAAGATATTTTATATCTAAATGGACCAGTAAATTTTTTTAAATTAAAAAATGGCGATAAAGAAGTTTATTTATTTGGTGACTATCATAAAAATATTGAAAATCAAGGAGAATGTGATGAATTAGAAAGTTTTAATTTTGATAAATATCTAAAATACTTTTTTAAACATAATACAAAAAATATTGATTTTATGCTTGAAACACCTATGAAACCAAATGAATATTATGATAAAAACTATAATGATATATATTTAGATAAAATAAGAAAAGTATTTCAAGAATTATATAATAAAAATCCTTATTATAAGTATTTAAAAGTTCATTATATCGATATTCGATTTTTTAATAATATTAATGAACCCTTTTTATATGTTAGAAATATACAAGGTTATATAAATAACAAAGGATTATATGATTTTCAATATATAATAAATACATTAGAAATTATTAATAAATTATTAAATGAACAAATTAATATAATTGATAAATATTATAAAGATGAAAAAAGTAATGTAGATAAAGAAAATATAGTAGATGTTTTATTTAATAAAATAATTACAAAATATAATAATAAAGAAAATAAAATTAAAATAAATAAATTTTTTAAAGTAATGTGTTATGAGAGAATGAAATTTTTAATAGATGAAATTACAAAATTTATTACTGATTGTAATAAATATCAAAAAATATTTGATGACAATAAAGATAAGTTAGATAAAAAACATATGAATAGTAATAAAGAACTTTATAAACAATATTTATTATTTGAAGATTTTTATGATACGGATAAATATAATAAAATTAAAGATGATGTTTTAATTACTGGTGAGAAAATAGAAATACAAATTCTGAATATTGGTGTTTATATAATGGATAGTTATTTTTTAAGAAGATTATTAGATAAAGATTATATAAAAAATTCAATAGTATATACTGGAGCTTCTCATAATACTGATTATTTACATTTTCTTGTTAAAAATTATGATTATAAAATTGTGGAATATGGAACAATAAATGATATATCATCAAATGAATTAGAGAAACTTATTAAAAAAACAGATAGTTGGATGGATATATATAAATATGTTGATTGTAATAAACAATGTATCAAGATAAATAAATTTTTTAGTTAAAGATGTTCTACAATATTTTTTAATTAGATAATTTTTTGATAGTATTATAAAAACTATCAATTTCAATTTGTTTAATGGATGAAAAGTTTTTAAGGTATAAATCTATGGATAGAATATTATCTTTGTAGTCTAACATTAAATTTTTTGTTATTTCATCAATATTATTATATTCTTTTGGTTTTACTAAGAATAAACGGTATATTGAAACTTTTTGTTTAGATTTTTTTAAATCAGAATGTGATTTATATCTTACTACTCTACCAATAATTTGATTTAATAAATTGTCATTCCATGTGGGTTCTAAAATAATCATATAATTAGTATTTTTTAAATCTAAACCTTCAGCTCCAGATTTACTAATAAAGAGTATTTTAATATTTCCAGAGTTATAATTATCAACGGCTTCTTTTCTTTTGCTGATTGACATTTCACCTGTTATATAAGAATATTTAATTTTTTTTTTGTCTAATCTATTCATTATAGGTTTCATACCCATATCAATATAATTACTATAAATAACAAATTTAGATCTGGGATTTTCTAATATTTTGTCATATACCCAATTAATTTTAATAGATTTATCACCAATAATATTAGCGGAACGGCGAACGCCATTATAAAATGCAAAAATATTTTGATTATTTTTAAAATCCGGTAATTTTTTAATTTCTCCTCTTTCAACTTTTTCATATAATTCATAATAACTTTTTGTCATTGGTAAAAAAACTTCATAAACCGTTTTATTTGGGAAATGTGTTTCAACCGTTTTTTCATATATATTAAATACATCTTTTAAATATTTTTTTAACTTTGGGGAACTTTTTTCAATTTCATAAAATTCTTGTCTGGTTATTGGTGGTTCTCCTTTAACTAATGAAATAAGATTAATAATATCATATTTATAATTTATTAATGGTGTAGCTGTTAATAATAATATTTTTTCTGCTTTTAAACAATATTGATAAATATATGTATATAAAGTTCCATCAAGTTTTCTTAAATTATGAGCTTCATCAATTATAATTAAAGAATTTTTTGGACTAATAATATTTTTATTTTTAATAGCATTAACTAAACTTGTTATTGTATAAAAGTGATATTTTGTAATATCTAACTTATCATTATATTTTCTCATTTCTTTTTTTGCATTTTCTTGTAATGATGTAGGAGTAACAATTATACAATTTTTAACAATATTAGATAATAATAAACATCGTGATGTAACAATTGATGTTAATGTTTTACCGGTTCCAACTTCATGATATACAATAATTCCTCTTGTATTTGTCATCTTATTAGCAACAGACAATTGGTGTGTTTTTAATTTAAGTGTAGTATCTTTTTTAATAATATCATTACAGGGAAATTTTTTGTTATAATATTTTTTTATTATAGAACATAAATTATTTGTATTATCAATTTTATCTTTTGGTATATTTAATTTTTTTGCTATTTTATATTGTTCTTCAATATTTAAATATTTACATTTTGATATATCTAAACTCATATAATTATAGTATTAAAAAAATTATATAAATAATATTTATTATGAATTCAACTTATTTGATAATTATTCTTCTTGTAATTATTATCTGTATTATTATGTTTGATAAAGCTAAAGAAACATTTTTATCTGGTGGAACTATACAACAATTATTTGCAAAAGATAATCAAGATATGTATTTAAATGAATCAGGTATTAAGCCTTTAGTTGATGGTAATTTTTTACTTCAATATAATCAACCTACTTTGATGCAAAATAGAATTCCAAGAAATCAAGTTAATATGCCTGAAAATGTGGAATTAACACCAGAAGCAAACAATTATCCATTTGGAACTGATTTTTATGATAATGGAGATACTGGAAGTATGTTTGTAAATAAAAATTTTGGAAAAATTAATAATGATATAACTACTGTAATTCCTAATCAATATACTGGTGAATATTTTGAAGAGCCATTAGTTAATATTGCAAAACCTCTTAATATTGTTTAAAATATTTTTTATATAAAAATTGATTATTATAATATAATAATTAATTAAATTATTATGGAAGAAAAGAAAAAATTAGGTCAATTTTATACAACAAATCAAGAATATATCTTAAATGGATTAAAAATACCAAATAAAATTGTGAATATTATTGAGCCATTTGCTGGAAATGGTGATTTAAAAAATTTTATTGATAAAAATAATAAAAATAATAAAAAATATAAAGTGGAATATTATGATATTAAACCTAAAAAAGATTATATAATTAAAAAAGATACATTAAATAATCCACCAGATTATAATAATAAATTTTTAATAACAAATCCTCCATATTTAGCAAGAAATAAATCAAAAGATAAATCAATTTTTAATAAATATGATGTTAATGATTTATACAAATGTATTATTAAAGAAATATTAACAAATAAATGTTTAGGAGGCATACTAATAATTCCTTTAAATTTTTGGTCTTCAATAAGAAAAAATGATATTAAATTAAGAAAATTATTTTTAGAAAAATATAATGTAGTTTTATTAAATATTTTTGAAGAAAAAGTATTTGAAGATACTACTTATACAATATGTTCTTTTCAATTTGAAATTAAAACTGATAATAAAGAAAATAAAATAAATATTATTATTTATCCATCAAAAAATAAAATAGAAACAATATTAAATAATGATAATAATTATTTAATTGGAGGTGATATTTATAAATTAAAATTAAATAATAAATATAAAATTTCAAGATTAACTAAAAAAAATATTGAAGATAAAAATACTAATATATTAGTAAAATGTATTGATGATAATAAAGATAATAAAATATCATTATCACTTGTTGATGATGATAAAATATATATAGATGAAACACCTAACTTATCTTCAAGAACATATGCAACATTAGT
>Ga0209151_1000375_pt1 | contig 34126 bp, 30 predicted proteins | sample SaaInlV_DNA_165m_FD_184688 | JGI IMG/M metagenome (GOLD analysis project Ga0209151, IMG submission 184688) | Marine microbial communities from expanding oxygen minimum zones in the Saanich Inlet - SI075_LV_DNA_165m (SPAdes) (version 2) | ecosystem: Environmental > Aquatic > Marine > Unclassified...
CATATTATTAACGTATTACGAGAGACCCTGAAAGTAGATTATGAAATTCACGCAGTTCCTGCTTAAAGGTTAATCTTTATTGCAAAAAGGGTTCTTTGAGTGTAACGTCCACCCCGCTCCTTATAAACCCCGTTTTCTCGTCGAGAACTCGGGGTTTTTCTTTGTCCATTTTCATCATTTCTATTTGGACAGTAATGGACAGAAATGGTCAGTTTATCCATATCCACCGGTCTGTGACCGACTTGTTTTTTCAAAAGATTCACTGTTATATGAAAAATTAAATTGGGATGATTGTAAAAGTACCGGGAGGTCGAAACGACGACTTCCGTTTTGTTATATTAGATTATAATCATTTACTGCAGGCAAAAGTTTTGGATGCTCTAATAGATGAATTATGGTTAATTATTAGTAACAATTAGAATAAACGAATTTAAATGAGTGGATGAATCTTATCTTCTCCGGATTGTGAAAATGGTTTATCTCGCACCTAAAATACAAGAAACGATTCTGCTTCTCCCCCGCACTAACACATACCGGGCTTATATGTCTGCCAAGGATTTATTGAAATTGGTGGAGATTGTGGGTTTGGGCAGCAGGAAAAAGTGTTCGATGCGATTTGAGAATGAATTATTTGAAGCCTGATTTATGTTTGGATTAGGTTACTGGAAGGGACAGTCATTTATTGGTGGTACTCGTTACATAACCCGTGTTTTGTTGTCACTATTCCTCCATTGAAAAAAATCGACCTTTAAATTACTCGAAATAGGACATTGCTCAATTTATATCTAAAATTAAAAACCACTAATATGGATACTTTTACTATTTGAATAAACTATATCGAATATTCGTTCAGCTTTTTTTACATCTAGGTTACATATTTGCGCAACATCCATTATATCAATTTTAGTTGCCTGTCCTTTGCCATTAATCGTCGTTGAATGATTCCCTCTATATCCATCACTGGGAACCAAATCATACGCTGGAGATAGTTTCCATTCTTTATCTTTCAAAATAAAGGAGAAGTTTTTTGCATGATCATCTTTATTCCCAGTCAATATATTGAAAATCATTAGTCGATACATTTTATATGCTTCTTCAATATTTTTTGTTAAAACAAATGTAGCCTTTATTAAATCAATATAATCTAAGGATGGAAAACGATGATCTGCATAAAGCAAGCCAGAAGCAGAATGGATATGGATTTTATGCTTTCCATCTCTATCAAATCGTTTAACACCAAAATATCTCCCTTCTAGTAAACGTGTTTCTGGCATATCTATTAAACACTTTTTCGCTATGAGTGAATATTGATACTCTATTTCTCCCATATTTTCTGGATCAAAAGATGACTTAAACTTAACAATCCAAGGTTCATCATCAATTTGAAGCATCGCTTTGGGTCTTGCGCCACCAGATGAACCACCCATTTCCACTAGTTCAGACAAGATGCCGCTTTTATATTGATTCTCGCTTAATATTTTTGAGACTTCAGAAGCCAAAAGATTAAGATCCCTTATTTGGCTGGTGGATTCTAATGGATAATCTGGCTCATATCTTAAAACACCCATACCCATTTTCCCCACAATACTTAATCTATCTAAAACGGATAAAGAATTTGGTTTTATCTTCATACTCAGTAAAAACCTATCAATAAGAAGATTCCCCCAACCATCAGGAAGACTATCACTGAATAAGCCAAAACAACCATTAAAAGGATCTCGTCGAGCTGTAATTGCACCTTGTTTTAAAGGAAGGTGAAAGGGCGAAAGTTGCCGACCATTGACCAAATAGTCTGCTTCATACTCAAATACACACATCGCCTCAGCATTTATGACCATTCTGCCCATAAACTGCTCATCGTCAAATATATTTAGTAATTTTACATCCTTAAGCACTTCTAGCTCGTTTTCTTTCTTTTACCTTGTTGGATTTAACAATATCATCAACACTTTGATAAACATTGATCGGGAATAGTTGATGAAACTCGTCTAAACTATCTAATACCAAAGCAATATTTAATAAATGTTTAAGAGAAATTTCGTGCTGATTTTCAAAGCGTTTCACGCTCCCCAAACTAACACCCGATTTACTAGATAATGCTTTTTGAGTCAGATTTAAAGAAATCCGTTTAAGCTGCATTCTTCTAGATATTTTTTCAGCAATTGCCTTTGGATCAAAATCACCAATTTGAAACGATATTGTGTCTAATTCTTTATCTTTTATCATAGTATTATGTTTTTACTTCTAATATATTAGCTATTATAATTTAGTAAGATTAAATATAACTAACAATCATTAACTAGATGAAGATGATCAGCAATTCCGCAAACATTCAGGTGTAATTAATAAGCAATAAAAGAGTCAAATAAATTCTTCATATTTTACACCCTATATAATTCAACTGTCTCAACTACCGTTCATTTACCGAATATTATTTTATTTTGTCGACGAGCAATTGGCTGTTCTGTCAAGCCGGAGGTCGCGAGTTCGAGTCTCGTCGGTCCCGCAATAAAGAAGCCCTCGAAAGAGGGCTTCTTTATCTTCAATTAATATACTTCTTTTCTATGAGCAATTCGAATAACAGTAATAAGTAAAATATTATTTTCTTTTAAGTAAACAACCCGATAATTCCCCGCTCTTTTTCTGAATTTCCCTTTATGTTTTCCTTTTAACGGCTTATCACCCGAAAACTGCCCAGATTCCAACAGCTTGAGCTTATTGTAAACTAATTGCTTGTTTTTTTTATCTAATTGAGAAAGTTCCTTAAAAGCATCATCCGATACAATGATTTTATACATCAGCCAATTTTAATTTCATTGCCACTTCTTCCAATGACATGACTTTCGTGCGGCCACTTTTTACATCATCAATCCTTTGATCGGAAATCATTTCATCTAAAGTGTCGAAATAGGCGGTGACTGCTTTTTCAATCAAATAGGTTCGTGTCCTTTCCAAAACACTTCCGTAGTGATCCAAATCAGCCAAAATATTTTCATCCATTCTTATATTGATTAGTTTCTTCATTATTTACCTTTTGTACTTATAGGAATTTACATGTAATTACAACGCACTACAATCAATTATTGATTAGTCAAAAAAATAATTTCACTCAAAAAGAGACACCAACGGTAAAAAGAGTTCTTTGAGTGTAACGTCCATCCCGCTAACGTTTCCCGACGTAACACTCAGTGAATCCTTGGTTAACTGAGTGTTTTTATTTTATCATTAATAATACAATAATTCAATTGAATGTATAGTAACTTTTATGTTACCTTCCCTTATGATAATTAGAGAATATATTGCTGAGAATGGTACAAGTCCTTTTAGTAAATGGTTTAATAAACTGAATTCTCATGCAGCTGCAAAAGTTTCTGTTGCGCTATCACGAATGGAAACTGGTAATCTATCAAATGTTAAATGGTTTAAAGGAATCGGGGAATACAAAATAAATTGGGGTCCCGGATACAGGATTTATTTGGCTAAAGATGGAAACAAACTAATTATTCTGTTTGGTGGTGGTACAAAAAACAGCCAAGTAAGAGATATTGGACAGGCTATTAAATTACATCAAGAATACAAACAACATAAAAATAGTGAGGATTAATTATGGCAAACTTTACAAAAGATTATAGAGATACAATTCAGGACAGACTGAATCAGGATTCCGATTTTGCACAACATCTATTAGATGAAGCCATTTCACTCATCTTGAATGATGAGCCAGAAACAGCAAGACTTGTTTTAAGAGATTTAGTCAATGCAACGATTGGATTTGAAAAACTTTCTGACAAAACACAAAAAAACAGCAAAAGCCTTCATAGAATGTTGACGGTCAATGGAAACCCTTCCATGAATAACCTAACTCATATTATTAACGTATTACGAGAGACCCTGAAAGTAGATTATGAAATTCACGCAGTTCCTGCTTAAAGGTTAATCTTTATTGCAAAAAGGGTTCTTTGAGTGTAACGTCCACCCCGCAGTTGAAAGATACCATTTCTTTCTGACGATAAGACCCCGTTTCACGATGGGGTTTTATCTGGAATTAATTTATATTCAATATAAGGTGCAAACTTGTATCAAAAAGTTTAAACGTTAATGATAAAATGTTTGAGCCTGTCCATCGCTTGAAGCGTAATAAATTTCTTCCGTTGTTTTTTCTACAATACAATTTCCAAACCGGTCTAATGATATGATTCCGAAATTATATTTATTTTCTTTGGCACGAGCCATTACCGATTGAACGGCATCATTCAAATTTATTTCTTCATCAACGAGCGATACAATGCGAGATGCAACTGAAAGATTGACGATTTCTTCACCAATTCCCGTTACAGAAACTCCGGCATTCTTTGAAGCATAATTTCCTGCTACTGTAGGTGAATCACCGACGCGTCCCGGTGTTTCATTGCCAATGCCACCCGTGGACGTTCCTGCCACAATATTTCCATTTATATCAATAGCAACGGCACCCACTGTTCCAGTTTTCCCTTTTCTCCTGGATTCATATTCTTTTCGCCGATGCTCTGTCTCCGGATTATAATGTGGAAGGTTCCATATGTCTTGGCCGTAATTTGAATGATTACAGGCAATAATAGGATAATGCTCATTTTGCAAATTTTGTGCAACTTCAATGGGATTTTGTATATTTTGAATATTAATGATACCGGAAAATCTCAGTGCATTTCCATGCATGAATGATGCGGACATACGAATTTTTCCGTCAGCCTGGATTCGAGACCCTGTTCCGGCATTATATAAGGGGTCATCCTCCATCAATTTTACCGCTTCTACCACCGCTGTTTTTGCATTTTTTTGCAATAATACTGCATAAGCTTTATTAACAATTTTGGTCAATGACTCATGAACAGCTTTTCTGGTATCATTCATTCCTTCAAATGACCCATATCCACCGTGAATCACAATTTTTGGTTTTATATTATTCAAAATCATCTATCATTTTCTTTGATTCAATCAAATCATCCAATACCAACAAGAGTAAAAAATCACCTTCTTCTGCCCATTCAAGCGACCCCTTTACCCCTGCCGAAAAACTAGAAAAAGTATCAATATATTTTTCCGTTAGGCCTGAAGACAAAAATGCATTTTTAAAAACCTGAATTATTTCACCTGGATTTCGTCCACGCTGATAATTTTCCGCTACATCTGCAATGTGAACTTGGGCAGGATTTAATGCCATTGCTTTTTGGACTAAATTTTCAATATCTGCATTACTTCTGTCCCCAGCTTGACTCAAAAGAATGAGTTTTCGTTTGGCTGGAAAATGATTTGCTAATTCAAGTAAGGCACTTAATCCATGGGGATTGTGGGCAAAATCCAAAAGAATGGAAATACCTTTTTTCTCAAAATAGTTGCACCGTCCCGGATTATTCTCAAATGAACTGGTAAAGTTTTTTAATCCATTAATAATGAATTTATTCTCAATATGAATCGCTTTAGCCAAACAAAGTGCACCTAAACTATTGGATATATTATAACGGGCGATTCCTTTCATTGTAATGGGAATATCATGGATATGCATGAGTTTTATTTTCTTTTTATTGTTCACAAAAATGAGTTTATCATCATCTAAATATGCTCCCATGCCACCTTTATGAATATGAGCAAGCAATCTCGGATTATTTGAATTCAAACTAAACCAGCAAATTGATTTTGAGCAATTTTTTGAATTTTCAATGATAGCATTATCGTCAGCGTTCAAAATAAGTATTCCTTCATCTTTCAAACCTTTACTCACAATGAATTTTGTTGTGGCCATTTCTGAAATGGAATTTACGCCATAATCTCCAAAATGGTCGTTCGCAATATTTGTGATGAGTGCTGCATCCACGTTTCTTACAGGAAGTCCACGCCGGAGCATTCCCCCACGGGCAACTTCCAAAACAGCCATTTCTACTTGTGGATTTCTCAATGTGGATCTGGCACCCTCTGGACCGGAATAATCTCCACTTTCTACTGTTTTTCGTGCGACGCGAATGCCATCAGTGCTGGATGCACCGGAAGTAATTCCGGCTTCAAACAAAATAGATTCCATCAGACGAACGCTGGTAGATTTTCCGTTCGTGCCTGTAATCAAACCAATGGGAATATCATGAATAGAGCTCCAGTCAATATCTGATGGTTTTGGTATTTTATCAACACGGAAGGCCCGACATCCTGTGCCTGTTCCTACAGAAATAATATCATCGGATTGTAAGAATTTGACGCCATGTTTTTTTGCGACATTTTTTAATTTTAAAATAGCTGGGTCAGATTCTTCATCAATCAATTTTTTTAGCCGCTTTAATTCGACATCGAACGAATTTAAATTTTTTAAAATTGAAAATTGAAAAGCCGTTTCATTCACATCACAAGCAGAATAAAGTGCATCAATGGGAGCACTCATAAATAAACTAACACTCCCTTTATATTTGCGATATTGTGTAATTTCATTCGTCCAGCCAAACCCATTCAAAAATGTGCGGACAGACAATTCCCATTCAGCAATTACATCATTCGATTTTTCTGTTGGCACAGTCACGTCTATCATTGCACCGGGTTTTTCAGTAAAAAAACTGGGACCGGTGATTCGTCTGGAATCAAGGATTTTCATTTAACCATGTATTAATCTGATTCTTCTTTGGCTAATCGGACGCCACGTTCATCGGAAATAATGGTTTGTCCTTCATCCAAAGAAAAATCCAACTCTTCTGACGGAAAATCCTGAAGCTTACTTGGAGTTGATGATTTATTTGAGTTTCCATTTCCTGAATCAAAGTGAATAATCTGTTTCCAACAACGTGTAATCTCATCCCCCAAAATGAGAACCAAATCTCCTTCGGATCCCATGCCTAAAGCTTGAGTTACTGCATCTTGTTCGTCCGAAATCACATCTATATTTTTCGCATCAATGCCTGATTCAATAAGTGCTTTTTCCATGATGAGTGGCACTTCTTTATTGTCCCGTCCACGCCGATTGTCATCTGCTTTGCAGATAAAATAATCAAAATGGGATGACGCATTTTTCGCAATTTCTTGAATATCTTCATCTCGTCTGTCACCGGGAGCAGACAAAACAGCAATCCGTTTTCCTGCAACTTCAAGGCGACTGACCAACTCGGAAATGGCTTTCACTGCAGCCGGGTTATGGGCATAATCCAAAATCACTTTGAAAGGATGCTCTTCATAAATATTCATTTTACCCGGAGCCTGAAAGAAGGATTGTGTAAAAGTGCGAAGTCCATGACTAATGTCATCCAAATCTTTTCCAAGGCTGTAAGCCATGGCGGCGGCAAACATCGCATTTTGAACATTGTGGACGGCTTTTCCTTCCAGCGTTGCGGGAATTAAGTGCGTCCAAAGCAAAGGGATATGAGCTCCTTTATCATAAAATGTAATCATGTCGCCGTTGATTCCTTTTTCTAAAACGACGGCTCGCCCACCGGCTTGAATATGTTGCTTTACCAAAGAATGACCGGGATTCATGGTGATATAACAAAGATTTTCAGCTTGAGTATAATCAGCCATTTTCAGACAATGTTCGTCGTCGGCATTCAATACCGCCGTATCAGTCGCCACTTCCACCACCACACGTTTGACTTCGGCTAACTGCTCCACCGTTTCAATACCTCGAAGGCCTAAATGGTCTGCTGAAACATTCAGGCATGCGGACACATCGCTTTTGGTAAATCCCAGTCCACTGCGAAGTAACCCGCCTCTTGCCGTCTCCAAAACAGCCATATCCACATCTGGGTCACGTAGAACCATTTGTGCACTTTGAGGTCCAGTCATGTCTCCTTTAACCGTTACATGTCCGTCAATATAAACACCGTCAGTTGTTGTGTATCCAACGGTATGACCCGCAATTTTCATCAAGTGAGCTAACATCCGCGTTGTGGTCGTTTTTCCATTTGTCCCCGTAATCGCAGCAATGGGAATTCTTGAAGGAGATTCATTGGGGAAAAGCATGTCCATTACAGGTCCAGCAACATCCCGAGGTTCTCCTTCACTGGGTGCTACATGCATCCGAAAACCGGGCGCAGCATTTACTTCTACAATCGCTCCGCCAATGGCTCGATAAGATTGAGTAATGTCATCCGATAGAAAATCAACACCGCCCACATCAAGTCCAATTGCCTTGACGGCTCGTTCTGCCATAGAACGATTATCCGGATGAACCACATCGGTTAAATCAATGGCCGTTCCACCCGTTGACAAATTAGCTGTAGAACGTAAATATAATATTTCATCTCTTTTAAGGACTGTATTGACATCGTATCCTTTTGCCGTCATCAATCGTTCTGCTTGTTGGTCAATTTGAATTTGAGTGAGCACTTTTTCATGCCCAATCCCTCGAAGCGGGTCTTCATTCACAATATCTACTAATGCCTGAATGGTTTGTTTCCCGTCGCCTTTAACGTGCCCTGGAACCCGTTTCGCCACCGCAATCAGCTTTCCGTCAACAACGAGCATTCGATGGTCAAAGCCCGTAATAAAACTTTCCACTAATACGCTCCGACCAGTCCCGCGTTTTTTTGCTTGTTCAAATGCAACCTCAACTTGGTCATCATGCTTTAAATTGATTGAAACGCCACGTCCATGATTGGCATTCAATGGTTTTAGAACAACAGGATATCCAATGCGATTTGCTTGCCAAATGGCTTCTTTTGGACTATAGACCAATCGTTGGGTTGGCACGGGAAGTCCTAATTCGCTCAACAGAGAATTGGTATCATCTTTATCGCTGGCAATTTCTACTGCGATATGTTTGGTTTCATTTGTCACGGTTGCTTGGATACGCTTTTGATATTTTCCATGACCAAATTGGACCAAACTATATTCATTTAATCGTAGCCAAGGAATATCTCTATCTATGGCTGCCTTTACCAGTGAACCCGTGCTGGGTCCAAATTCAAATTTTTGAGCATATCGAATAAAATCATCTCGTTCTTCTTCATAATTAAAATCCGGATTTATATCTTTAAGTTCGGATTTTACATTTTGCGGTAATAACGATAGAATTAATTCTCTTGCTAGGCGACTGGCTTCTCGTCCTACATCACGTTGGAGATATTGAAAAACCATATTATATTGTCCTTTTTTTCCAGTTGAACGGGTTTTTCCAAATGTGACATCAGACCCTGCCATATTTTGAAGTTCAATGGCAACATGCTCCCAAACGTGTCCAAGCCACGTGCCTTCGCCTTCGGTCATTCTGCGGATAAAACCACCTTTTTCCCGATACGAGCAACCATGCTCTTGTAATCCCGGAAGTGCTTCAAGCAATAAATCGTTGAACTTTTTACCTAATTTCCCTGTGGGCCAATTTTCAAGAATTCCCAAATCTATGATATGGCGAATGACCGGGAATCGGGCAAAAACATTGGGACCTACATAAATATTTGTAGAGAGAATTTTCATGATAATTATCCTTTTTTAATAACGGTTGTTAAGCAATCAAACTTCGTCTTCTGGTGTTGAAATATGGGGGATATGTTTGTTTAAATCATATGAATCGCCGTCAGTGAGAATATGAAGTTTGACACCGGTAATACTAATGGGTTCATTCCGAACGGATTCACTCATATTTGAAAATTGAACTTCAGAAGGGTCCACAACTGTAACTCCACCATGCCCCACAACTTCAAACACATTTTCAGGATTAATAAATATGGATGTATTTTCATCAATTCCGATTCCCGTTAAAAAAGGGCTGTATGCAATGGCCGCAAGAATACGCCCCAAACGATCTCGCTGGCGAAAATGCTGGTCAACAACAACGCTGTTAGTCAGTCCTAAACCCGGACTCATGGATACACTTCGTGGCGTGGGCGTGCTTCCGGCTCGTCCGCCAGAAATCATATGCTCGGGCATAATAGCTGCACCGGCCGAAGTCCCGGCAACATGAACACCGTCGGCATTGAGTCTCCGAATTAATTTTGCAACGGGTGTGCCACCTAAAATAGTGGAGAGGCGAAGTTGATTTCCACCGGTAATAAAAATTCCCGTGGCTTCTTTCAAACGTGATAAATAATCTTCACGATTGCAATCTTTCCGATTGGTAATATTTAAACAATGAACTGTTTTCGCACCCATGTCTGTAAATATTTCAACATATCTCTGCCCGTTTTCCTCTACCTTCGTCGCGGTGGGAATCACAATAATTATTGCGTTTTTTCCACCTGAAAGTTTATGGAATTTTTCTAAAATAACCGGGTCTCGTCTCTTTTTTTCCGCCCCACCAATTGGAATTATATATCCTCGTTTTATTCCTATTGTTCCTCTGGATGGTGTCATTGTAATTGTTCCATTCGTTTAATAGTTTTCACAGACTTATTTATCGATTTTTAATTTCAACACGCTAATCTCACTTTATAGTGTCAAAAAATACTGAGAAAATTAATACCGTATCTATTCCAGAACGATATTTATTAATATCTTATAACTGAAACTTAAAAGGTATAACTGTTACTTTAATAAAACAATTTTTTCTGTTGAATGAAATTTTCCAGCGCTGAATCTATATAAATACATCCCGGCACTCACAGGCTGTCCTAGATCATTTGTTGCATCCCAAACAATCGATTTAAAACCAGCATTCTGCTGACTTTTAACCAATGTTCTTACCTCTCGCCCCATAATATCATAAATCATAATTTTGACTGTTGCATCTTCAGGTAAATCATACTGAAGTGTGGTTGTTGGATTAAAAGGATTTGGGTAAGCAGGATACAAAGCAAAATCCTTTGGATTTGGAAACGCTTCAATATTCAGATATTCACAACTCCAATCAGGTACTGTGGCATAAGGATTATAATTTAAAGCTTGAGGGTCCATACAGCCCACTAAGTCGGGATAAAAATATAACCGCGCTTCAGTATTATATTTTTCTTCACTGGTTGTAAAATAACCAAATCCTTGGGGATGCCACGCGATCGCCTCTCCCTGCACTTCAGAAATATAAGGCACCGTTACAAAACCTTGATTAAATGCATCCATTATGGTTTGGTCTGGATTTCGTGAAAAATAAAAAATGTCCAAATAAGATTTAACGAGTATTTCCAATCCATCAACAGAAATATCCCCTGCAACAATATATTGAGATGAACCATTATTAATCTCAGGATAAAAATCAATATCCATCATAAATTCGGGCGTAACGGTTTCTGTCATTGACTGTGGATAGGCGAGGCGGTAAATATTAACCGGTTCTTCTCTTTTTGAAATAATATAAATATCCTTCGTCAATGGATCTACCATCAATGTTTCTGCATCTCGGTTTCCATCCGGATATTGATAGTTGATAATTTCTGCACCATAGATTGTTTCTGTTACGGGTGATTGTTCCGAGTCCACAATAGGCTCAATAACGCGATAAATATATTTTTGATTATACTCCGCATCATTATCTCCAATTTCTCCAATATATAGATAATATTCTTCATCCGTTGGACCAGGTCCCGTAGCCATATCTTCCCAATCTCTGGCAGAACATCCATCTAAATAATAAACGCCTAGATGTGTGCCTTCATGGTTGAATGCATAAATTCTATTATTATCACCTGAATCGTTATGCACCCAAAATACATTTTCATTTTTTCGACTGGCTACAATACCGGATGCTTCATCAATCGGGCTGTATTCCAATTCTCCCCAATCTTGACGATCACCAAAGCCCACAAGTTGAGAGAGTCGCTCTTCAAATATTTGAGATGAAATTATTTTTTTATCGCTATTTAACTGAGAATATCCTTCTGATGTCATCAGCAAAATAATTTGAACAAGTCCAACTATTCTAATGGGCAGAATGGTCATTCTCTGGGCTATCTTTTTAGAACTAAATTGTTTCAATATCTTGTTCCTTTATGTTCGGTATAACTTCGGATACTTTACCTTTTTTATATCATTGGTGAAATCAAATTTTTATATATTTGAAAGACTGAAATAATCTTAAGTAGCAAATTTTGTGTCACCATTTTCTATCGTCCATAAATACCATAATATCAAAACGATGGGATAGAAAAATGCATAAGCACTATAGTCGTGAATAGGATTCCAATATTCCGGAAAATATACATTGGAAAGTGTAAAGAAGGCGATTCGAAATACATTCGCAAAGTAAATGAGAGCAATGCCTCCAAGCAGAAATGCGATTCGCTTTTTCATATCACCTGGATAGGCAATAATGAATCCTGAATAGAGTCCTAACAAATCAAATCCGTTACATCCATTTTGAATTTCAACACCTCTACTTCCAACGCAAGAAAGAATTCGGCCAGACCATTCAATATCCCAACCCAAAAATGATAATCCAATTGCAGCAAGATTAACACCACTCTCACTCAGCCACTTATCTAAACGAGCATCTGGTAGGATAAGTAAATCATATACGATATGCCATACGGCATAAACCGCAATAATTTTTAAGAAAAATAATGTAAGCGGTGAAAATTTATTTTTTAGATCTATCATGCAATTTCTTCCACGCCATAGCACCCCCGGCTCCGATGAGGAGCTCTAAACCACCAATCGGTGCTTGTGCCGGGTCACTAGGAAAACCAACACCTTGAGCCAAAAGCATGCTAGAGATTGAAATCAATCCAAATATGAGTATTGTGTATTTTGGCATATTTTTTCCTTTGAGTGCAACCGTCTAAAGGTTCAAACCTTTTGAAGGTTCATTCTGTTTTGAAGCTTGGTTTTATTTAATGTAGCTTATTTTTTTCGTGAATGTTTTACTGCCCGATTCTAGTTTTACCATATAAACACCCGAAGATAAATTCATCGGATTCCACTGTATTTTGTATCTTCCCGGTTTTATCCGTTCATTCACAAGGGTTTCCACTAATTGTCCTTTAATGTTGAACACTTGTAGAGACGTAACATGTTTACCCGCCGAATGGCGTGGCTGCGTCTCTACAGAAGGGATATCAAATGAAATTATGGCGCTTGGATTAAATGGATTGGGATACACTGGATGCAATGCAAACTCAGTTGGAAGCGTGCTTTTATCTGTCGATAAGGCCGTGTATTCTATCGCAAGGGTAAACTGACTCTCTCCCAGTTCTGGATAAGTATTTACAGTCTCATTTCCATAAGAAAGAAAACTCCCTTTAGCCTGGGTATAAAAGCTTAATTCATTCTGAATCAATAAATCTGTTACTTCTCCTGTTTGATTATTTGTAAGCATCATATTGAGTATGCTCTCAGGTAAATTAGATAAATCCCAGTTCAGGCTTACAGCTTCTTCATTTGTAACAAAATTATATTCTTCATCTACCGTTAATTTCATTACATCAAAAGGGATCTCAATCGAACCTTCTCCTTCAAAGGGGAGATTATTAATATCTAAGCCATTTCCGTCTGCGTAAGAAAGGGCTACGATTCTTTCACTCACTGAAATAGGAAGTAATTTATACCCATCTGCATTATCCATGCCAAGCTCGCCTGTTTCCATAAAGGATACATAACTGTGATCTATATAAGTATCTGAAGAAACGGTAAAACTAAAACTCCCTGTATTCTCATTTTGGGTGGTTCTATAAAAAGTGCCGGCAGTAGAAGATTTATCTCCAGTCTCGATTGTAATTGAACCGGTTCCATTACTGGCTTGAACCCAAAACCCTTGATACGGCGCAATCAATCCATCGGTTAAACTGCCTGTGGTTCCATTCCAACTTATATAGGCTGAACTGGCATCATCCCATACACTCACCGTCGCTGATAAATTGGTCTTTGTTACTAAGTCCCAATCAATCGTTGAAGCATAAGGATTGCCGGCCAAAGCCCAGTTACCATCAGCAATACTTCCTAAAGTCGCAGAAGCACTATTCTCTGTTCCACTGACGGATAAGGTAACAGGCAAATCACTATCGCCATTTAGTCCATCTGCATTTTCAAATACATAAACTAAAAATCCTTCTCCTGAAACTTGTGTATCCGTAGAAAGATTGCTAAGAGCCACCCAGCTTTGATTGGCTACATCCAGTGTCCACACATTGGCTGTTCCACTCGTCTCATCGGCTCCCGTCATTCCTTGTGTCCATAGTTCTGAAAGTAAATCACTGTAAATCTGTCCTGCTACTGGGCTACTCATCATACGAAAACCGCTGTTGCCGGAGATGGTTACGCCATCATATAGAGCTAAATCATCAATATATAAATCTTCATCCCCTGCGTTTAAATTCCATACAATTTTTATATCAATCAAGGAACCGGTTGTAGCAATATATTTTTCAAATACTAAAAAGGTATCAGTTACAAATGTTCCGTTATTATTTCCATCAAAATCTGTATCTATACCAGGTTGAGCATTAGTTCCAGATCCATCATTTTCAATCCATAGAAGATTTGACCACACGCCTGAATTATCAATATCGTAGTAACATCTCACATAATCTGAAGCATCCCAGTCCTCATTTGCTCCGTCATCATCCTCTGCTATTTTTATATGAAAAATGATTTTTGATTTATTTGATATGCTAATATCATCAAAAATAATATTTACAGGTAAGGTTACTCCAGCTCCGTCAATATCGCTAGCGCCAAAAACCCAATTACCACCCTGACCCGATACACTGCTTGCTCCAGTTGCGATTGATGTTCCATCAGTCATTTGTCTGTTTGTTATATCAATTCTCCCCCAATAATCCTCAGCACCATCACTAAATTCTGTAACACTGGCAGTGTAGCCACCACTTGATTCGAATGAATGTGTCCAAAATTGAGCATGTAATATTTCTATCATTAATAATATAGGTAATATTTTTAAGAGATTAATACAGATTACTTTTTGCAATTTTAACATAGATTATCCTCCGAAAAATAAAAATCGTCGTTACCATCACCATTGTATCCAATAAAAGCAATATCACCTGGAGCTGATTGTCCCCAAGTAAAATTAAATATTAAGATGGAAATGAATAATCTCGTTTCTGTAATAATTCGTATTTTTTTCTTCAAAAATTGCATCATCACTCCAACATATTAAACTAAATAAGAAATAAGTTCCTTGCTATGCATCTAGAGACACCTAGCTAAAACAACACATATAAAGAAACAATCAGACCTTGCTAATTTAGGCCTAATTAATAATGTATTTCAATATCCAATAATTAATAATCAAGTTAGAACTCATTTCTAATTACATTTTTCCAAATATATTCTTAATTTGTAGCTGATTCTATAACTTTTTTTAATAAGATTGAGAGAAGTCTATTGATTTATGAAAAAATATAAGGCAAAATATCTTAATTTCTTTCCCACTATTCTCGTTATTTTATCAATCACTATGAATACCTGTTCAAATCAATCTAAAAATTCGTTGGATGTCCAAGGCCATCGTGGCGCAAGAGGGCTCCGTCCTGAAAACACCCTATCTGGCTTCGAGTTTGCAATGGATTTAGGTGTGACCACGATAGAAATGGACATTGGCATTAGTCAAGATTTAGTTCCAGTCGTTTATCATGATGCCTACATTAATAGCAAAATTTGTCTCTCCTACGATGAACCTTTTCCTCTCGATATGGATCAACATTACTTGTTGAAAGATTTAACCCTAGCCCAGATTCAATCTTTTGATTGCGGTTCATTAAATCCAAATATTGAGCATTTTCCTGAACCGCCACGTATCAATATTCCTGAAGAAAATATCCCCTCCCTGCAAGAAGTTTTTGACTTAGCTAAAGCCAAGAATAGTTCCGTGCGTTTTAATATCGAAATCAAACTTGATCCGACAAAAGATGAAACAGTCTCCATTGATCTTTTTGTGGAATCTGTTGTAAATGTGATTGAAAAAAATAACCTCATAAATCGGGTTATAATCCAATCTTTTAATTGGGCTGTCTTGGAAAGGGTTAAAAAACTTCAAGCAAAAATAATAACGGCTGCCCTTTTGGATGAAAACACAGGTCTTCCAACAGAATCCGGAGAAGCCTCGCCTTGGACAAATGGCATTCATTATAAAAAAGTGGACGAAAGTTCATTGGGGCTACTCAACGAAGCACAAGAATATGTAGATATATTTTCTCCATCTGGGCTAATTATTGTTCAAGGATCATCCGTTTTTATGAATAGTACCATTGAAGAAATTCAAGCTGCTGGATATAAAGTGGTTCCTTGGACTGTGAATAAGAAATCTCAAATGGAATTTCTCATCAATTTAGGCGTGGACGGAATCATTACTGATTATCCAGATATTTTAATTTCACTCCTGAAAGAAATGAATATTTCTGTGCAATAAAAAAGCCCTCAAAAGAGGGCTTTTTACAAAACTAATAAATACTAACTATCTTTAGTTACCTGCTTCTTTTCGCTTACGATAAGCTTCAACTTTAGATTCCATTTCTTCCATCAATTCAGAGGCACGAATCGCATCATAGATTTCCTTGTCCGCTTTAATTTTATCCAAAAGACGTTTGTTTGCAGCGCCTTCATCCCATTCCAATAAAATATAAGCTCGGAAAATATTCTGATTATTTGACTTTTCTTCCATTATTTGTTTTTTTGCAACAACGTAATCCTGAAGAGCAGTTGCAATAATTTGTCCCTGCGTTTGAGAATATCGATCTAATAGTTCCGATTCGCTTCCTAATCCTGTTTCTTCTTGAACGCGCTTCGTGTATCCTTCCATTTCAGAATTAATGGTAGCGGCGAGTCTGGAAGCAGCATCCAATGTTGCTTTGTTAATGGCTAATTGCAAATCCTGACTCGTTCCAGTTGCTGTTTCATATCGAAAACCATCTTTCTTTGGCGTCGTCATAAACCAATCTGGGATATTAGACATGATTTTCCTTGTAGGCTCTGGACTTAAATCTGGTCCAGTTGATGCACCACAATTGAATAATAGAACTGTTAAAAATGGAAATAGTAGGAGTATGATTTTATTTTTCATTGGGTATCCTTTTTTTATTAGAGAATTTATTATGATTTTCAATTTTATATTAAGCCTATTTCTAATTTAATGCAATACGATTTATTTGGTTCCAAATGCCTTTGCCATTTTCGCGCCTTCTTCCATATCAACTTTAGAAAGCAAAAAACTGCCAGCGATGAATAGGAGCAAAATTGAAAATATTCCCATCCGAGCATTCTCTGTAACCAGCGTAACCCAGCCCATCATGACAGGACCAATCACGGCCGCAAATTTCCCCAGCATATTATAAAATCCAAAAAATTCCCCTTCCTTACCCAACGGAATTAAGCGCGAAAACAGACTACGACTTAATGCTTGAAGTCCACCTTGAAAGAGGCCAATCAACGCAGCCAATCCATAGAAATGGACTTCATCCACCATAAATGTGCCCAAAAATGTCGCCACTGCGTATCCACCAATGGCAATCTGAATTGCTTTTTTTGTTCCAATTTTGCTCGCAAACCAATTGTAGGCTAGCGCTGCGGGAAAAGCAATAAATTGAACCATTAGTAAAGCCGTAATGAGTGTACTTGTTCCAAAGCCGAGATTTGAGCCCATTTTCACAGCCATTTTGATAATGGTATCTACACCATCAATATAAAGCCAATACGCCAAAAGAAATAAGGCCGTCATCTTTAAGGATTTGATATCCACAAGTGTCTTTTTCAATTCTACCCAAGCTTGAAAAAAAGCACGATGGAGAGGGATTTGATTTGCATGCTTTGGCTCATCGACAAATAGCAATATGGGAAGCGTAAAAATCCCCCACCAAACCCCAACGGATAAAAAAGATAATTTAATCGCTGTCTCAGGATTTGAAATGCCAAACCAATTTGGATTTTGATACATTAGCACATTAATCAAGAATAGAAGTCCTCCACCAATATAGCCTAAGGCAAAACCAAAAGAAGATACCGTATCTACCGTTTTTTCTGTTGAAATGGATGGGAGCAACGCATCATAAAATATATTTCCTCCCATGAATCCAATTGTCGCTAAAATGTAAAGAAACATAGCCATTTCCCAATCGCCTTGTCCCACCATCCAAAGCCCGCCCGTAGTTAAAATTCCCATAAGCGCAAAAATAAATAAGAATCGTTTTTTTGCTGAACCCCGATCTGCAATGGCGCCCAAAAAAGGAGCTAAGGCAGCTACAATGATAGATGCAAGAGCGTTGCCCATTCCTAAAACAAAAGTACTTTGAATTACATCGTCTGGGTTTGACCAATATTTTTCAAAAAAAATAGGGAAGAATCCCGCCATCACTGTAGTTGAAAAGGCTGAATTTGCCCAATCATACAATGACCAACTCCAAATCGATTTATTGAATTTCATCCTTAATTTTACCAATACTGTATATAAGTTGTGAAGTTTATTCCAGTCGAATATCCCTTCCACGTATGTTTTACAAATAAAGGAAAATTGAAAAATAAGCTGACATTAAACGGAATTGGTCCAATTTGGCGTCGGGGACGATGATTATGAAACATCAAAGACATTTCTACCTGTCCAATCATTTGCTTTGTATCGTAATCTTCATGCGCCTGCATCCATTGATTCCAATATGAATCTATGCTGGAAAATTGATCTTTTCCTTTGTAATAATGGCTGTATTTAATTTGAGTGGACATTCTTTTTTTTGCATCATGAAATGTCTCCAATCCTGTGGAAAACAACACTGCATTTCCAGATTTATATTTATACTCCGTGCCAAGCGAAATGAGATTGGAATCAGGATGAGTATGCCCCATTCCAAATAATCGAATGGGCGTAGGCAATTTTTCTGATAGAGATATTTGCAATCCCAGTTTACCAAAGCAACGCATTTTTGTATTACCTTCTAAAAAATAATCCCATCCCAAACCCAATTGATATTTTGTGACACCACTACCTACGGTCATTTGATAAAATTGCTTATGACGATTTTCAGCGTCTTTGTTAGTCGAATAGATTTCCATTCGTTTGCCCATTGGGATAAGCATGGAAGCGGAAGCATAAATTGCTCTCCCTTCTTTTTGCCAAGGCGCCTCGCCATAAATCAAAAAAGAAACACCCATAGACATATCGCCTATCCCAACTGCACTTGTTACATCTGGATAATAGTAATCCAATAAATCCATAATTGTTACGCTGTCTGACTGAGTCGTAGGATTAAATTCCGAAAGAAATATACCATTTTCTAATGGATTTTTTCCGCCATTCAACGCCCAGAGAATCGATTGCTCGCCATCTTCCGTATAAAATCGATTGTAAATATCTAAAATCTTTAATCGTTCACTGGCGCTAAGTGTGTAAAAATCAATTGAATTCTTGAAATCGTCAAGTGAAGATTTGGCTGATTCATGATACGAAATAAAATTATCCATGCCAGTGATTTCTCGTGCCTCAAAATCGGAAAAAGCAAAAGAAACGGTCTGAGTTTGAATAATCGGAATGCTTAAATGAAACGTAAAATCGTTAGACAGGCCATAATCAATTTTATATGTATTCGTCTTAAGCGTTTTTGTTCGTTTCTCAAACACGCTTCCTCCAAGAATAAAAGCTGTTGTGGAATCAAAATAGTTTTCATGGAAGTTCGGAAGGGAAAATTCATAATTTTGATTAATATTATCTAAAAATGTACCAATGGATATGGTGCTATCTAAAGGTGTTTGATCTAAATTAAATAAATCCATTTGACTCGAAAAATGTCCTTCATCATCTAATGTATAAAAATCAAAATATTGGCGACCAAATTTACGCAAATTGATAGATTGGGTCGCCAATGCCCATTTGTAAGTACCTGATGAAGATTCCATAGAAAACCGCCAAACATTTGCTGGCAAAGTTCTATAATTTTGACTCCATCCTATGGATAAGAAAAAAATAAAGTAAACGGGATAAGTGTAAAGTTTATTCAATGTCAGTAAGGTTTAATTCTAATCCAATTCTCAATCATAAATCAAATAGGATTTTCTAAAAGTGGCAAATCTTAAGACATCATGCATCCACAAAGTGGGCAAATAGCTTGGCGGTTTTTTTTGCGCTGCAAATATTCTGAGAAAATTTGATCCGTACAATTTATCGATATAACCGTTTTCAATCCATTGGAATTCTCTGGGATGAAGTCGTTCTACCATCAAAATAATCGAAGTCGCAACAGCCAAAGGATCACATGTTTTAAAATTGGTAATATGCAATTCTAATCCACTGCAAAATTGATGATCATATTGGGGGTTTTTCTGCATTTTATCTTGTCCTACTGGTTTGTATTTAATGAGCCGAAATGAGATACCCGGCAAATTCAATTGATCTAATTGCTGTTTTAAATATCGATTCGAAAGCCAGGGAGCTCCAAATCTTAAGTAAGGTTTTTTCGTTCCAAATCCTACGTTTAAATTCGTACCTCGCAATAAATCCATTCCTGAAAATAAATAAAGTGTCTCCATATTTTTGAGGTAAGGCGTAGGATTTACCCACGGTAATTTTGAATCTTCAAAAAACATGGATCTGCCATAATTTGCCATAGGGACAATGTGTAATTCAACCCGTTTCAAATCTTTTACCCATCCATTTTCATTGACCATAATTGCATATTCGCCTAAAGTCAAACCGTGTCGAATAGGCACCAAATGATAAGCTTCAAAAGATTGGTATTTGGGACGAGGAACGGGGCCATCAAATATATCTGCACGGATAGGATTGGGACGATCTAAAAGCATAACAGGCACATCAAAGTCGCTTGCCACTTCCATCAATTTCGTAATGGTGCTCATAAATGTGCTTTGTCTCGCGCCCGTATCTTGCAAATCTATGAGTATATAATCTAAGTCCAAAACCGTCCATTCTGGCGGTTTTCTAAATCGGATAAATATGTCAATAATATTTGCGCCATGGACCGGATCAATTTCATAGCCATCTTTAAGCAATTTCCCTTTTTCTTTTGATCCCCACAAGCCATACTCGGGAGAAAATATCTGCTCAACTTGAACATCGGGATAAGATTTCAATAAATCCAAAAGGTGGGTGCCATTTCGATTTACGGCAGTTTGATTACATAAGATGCCTATTTTTTTTCCGCGAAGTGGTGCAAAATCCATTTGCTCTAATATATCCAATCCTGAATAAACGCGATTGAGAAAAGATAAATCAGGAATATCTAAAACTTTTGAATATTGAAATTGGGCAGAATCACTTTGCCCAAAAATACATTGGAAAAAGAAAATCAGAGATATAAACCATTTCATGAGTTTAGCTCTTCTTGAAGGACATTATCCAGTGACTCAAATAGACCAAAGCAATATTCATTAATGTTGAGCATAAAATAAACCAAGTCCAAGCTAATCCAAACGATTTAAGAATAAAAACCGTAGCCAAACTACCCAATAAACCAATGATCAAAGAAACATCACTGAAATCCCTTTTCAGCTTTGTTAAAATGAATAATCCTAATAATCCACCATAAGTAAAAGAGGCAATTTGCAGTCCCACAATCACAATGGCAGAATCGCCTTCATCAAAAACTAAGGCAATCAAAATAAGCACGCCTGCCCAAAAAATACTGAGTAGTTTAGACAGAGATAAACTGGCTGTTTTCCCAAACCAATCAATGACAGAAGAAGAGGCTAGCGCATTAATGGAAGAACTGAGTGTGGACATGGCCGCGGACAATATTCCAGCCAACAAAAGTCCACGAACGCCAACGGGCAAAACCGTTGTGATAAAGTGGGTGAACTCTCGATCTTTCTGAATTTCAACACCACCCATTTGTAAATAAATGAGAGAGCCTACTAGAAGAAAAATAAAAAATTGCAAAAGAACAAAAAAGCCTGATCCAATCATGGCTTTTTGCGCTGATTTCAAATTACGCGTCCCCAAAACTCGTTGCACCATCATGTGATCTGCTCCATGAGAAGCAAAGGACAAAAAAGCCCCACCAATAAACGCACTCAAAAAGAACCAGGGTTCGGTCAAAAAATTATCTGTCCCTAAATTAAAAATATGGGTTTTACCTGCTTGCGATAAAGAAGCCATGATGTCAGAAAAGGAGCCGTCCAAACTTTGTAAAGCATAATAAATAGCTAAAAGTCCTCCGCCTAAATACAAGATAAATTGGAAACTGTCAATCCACATGACAGTTCGAATGCCTCCAGATAAAGTGTATCCCAAGGTGATGATACCAATGAGTAAAACAGCCTGCCATATGGGCCAGCCTGTTACGGCTTGCACCACAACGGCAGTAGCCAAAAATCGAATACTATCCGCTAAAACACGGGTGAGCAAAAAAACAGCTGATGCCGCTTTTTGAACGGAAGGGGAAAATCGTTCGCCAATAACTTCATAAATACTGGTGACGCCTGAATCATAAAATTTGGGCAATAAAAAATAACTAACCATAAATCGACCAATAATATAACCCATGGCTAATTGCAAAAAAGTCCAATCACCTCGATACGCCATTCCAGGCACACTTACAAAAGTGAGGACAGATGTCTCTGTCGCCACAATGGAAAATAAAGCCACAGCCCAAGGCAAATCTCGTCCACCCAAAAAATAATCTTCAGTGGTTTTATTAAAGCGTCCAGAGTAAATCCCAAAAGCAGTTACACCTCCGAGAAACAAAATAATAATACTAATATCAATCCAATGCATGCTTCAATTTAAGCAATCATTTCTTTTTGCGTGCAGTAAAAAGAAATGATTGCCGAACTTATTTACACGTATGAACCCTATTGAATCAAACTTAAATTTCGCTGTGGCTAGTAAAAACCAAATGAAAGGGAAATGCTTTTGTGGTAAACATCGCTTTGTGATTTCGGGAGAGCCCTACCGTGTTGTTCATTGCCATTGTAAAAATTGTCAACGATCGGTCGGAGCCGCTTTTGTGACTTGGATTGTCATCAAACGAAACCAATATGCCATCAAACCTGAAGCAAAACGTCATCAAGCTTCAAACCAAGCAATTCGCACATTTTGTGATACATGTGGATCAAGTCTCACTTATGCACATCCCGAACGAGCAGATTATTTAGATATTACAGCGGGAACAATCAATCATCCAAATTCCTTAAAACCGGATTGGCATATTTGGGGAAAACGAAAAGTGGAATGGATTAAACTCCACGATGATTTACCTTTTTATGAACAATTCCCAGATAATTAACAATTTATAATTTATAATTATACTCTGTCCTTCCGCCAATCGCCGTTAAGAGCACATAAGTCGTGGAGTTAATGGCTTTGGCGATTTTTTCCACAGGAATATTATTTTTCTCCGTTAAACCAAAAATAAGGACATCCTTTCCCTCTTCTGGCATATCTTCGCCAAAATCCACCATAAATTGATCCATACAAACTCGTCCGGCAATTTTATATTCTTTCCCTTCGTAACCTACAAATCCATCCACATACCATGGACGAGGAAATCCATCGGCAAAACCCATTTGAATCACAGCAATATTGGATGCTTTTTTCGTTTTATACACACCACCGTAACTGACAGATGTTCCTTTTGGAACGTGTCTCACATTCACAATCGTCCCACAGTAATTCATGACTGGCTTTACAGAGACATCCATAGACACTTCATCTGAAGGCGCTGCACCGTAAGCAAGCATTCCGACACGCACTAAATTAAATCGGGATTCAGGTAAATTTAAAATAGAACCGCTGTTGGATAAATGGACATATTTGAAAGAAAGATTAATGGTCTCTGCTTGATCCAAAAGTCCATTAAATAATGCCAATTGTTGCTGGGCATAAGCAATATCTCCTTCATCTGCCGTGGCAAAATGAGAATAAATCCCTTCACATTTTAATTTTGGATTATTTTTAATCGCAAGAAAAACAAATTCTGCTTCTTGGATATCCAAACCCAGTCGTGTCATGCCCGTATCAAATTTGAGATGAAAACGTGGACTCTCCCCTTTTTTCTCACTAAAGTGTTCGAGAAAATGCAAATCTTTGACTGAACTCAAATTGAGAATAAAATTATTCTGAATCGCTTCATTCAACCGTTCTGGAATAATTTTAGAAAAAATAAGGATTTCACTTTGAATGCCTGCTTTGCGAAGTTCAATGGCTTCATCAAAAGAGAATACCGCAAAAAACTGAATACCAAATGACTCTAATTTTTTTGCAATTGGGACAGCCCCATGGCCATAAGCATTGGCTTTTACCACACAAGCCAACGGTAAACCCCCTAAGTGCTTTTTAATATTTTGAATATTTTGACCTAATCGATCGAGGTGAATTATGGCCTTAGGCCCTGGATTATTCATGGAGATATATTTCGACCAAACGTGATTTCAATAATTCAAAATCATCAAATAGTTCCGTTGAACACGCTTCTATCCATCCACTCAAATCATCTAAATCGACGCGATTTATTAAATAAATTGGCTTCCCAAGATAATACGCCATTGTCACTTCACCGTGAGTTCCTGCCCCTTTAAAGACCGCTTCATCCCAGAGACATATTATATAATCAGCTTTTTTTGTAACCGCATCCAAATCAAAATCTACGGCATGACGGATATAGTCAATATACTTTCCTCGATCTTTTATTTTCCAAGACCGGTAATCTTCAGCATTTAAATCTTTTTTTAACTTGATATTTTCAACAACGGGATCAATCACCGAATGTCCTAGTTTTTCATCTAACCAAAGCGTCATTTCTTCTCGCCAAGAGGCCCCTTCTCCTTTGGCAAATTCCATGGCACCAGATAAATAAGCAATCACTGAACTAACTTTTTCCGTAGTAGAATGCTATTCCCTAAACTCCAAAGAATACTTAACATAATGACTCCGATAATAAGAGAGACATTATAAACATCATAAAAAAGAGCTTGGCGTAGCGCTTGGGAAACTAGGGCAAAGGGCAAGTAGGATAATAATGTATGAAGTGTGCTGGGGAAAAAATCTAACTCAAATAGAAATCCTGACCCCAAAAATAAAATAATAAAGCTTAAAAATACCGATCCAAAAAAGAGAATAACGGATTCCACGGCTAAGCTTAAAGATATGAAAAGATTGGCAAGAATACTCAAATATAAAAGCAAAAATAAATACATTACGATCATTTGTCCTAGGGAAAAACTGACTGAGACAAGGCTCAAAAAAACCACAGAAGCAAAAATGCTAATGATAATCGTTTCAAAAATAGTTATCCCCAAAAACGAAATGACAATATCCCACTTTGTATAAGGCGATAACGCCATTGTCTTTAATATTTTATTTTGAACGCGTAAATGATAAAATTCTCTGTAAATGAGGGGAAAAATAACCATTGAACTCAAAATAAATAAAATGCCTGGGAATGCCCATTGATCGTAGGGAATATCAGAAAGGCTCCGAATAAAAATGTGGCGGAGAGAAAGATTCAACAAAGAAAATACTATAATGGGGAAAACCATAAACAAGACTAAGAGTGGAAATAAATTATTCTGCCACAAGTAAAGACGCCTTTTAAGTAATGGAATTATCATCATAAACCATCACCTGCGAATTCTGAATCCAACAAATCTCTCAAGCCTAATTTTTTTACATTTAAATCGATCATTTCGCTCTCACCTACCTGCTTTAACACATCAAAAAAGACGTTTCGCGCTCTCCCATAAAAATGAAATATATTTCCCAGACGATTGGGTGAAACCACTGTATTTACATTAGATAATTCTGTATAAAGTTCATCACTTAATTCTTCAAATTCTATTTGAAATTGATGATAATCAATCGTGCTTTCTAATAATTTATCTAAATGACCATCCAAAATAATTTGTCCATGGCGCAAAACCAAAATGCGATCATGTGATTGTTCCACTTCCTGCAAAGCATTACTTGCATAAATGATGGTTTTTTCTTTTTTTAATTCTGTAATCAAATCCCAAGTTTTTCGAATGGATGCAGAATCCATGAATCCCGTAGGTTCATCTAATATCAAAATATCCGGATCATGAATTAATCCACGAATAATCATAGCTCTTTTTTGAATTCCCTGGCTTACTTGACTTGCAAGTTCATCTAAATAAAGTTCTAAATCTAATTTTTTAGCGTAAGTGGATAATCGACTTTGGATAGTTTGATCGTTAATACCAAACAAATGACCATGAAATTTAATATTTTGTGCAAGAGTTAAATCAGGATCTAAATCATTTTCGTGAGGAACAAAGCCCAACAACTTCCTTGCCTCTATTCGACGTTTTTGGCTATCTAAACCATAAAGAAATACTTGTCCATAATCTGGGCTTTCAAATCCAGCCAGTATTTTTAGGATTGTAGATTTGCCCGAATCATTATCGCCTACAATCGCCACCAATGAGCCTTTTTCCACCCCAAAGGTCAATCCAGCCAAAACGGTTTTATCCTTGACTAATTTACCAACTTTTTTGAGCGTTACGCTTGCTTCCATTTTTTATTTAACCATTATAGATATAGATTTCATTAATGTGCTTCAAACCATGATTCACCCACACCCCAATCAACAACAACAGGAACCGATAGGGGTAAAGCATTTTCCATTTCTTTCACCACAAGCGCTGCCAGTGAATCTACTTCATTTTCGGGCACTTCAAAAATTAATTCATCATGCACTTGCAATACCATCTTTGCTTCTAATTTTTCTTCAATCATTCTATCTCGAATATGAATCATAGCTAACTTAATCATTTCTGCTGCTGTGCCTTGAACTGGCATATTAATCGCCATCCGTTCTGCCGCTTGTCGTCTTAATCCATTGTCACTATCTGCATCCCAAACAGGTCGGCGACGTCCCAAGACCGTTTCCACCATTTTTTCTGTTCGGGCTTTTTCAAGTGTTTGATCTACATAATTTCGAATGCCTGCATACTGTCTAAAATACGTATCAATAATAAGCTGAGCTTCTGCACGAGGAATCCCTAATTCCTGACTCATTCGAAAGGCACCAGCACCATACATAATTCCAAAATTGACGACTTTTGCTGTCCGCCTCATTTCGGGAATCACTTTCTCAATTGGAACACCAAAAACCAATGAGGCCGTTCTAGCGTGAATATCCTCTCCATTTTGAAAAGCTTTGATCAATTCAGGATCTTGACTTAAATGAGCCATGATGCGAAGTTCTACTTGAGAATAATCCGCTGACAAAATTTTCCAACCTGATTTTTGCGCGCAAAATGCTTTTCGAATTTCACGTCCTTCCTCATGGCGAATCGGAATATTTTGAAAATTTGGATTTGTGCTGGAAAGCCGTCCGGTGGCTGCAATAAATTGATTAAACGTGCCATGAATTCGTCCCGTTTTAGGATGAATCAAATTGGGCAGAGCATCTACATACGTATTCTTCATTTTGTTGAATTTGCGATAATCAAGCACTAACCCTGGAATAGGGTGTTTTTCTTTTAGCTTTTGTAAAATAGGTTCTGCGGTCGATCGCTTCTTAATAGGCTCAAGCCCTTTAATATCAAAAAGCACATTCGCAAGTTGCTGAGTCGAGTTCACATTAAATTCTGTGCCAGCTTCACTATGGATATCTGAAACCAGTCGATCTAATTTTTCGCCCAAATCATCAGACATCTTTGCCAAAAATTCCTTATCTACAAATGTGCCATTAAATTCCATATCTAACAAAACAGGAATCAGAGGCAATTCAATTTTCTGGTAGAAAGAATACAATTCTTCTTCCTTTAATTTTTTCTGCAATATGCTCGTTATTTGTCCTGTAACGTCCGCGTCTTCCGCCGCATAAAAAGCTGTTTTTTCCAATGCCACTTCTGCCATAGTGATTTGCTTCCGCCCTTTCCCAATCAAATCTTCAATGGGCAACATGGGGTAATTCAATAATTCTAAGCTGAGTGTTTCCAATTTATATGATCGGGAAACCGGGTTTACCAAATGGGCAGCCAGCAATGAATCAAATGCAATTCCTGCCAAATGAACGTCATGGTTTTTCATCACAAGTGCATCAAATTTTATATTTTGCCCCGTGAGTATAATATCTTCATTCTCCAAAATATTTCGACAGGCATCTAAGACGATTTTCAAATCATCTTTTCCAAACAAATTCTCACTTTTATCTTTGAATAAAATGGGAATGTACCAACCTTCATTGGGTGCAATCGAAAAACTTAATCCCACAATATCTGTTTCCATGGCTTGAAGCGACGTCGTTTCGATATCAAAAGAAATCAGCTCAGCTTTTTCCATGATTTGAACTGCTTTTTCTAACGCATCAATCGTTCGGATTGTTTGATAATTTTTCTTTGGACTATCGTATTCAGGGACGGCATCTTCTTGTGAAAATGAAATTAGCTGATTGACTAAAGCATGAAATTCTAATTCTGTCAATTTTGTCGCAAGCAAATCCGTATTAAATGATTGGAGTTCCAAATCTCTCACCGATTTTTCCAAATCCATATTAATATCGATAGTGACGAGTTCCTTGCTAAGTTTAGCCATCTCTTGATTTTCCATCAATCCACGGCGAACGCGAGCATTTTTCTGACTTTCTGCATTGGTTAATGAAGCTTCCAAAGAACCATACTTTTTGATCAGCTTTACGGCCGTCTTTTTCCCCACACCTTTTACGCCAGGCACATTATCCGAGCTATCGCCCATCATGCCAAGTAAATCGATAATTTTGTCAGGTGGAACGCCCCATTTTTCCGTCACGCCCTCCACATCATAAATGGTGGGCTTCTCGTTCCGTCTCCCCGGTGCATAAAGATAAATATGATCATTCATCAATTGCATAAAATCTTTGTCCGCACTCACAATGTAAACATCAATATCTTCCCTTTCGCCCTCTTTCGCAAGCGTTCCAATGATGTCATCCGCTTCAAATCCTGGCTGCTTCATCGTGGGAATTTGCATCGCATCCAATAAATCCCAGAGATGGGGCAATTGAGACTGTAATTCATCCGGCATAGGAGGACGATGAGATTTATACTCAGAATACATTTTATGGCGAAATGTCTTTTCTTTCGAGTCAAAAATCGCTGCAAAATAATCTGGTTTTTCTTGCTTAATCAGACGAAACACTTGATTGACAAAACCAAATAAAGCGCTGGTGTGTAAACCATAACTGGTCACGAGTGGATTGCGGATTAAGGCATAATGAGCCCGATATAACATGGCATAGCCATCGATGAGAAATAATCGTTTTCGCTTGTTTGTTTTCGGCATGTATTAAAATTGAATCTTAGTCAAAATTAACTGACACAAGTTTCGAAATTCCCTTCTTTTCTTGCGTTACGCCATACATGGTATCTGCATTTTCCATCGTCAGCTTATTATGCGTAACCACAATAAATTGCGTTTCATCAGAGAACTGTTTGAGCACGCGGGTAAATTTATGGATATTCACATCATCCAGTGGCGCATCCACTTCATCCAAAATACAATAAGGACTGGGCTTCACTTGATAAATCGCAAATAAAAGAGAAATAGCGGTAAGGGCTTTTTCTCCACTAGATAATAATCGTAAAGATGCATTTCGTTTTCCAGGCGGTTGAGCTTCAATCCCAATATCTGCATCCAATGGATCAGGGTCACCCAGTAAACGTAGGGTGGCGTTTCCTCCTTCAAAAAATAAATGAAATAATTTCTCAAAATTTGCTTTAACCAAATCGAAAGTTTCTTGAAAACGCTTTCGCGCGGATCGATCAATTTTTCGAATTGTCTCTCTTAAATTTTCTTCTGCACTTGCCAAATCTTCACATTGCACTTTTAGATTATTGAGTCGTTCTTCTTCTTCTGAATGCTCATCTTTCACTGCCATATTAACCGGCCCAATGCTCTCTAATGAACGACTTATTTTATCTATATCAAATTTTAATTCTTCTTCTGTTTGTTCAACGCTTAAGTTTTTGGGAATGGATTGTTCATAGCGATCTTGAATCCGGTCTCGAACCAAGGCTAATCTCTGTTTGGATTCGGCCACTTCTAATTCTGCGTTTTTTAATGATTCAAGCAACTGCTCTCTACCATGTTGCTCTGATTGAATTTGAGATTGAATCGCCTCAATAGAAGCATATGTTCCTTTGTAAACAGACTGCTTTAAATCTAAAATAGATTTGTTTTTTTGGATTTCTGCTGTAAGCTTTTTTAACGCTTTTTCTCCCGAAGTAATGTCTGCTTTTAATTGGGTCTGTTTTTCGTTAAAACTCGTAATTTCATCTTTAATTTGCTTTTGTCTGCTTTTCAATTCTTCAACCGTTTCTTTACCCGTCTTCAATTTAAATACTATATTTTCTCTTTGACTTTCCAACTCCAATAAAGCAATCCGAATATCTTGCACTTTTTCACTAAATCCATCACGCTCTTTGCGAGCATCAAGCATTTGCGTATTTGCTTTATCAATTTTCTCTTGAAATCCGGCCATCGTTTTTTCTGCTTTTTTCATCGCAGGTTTTAAAGCATTTAAAGCTTCCTTATTCTTGGCTAATTCTTCTTCCAATTCATTTTTTTCGCGCTGAATATTTTCTATAGATTCAGATTGTTGCGTCAATTGAAATTGATTTCGGAGCTGCTCGGTTTCACATAGACTCAAATGTTGATTTGCTTTTTCTACGGATTGGAGACTGGCTTGGACTGACGCCATCGCCGTTTGCATAGAAGCTTTATTTTTTTCTAACGCGGCTTCAATTTTTAATAATTCTTTTTCTTGTTTTCGTCGATCCTTTTCAATGCTTTCAATCTTCTTTTTCCGACCCATAATATGGCCATGCTCCGACGCTTGTCGATTCTTAAGCACAAGGTCGTTTCCAGAATAAGCTCCATTTTTATCAACCAAACTCCAGCCATCAAAAACAGATTTTTTCATGGCACTTTGTAAATCCTCAACTACCAATAAATTTCCCAGTAAATATACTGCCAATGGCTGTAAAGATTTTTCTGTTTTGACCAAATCTGACGCACGTCCAATGAGCAAATCATCCTTGGGGACAGGCTTTAAGTTTATTTTGAGAGAAGATGTTTCTTTCAATGGAATGATGCTCAAATCGCCTGCTTGCAATTTCCTTGCTTTTTCTAAAGTAAGTAATGCAGATTTTCGATCACTTGCAATCAAACAGTGAGATAAATCACCCAGCCCCGCTTCAAGCGCATGATGATAAGTTGGATCAATCTCAAAAATATCAGCAATCGTGCCTAAGACTTCTTCAAACGATTTCGGATTTTCTAATATATAGCGGGTCCCTTCAGGAAAACCTTCTTTGGACTCTAACAATTCTTGATAAAAACCGTATTGCCCTGTGAGTGACTCAATTTGTGCCGAAAGAGAATGGCGACTTTTCGATAAAGCATCCGCTTCATTTCTTAACTGAATAACGTATTCTTCTGCTTGAGAGAAAGCCTCTTTCTCCTTGCTTAAATCAGCATTTGCTTTCGATAAATTCTTTTCGATTTTCCGGGTGGATTTTTTTAATGCTGAATGGGTTTTGCTTATGGTTTCAAATTGTTGGACTAATTTTTCATGACGATTTTCTTTTTCTTGAATAATCGCTTCCGTTCGTTTTGCAAGGGATTGATCATCTGATATTTTTCGTTGAATGCTCCACCGTTCATCTTGCAATGCATCTAATGTTTTTACCGTTGAAGTGTAAATTTGATTTTTGGACTCAAAGTTTTCTTTTTCGACTTGATATAATTCCAACTGATTATTGATGATTGGTTCCAAAGTATCAACGTCAATTTCAAGCGCTTCACTTTGTGTATTAATTTGCTTTATTTTACTTTCATTGTTTCTTGATTCTAGTGAAAGACGATTAATGGAATGTTCAGCTGAACGGTTTTGCTCTGTCCAAACCAATAAATTATTTTGGATGGATTCTCTTTTGTCATTAAATGAAATCAAGGCATCTTGTTGCGCTGTCAATTCTACGCTCTGTTCTTGATAAACAGATTGCAATTGAGCCAATTCTTTTTCGTGGATTGATCCTTCTGTCGCTTTGGATTCTTTAAGGTGCTGAAGTTCTGTTATTTTGCTTTGAAGGGGTGCGGTCAATTTGTTAAGCTGTTCAACTTGCAAAAATGCTCTTTCTATATCAGATTTTTTTAATTTTTCTGTTAATTTTGCATGTCGCTCAAACCGTTTTAGCTGTAGAGCTAATCCATGAACTTTGGTTTCCACTTCAGCGATAATATCATTGATTCTTTCTAAATCTAAATGGGTAGCTTCAAATTTTCTTAAGGTTGATTTTCGTTGATGCCGATATTTATTAATTCCGGCCGCTTCTTCAAACATTCTTCTGCGATCATCTCCTGATTCAGACAATATTTGCTCAATCATTTTCAATTCAATGACCGAATACGCATCTGCCCCCATCCCTGTATCCACAAATAAATCATTGATATCCTTGAGCCTGCAAGGGGTTTTATTTAAAAAATATTCACTCTCTCCATTTCGATATACCCGTCGTCCAATTTCGATATCATTATATTCAATGGGAAGTTTACCTTTATTATTATGGACGATCAAAGACACTTCACAAACGCTCAATGGTTTAAAATCGGCAGATCCGTTAAAAATCACATCTTCCATTTTAGAGCTTCGAAGCACACTCGATTTTTGTTCTCCCAAAACCCAGCGAATGGCATCCACAATATTGGTTTTGCCACAGCCATTAGGACCCACAACTGTGGTAATCCCTTTCCCAAGCTTCAAGGAGACCTTGCTTGCAAAGGATTTAAAACCGTGCATTTTGAGTTCTGATATATACATAAATCTTCTAGCGATTAAGTATTGATTTTACATCATTTTAATCGATTTTCCAGTGGAGAATTTGCTTACTTTTAGCGTTTTCTGTCACTATGAACTTAAGGTAAAGTTTTAGTATAATAGCCCTCCCGTTAGTCGTATTGATGATTAAGAAAAGCCCCGTCCTTCTGAGCGTAAAACCCAGATTTATGATTCTTGGAAAACATAAACCCAGCGAAGAATCTCCGTTGAATGTCATTTGAGTTTTATCTGCCGTAATGCTTGTCCGCCATTTTGTTGGGCGAGGCTTGTCCGCCGAAGAGTAGCGTAGGAGGAAAATGTAGGCATGGCTTCATTCGCTTCGCTTTTTCAGAATGACGTCAAATTTAAGACGAATTTCCTCAAATTATTTGGGCTTGCCTTTTATCTTGCTCATTTATATTTTTAGTTATGGATTTAGTCTATTATTTACGGAAACATACATATCGCCTTAAATATAAACAAAATCTTTTACGCCGTATAACAACGTATGTCTATGAGAATCTTAAAAGGAATATGACGACTTTTACGCCGGATATTTACTGTTGGAGCGGACGATGCTCGTCCGCTCCAATGGGCGTCCACTAAAATAACCAAAAACACAGGGGATTAAAATGCCATTAAAATTCAAGTGTAATCATTGTGATGCTGAAATTATTTCGAAATTTCTCAAAGTTGGTGAAGACGCAAAATGCAAGTCTTGTGGTAAAGTTTCAACAATTCCAGAAGATTCTGAAGGCGTTTCTGAATCACAGTTAAAAGAAGACCACACAATTAGCGATGTATTTAATGGGAATGATTCAAAATTGTCACCATCAAAAAGTAATATTGAGAAACCAAAGTCTAAATACCCCGCATTAAATACTATTTCTGGGATTTATCAATTTTTGGCTATTTTAGTTGGGATTGGTTCCGTAATAGGACTTTTCTATGGTCTTAATTTGATGACTCAATATGGTGGCAAGCCTGCTGGAATAGGCATAATTATTTATTCATTAATTGCAGGTCTGTTGGTGGTTATTTCACTTCTTGCTATTTCGGAAGGCATAAAACTTTTCATTTCAATCGAAAACAATACAAGTGAACAAAACAAATTACTTGGCAAACTTATTAATAAAATTAAGTAGTGTTGTGGTCGCCCAACCCCCACTCCACCGGACTTTTTTAATGGTTAATGATCAATTATTAATGATAAATGAATTTATAATTCACAATTTACAATTGATAATTAAAAAGACCGGTGAGTTTCGCCCATTGGACGAGCGAAGCGGAGTCCGACACAGAACTCTGTAGAGTTTCGCCCATTATTTTTGGTTTATTTATCCTGGCGGCCAAGTGAATTTTCGTCCGCCCAACAAATGAAGATGAATATGCCAAACCGTTTGCCCCGCCGATTCTCCACAATTGAATCCGGTGCGATATCCCGCTTCAGCAATGCCTAATTCTTTTGCAATTTGACTAGCAGTAAAAATTAATTCTCCCATCACCATTTGATGCGTTTCCTCAAGCTCATTCAAAGT
>Ga0209151_1000376_pt1 | contig 34101 bp, 30 predicted proteins | sample SaaInlV_DNA_165m_FD_184688 | JGI IMG/M metagenome (GOLD analysis project Ga0209151, IMG submission 184688) | Marine microbial communities from expanding oxygen minimum zones in the Saanich Inlet - SI075_LV_DNA_165m (SPAdes) (version 2) | ecosystem: Environmental > Aquatic > Marine > Unclassified...
TTTAATAGTAATAAATTAATCAAACAAATAAGTAATTTTATTATGTATTGTATATTTATTTGTAGTTCTCTTAAATTAAATGACTTTGGACCATATATTAGTTTTTATTATGAAAAAATAATATTTGATAAATTATTTCCACAAAATAAAAAATTTTTTAATATTATACATTCAATTTTTAAATATCTATTTACGCTTAATCAAAAATTATATAATTTAAATCATGATTTGTATAATATATATCTTTCATTAAATCATTATTGTTTAAAGATTATAGATGTAAAAAATTCTGATTATACAAAAGTTGTTTATAAAAAAGTTGTTTATGAAAAATCAAATACAAACCAATTATTCAAAAACTTAAGAATTAAAATTGAATAAATAATTATTAAATTGCGTTATTAATTTAATAATTAAATATAATTTTATTAATAATAATATGTCAAGAAATATTTATAAAATAAAAAAATTTAAGCATTTTGAGGAATTACAGGAGATTAATTTTTTTAGACCATTATGTTGTATAATTTTATCAAAACAAATTGTTAAAGAAAAGGAATTCTACAAAAATTTGATGACAACATTAAATGTATTAGCTCATTCAAGTCCTTATGTTTGTATTTATATTTTTAATAAAGATAAAATTAAAGATACTGAAGAATTTAAAGATATTGATGAAAATAAACCATTTTTTAAAATGATTTTTAGAAATATTATTCACGAATCATTTGGAACAGAGATGGATAATTTTATTCCAACTATAACTGAAATAATTCAAAAAATTAATATTTCAATGATACATAGAATTAAACAATCATTTGAACCAACTCCTCAACAAGAAGAACCTCAACAAAATCAACAACAACCTATTCAACAAAATAAACAACAACCTATTCAAGAAAATCAACAACAACCTATTCAACAAAATCAACAATCACCTATTCAACAAAATGAAAATAATATAATGCAAAATAATGATGTTAATAATATGAATAAAAGTATTGATGATGAAAGTGATAGTGATGTAGAATCATCATTAGATGAGGAAACAAAAAAAAAGCTTGATGAGTTAGAAAAGAAAAGAAAAATATTAGAGAGTTTGGAAAATTAATATTATTTTTTTAAATATTTTTTGTAATTTATAATTATAAATTATAATGAATCAGTTTTGGGTTTTGGAACCGTCTATTATATATAAAGATTATTGGGAAATAATTCCAACAAATAATATGTCAAGAGTGAAACAATTAAATGCTGTGAGTAGATTAATAATTTATTATATAATATTATTAATTATTTTTGGTTCAAGAAAGAATATTATTAATTATTTATTGATAATTTTGGTAATAATTATAATATTTTATTATGCATATGCAAATAATGAAGAAGCTATAATATCTGATATTATAAGAGAAAATCAAGAAGAAAATAAAGAATTTTATAAACAACAAAATAATGATAATGAATTAAATTCTGCGGATTATAATCCATCAATAAATTCTATATATAATAAGTTTAATAATTCAATTTTAAAAGATGGGGATAAAGATGAAGATTTTATATTAAATTCTGGTTATATTGATTTTGATAATGAATATAATTTAGGAAAAGATAGAAGTATTATTAATATAGATAATTTTAATAAACAACAAATAAAAGAAAAAAAAAATAAATTACCATATACAAAAAATAAAATATATAAAGAGAATACCTGTAGAAGACCAACAGCTGAAAACCCTTTTATGAATGTTGTATTTAGTGATTATTTAGATTTAGAAAATGTTCCTCAAGCTTGTAATACAAGTGATGAAAATATTCAAAAAGAGATGAGTAATTTATATAATTCATCAATATTTAGAAATACAAGTGATGTATTTGCAAGAAATAATTCACAAAATATGTTTTATACAGTTCCAACTAATTTAGGAGTTCAAGGTCAAACAGATTATAGAAATTGGTTATTTAAAACAAATCAAACTTGTAAAGAGAATACTGCTAATTGTGCTTATCCAGATAGATTATATGGAGAAAGTCAAAGATATTAAATTTAAAAATTTAATATAGTAAAAAATTGAAATAAATAATATTATTTATAATATATGTAACAATATTAAAAATGAAATATTTAGAAACAGATAATGAAATATATTTTTATTCACATAAAATATATAAATATTCTTGTTTTAGTAATTTTTATGAAAGTTATTTTATAGAAGATAATATAGAATATTGTAATTCAGAACAATATTTTATGTATAATAAATGTCTTTTATTTGATAAAAATAATAATGAACTATTAAATAATATTTTAAATGAAAAAAGTCCAACAAAGATTAAAAAATATGGTCGTCAAGTAAAAAATTATAATGATAAAATATGGAATGAAAAAAGATATGATATTATGAAAAAGGCTTTAATATTAAAATTTAGTCAAAATGAAGATGTTAAAAAAATATTATTAGAAACAAATAACAAAATAATATATGAAGCTTCAAAATATGATAAAATATGGGGCATTGGATATTCGCCAGACCAAGTTATAAATGTGGATAAAAATAAATTTGGAAAAAATCTTTTAGGATTGTGTTTAATGGAAGTTAGAAATTTATTAAAAAATATTTAAAATATTAAAAACCTTTTGCTCATTGATTCCATTAATACACCATTAGCATATATTCCATATTGTGTGTCTAAATCATCTGCTTCTAATATTAAATGATAAACATTATTTAATTCTTTAGTATCATATTCTTCAAAATATTTACTTACTCTACTTAATATTAAAAATTTATCATCTATTTTTTTAACTTGATTCCATTTTTCAATTTCAGTTATTTCATCATCAGTTAGATTATCAACTAACATAGAATGACCTGTAGTAACTTTTAAATCATTAAATGGAATATTAGTATCTAAACTATCTTTTTTCATACAAACAATATTATTATGAACTTTTTGATGTGATTTATATAATAATTTTTTATATCCGTGTTTATATGTTTTAATCATAGTATCATCACTAATATCTTCAATTTTAATATATTTTTCTTCATTATCTATTAAACATAATATTTCAGTTCCTTCTAAAAAACATAATACTGTAATATCAATTGATGCATAATTAGGACCATAATCACCTCTTTGTGAATTTACACTAATTGGAAATACTCCAATAAATTCCTCAGTTAAATTAACATTATTAAAAGTTATTTCAGTTGTATTCATTTGTTCAAATGTTGATGCTACTTGTATATTGTTAATATTTAAATAAAATTCTTGACCACCTAACATTGTATTTGTATCTGTCCATGTTAAATTAAAAGGTGAATTAATATTAACAATTGTTGGTGTATAATACCATGTATTACTATTTACAAAAATATCTTGACCACTTACATTATAATTTAAAGCAGAAACTCTTAATGGATAATAACCATCTACTGAAGAAAAAGTAAAACCAGATATATCAACATTTGAAAATGTTATTGTTGTAGATGAATTATCTAATCTAAATATAGAAACAATATTATTGTCAATATATAAAGCATAATCTCTTCCTCCATCCATACCAGAAGTATCATTCCATGTTAAATTAAATAATAAATTTGGATTAACCATTGTAGGTGTATAACTAACATTATTACTCATTTAATATAATATAATTATTAAATTTTAAAATATCCAGAAATAATAATTTTTTTATTTTCTTTAATATAGAAAAAGTTAGAATGATTAATATTAATAAGATTTATATTATTTATATTTTGTATATTATTAATACTATTATTAGAATTAATATTAATATTTAAATCTAAACATTGATTAATAACTAATTTAAATAATTTTCCATAAATAATTTCTCCTAAATGAAAATCACTTAATAATTCGTTAAATTTATATCCATAATCGGAAAATTTATTTGTTGTAAATTTAGGGAAAATAAAATTATTAATCTTTGTATTAATTGGTTTATCATTTAGTAATTTATCATAATTTATTTCATTTATATTTTGTTTATAATTATTATAAACAAAACCGATTATTGTATTATTAAGTAATGGTATTTCAATATTAATTTCATTATTATCAAAATTTACATATGAATATACATTTTCTAATTTAATAAATTTTGTTTTTATTTGTTGATTAATTAAATTATTTACAATAATTTTAGGGTTATAATAACTTGGTAAAGATAAACTATAATTAGTTTCAAGATTAATCATAATAATTTCTTCATTTGAATTAATTAATAAATTATGGTCTTTATTAAAAATATTAATATTAAAAATATTATTTAATTTGTTAATATAATCTTGATTTATAGTATATTCTGATGGAATACTAATATTAATTTTAGAATATTGATTAAATAAATCACAATTATCTTTCATAGATTGTAATATTAAATTTTTATTTTTAATATTTAACATATCTAATAATTTTTGATTGGTTGGATATTTAGAAAGTAAAACTAATGTTTTCCAAACATATGATAATGAAAAAGGTGTATTAATATTAAAAAAAGATTTTTTGTTATTAATATTGTATGTGTATTCATATTCAACAATTCCTTTTTCAATATTTTTTTCTTCATTATCGGTTTTAATTGAATAATATTCGTCAGTAAAATTATTATTTTCAACTGGAATAATATTATTTTCTTGTTGCATTAAAGGTTTTGATAATAATGATTTTTTATTTCGTAATATTGTAGGATTATGTAATGGCATTCCTAATTCATAATCATTAACTTTAAAATGACTAAAATCTAAATTTTCATAATTTCCATTAGAGTTTTGATTAAAAAGGTCTCTTTCATTAGTAAATACATTATCTTTTTGTTCTATTCTTATACTATCAACAAGTCTATTAAATTGTGAATTTACTCTACTTTCATATTTAGTTTCTTTAATGGAATTTGAAAAGTTGTTATAATTCATATTATTAAATATTTAAGATTATAAATAAAATATAAAATCTCAATATTTCTTAAGTTTAAATAATTTGTTTAAAATATTATATAAATATATTTATATATATGAGTTTAATTTATAATATTCCTAATGATGATATTGATTTGTTTGTAAATTCTTATAATTCAAATTTATTAAATGGAACAGTGAATAATCCAAAATTACCATCATATGTTGAATTATTAAAAAATATTAAATATTATAGAAATAATGGTGTTGAATTTGATGAACAATTTTTAAAAAGATTTAATTTTAATGAAGATGATGTTGGAAAATTATCTAAATTATTAAATAGATTAAAAAAAGGAAAGCCTTTACATCATAGAGAAATTAATTATAAAGTGAATGGTTGTTCTGGAACATCAAATCAAATTTATTCTGGATTTAATGAAAATGAAAATTACAATGAAAAGCCAAAATTTGAATTATTTAGTCAAGTAGAAGGAGCAATGAATGATTATTATACTAAAATGAATAAAATGAAAGAAAAAAGAAATGATGAAAAACAAAAATCACAAGAAAGAACATTTGATATGAATCAAGGTTCTTGTGTTAATGCAAATAGATATTATACTGAAACTGAAGTGTCACAAAGACCTCAATTTGATGTAGATCATACCGCATTTGCCAGAACACAATTATTTGATACAGATAAAAGTGAAAGTATAAGACAATTTGATATTATTAATAATGTTTTGGATAATCAACAATTAATTACTGAAAATTTTGACACAGAATTTAAGCACGCTTATCCAAATATTCAAAACACAAAAAGGGTAAATCATTATAATAATACAAATCATGGTTATGGAGAAAGTATATCATCAGATAGATATTTTCAAGATTTATCATTAATTAATACATCAAATACAAGAAATAAAGCAATTAAAAATAACCAGCCTTTTGAAAATCAATTTCAATATTTAGATTGTAATTACAATCAAGTTCTTGATGATAGATTAATTGGTTCATCTTCAAGAATGGACAATAGAAGTATGAGTTTTAAAAGATAAAACAATATAATTATAGTTTAATTATAAATATCTTTATAATAAAATATTTTTTTATATATCATATTTATATAAATATGTCATACGGCACTCAAGGTTCATCTAATTTACCAACATATGATTGTTGCAATTACGCTCAAGATTTACATTTATCCACCGCTCCTTTACAACATCAACTTTATTTTGGAGCTGAAGAAAACTGTAATAGATGCATTTATGATAAAATGTGGTTTAGACAAGATCCTACTATTGTAGATGTCGAATCTGAATTAAGAAATCAAACAAGACCTTTATCTAACTGTAATGCTCTTAAATATAATCCCAATTGTCCTCCTCCTAAAAATTGTATTAGTACATTTTCTTCTAATGCTCCTGTAGTTATTCCTCCTAATATGTGTCCTATTGTATATAATAACATTCCAAGACCTACTGGACCGGGTTATTCATTACCAAATCAAAATATTTGTCCTAAAGAAAGTTTTAGACAAATGAATAATGAAAAAAGATTAAATGGATATAATGATTTTTATGGTGCTGATGGAAATCAATATGCTGATTTAAATGTTTACTTAAATAGTTGTTCTAATCAACCTTTATATCAGGGTGGATTTCAACAAGTAAAAGTTAATAACATGGTTTCAACTAATTTGGGTCCAGTCCAACCCTCTCCTGAAAATTTGAATCAACAAAATATGTAATTATTTAGTTTTTGTATAATATAATTTTATATTATGAATAATAATAATTTTATAAAACAATTATATTAAAAAAAATATTTAAAAATATTTTTAGTTCATTTACTCATAATATTAATTTTTTATTATTTTTAAAAATAATATTCTTTAATTTTTAATTTCTATAATTGGTTTATTTTGTTTTAAATAAATTATTGTATAACAATCACAAGATTTTCTTATTTATTAAAAAATTTAAATATATATATATAAACTAAATTTTTCAATTTAATAATAAAAATTTTATTATAATATTAAATTAAAATTTTATATTAAATATTATATATAAGAATATGAATTCAACCGAACAAGCTAAACCATTTAAAAGTTCTTGTAATAATTGTGATACTTTAAATTGCACTCCATTATATAATCCCAAAACTTGTACTAATAGTGGATTTAACTATGGTATTTCTTCAAGATTAAGTTATGACCCCTCTACTATTAGAGATGATATTGAACAATCAACAGCTCCTCTTCAATCTATGTTGGATACTAATCGTGTTAGAAGTTGTCAAAGATGTCAAAGTAATAACGGTGGTGGTCCAAGGTCATCTTATGGTGGATGGGGTAATCAATTAGTCACATCAAATCCTGGAAATTATCCAAGAGGACAATTAAGTGATATTGATTCAATTATGAAGAATATGAATGTTAAAAATTCAACAGATAGAAAAGGTAGAGTTAATCCTATTAATGTATTGGATTTTAAAACTCATACAAATACTACTTGTAATAAAACTTTAGACCCTGTTAGTTCATTATTATCATTTCCTAAACAATTAAATAGATCAATGAGTATTAATCGTTTTTATGATTTGAATATTAATCCACAAGTGAATATTTATTATGATAGATCAGTTAATTCACAACTTGAAGCAAAGGATAATTTTCAAACACCTTATCCTGCAAATATTCCTGGTGGATTTTCAAATGTCAAGCCTACACCAGTTGTTACTCAACCAGATGCTAATTTAGTTTCTCCCCCACATTATGATTTTGGAAGTAATCCTCCAGTATTTGATATTAGAACATATCCTGAAATTAATAGCAGAATTAATCCTGATTTTGAAACAAATCAAGTGGAAGAAGAAGCTATTTTAACTGATTCAGACGATGATGATATGTAATTATTTTGTATTTTTTTATATTTATAGATTAAATCATTAATATTTAATCTTTTATTTTTATCACACAACATATATTTAATTATTTTATTAAATTTATGTTTATTAAAATTTTTTTGTTTTAAAATATTTTTCATTATTTGATATTTTTCAGAAATAGTTTGTGTTTCTAATAATAATTCAATTAAAATAATACCTAAACTATAAATATCTATTTTATTATCATATTCACCAGTTAATATTTCAGGTGCTAAATAAAAATTTGTTCCAATATCATCAGACATTTTATTAATATTATCTTTTTTAATTGTAGATAAACCAAAATCACCAATTTTAACTTGATTATTTAATAAATATATATTACATGGTTTTATATCTCTATGAATTATATTTAATGAATGTAAATATTGTATTCCTTGTAATAATTCTTCAAAATATTTTAAACTATTGTTAAACTGTTTTGTTTCATAGTTAATATAATCATATAATGTTTTATCACATAATTCCATTTGAATAAATAATATTGAAGTGGTATTTTCTATTTTAATTTTATTTTCTTCATCACTATTAAAATCATTAATACTATCTTCATCAATAGATATAAATGATGTAAAATATCTAACAATATTAGGGTGATATAATTTAGAAAAAATTTGTATTTCTTTTAAAAAATTATAATTGTTTTCTAATAATTCTTCAGTTATAAATATTTTTTTAATTGCGTAATATGTATTATCATAATTATGAAACACTTTATAAACACTTCCAAATGAACCTTCTGATATTTTATTAATTTCATTATAATTATATTTATATGAACTTTCAATATTATTTTCAATTTGTTTAGGTGATAATGTTTTAACCATATTTGAAAGTATAAATTTAATTTTGGAATATTCATCATCAAAAATTTCTTTATTAATTATATTATCATTTTTTAAGTAATTCAGTATTTGATTGCTTATATTTATATTATTTTTAAATAATAATTCTAATAATACTATTACAAAAATGGATAATTTTTTATTATCATCAAAACTAACAGGAATATTATTATTTAATGATTTAATTATATTTTTTTCAAATGATTTAATTTTAATTAATTCACTCATTGATAAAATATATAAATAATTTTTTATTTAATAATTTATTATTAAATAAAAAAATCATAAAAATTTTTAATATCTTTCAATATTTCTTTCTTTTTTTCGTAAATAATATCATATTTTTTTTCTCTGTTAATAAATTTTTTACTTTTAATCATTAATTTAAATTTTTTTTTATTTGTTTCTCTATAATTAAATAATTTATTATTAAAATCTTCATAATAAATTTTATATTTGTTTTCTGTTTCATCTATTTTTTTAATTATTTTAATTATGTATTTATATAAGAACAAAATTTCATTATTATTTTTAATTTTTTCTAAATTATCTTTTTTTTCAAAAATTATTTTTCTATCAATATTAAATTTATTTTTTTTAGATAAATATTTTTCTTCAATATTCATTTTATAAAATATAATTATATTTATTTATATCAATTTTTATTTTTCATTCATTATTCTAATATGTTCTTTTTCTATTTTTTTTTTAAAATTATTAGTATCATTATTTCTTTGCAATGTTAATCTTTTAGTTAAATCTGATTGTTTATTTTCTTTAAGTTTAGTTTTTTCTATTGGGGGAGTGAATATTTCACTATTCATATTTTTCAATTGAAAATTTTGTTTAAAAGAATCATTATTTTTTTCAGACTCATGAGCATATTTATCAGAAATACTATTCATTTCCATATCATTAAAACCATCTAATTCAGTTTTTTTATTATTATTTTGATTATTTTTAATTAGTGGTGGAGGTCTTGCTTTATTATGATAATTATTATTTTGATTATATGGATTATTATAACTGTCTTGTAATAATTGTTGATTATTTTTTTCCATTGAATCAATCATTTGTTCTAACCATTTAAAACAATCAGAACCATCAATGATTGTTGCTGTTCCTTTTAAAACAATTGATGGAACTTTTTTTAAACCTCTTTGGATGTAATAATCTTTATTATAATCAATGCATTTTAATTCAAAATTTGATAATAAATTATATTTTTGACATTTAATTCTAAAAATGTGACAAGTTTCACAAGTGGATAAATAAAACAGTTTATTAGATTGAGAAATATTTGGATTATTCATTTATAATTTATTAGATATTTATTTTTATAAATGTTTCACTTATTAAATATTATTATAAATAATAATAAAAATTGAAAATAATATTAAAATAAAAGAATAATATATAATAAAGATGAATATTAAACAACTGAACTATAATAAACCAGATGAATATAATCAAAGTTTATTGGAATTAGAAATTTCAGGAAATGATATTGATTATAGTTTAATAAATTCTTTGAGAAGAACTTGTTATTCAGAAATACCGATTTATGCTTTTGAAGCTGAAAATATAGATATTAATAAAAACACTTCAAAAGATAATAATAGTAATCTTAGATGCACGATTTCACAATTGCCAATTTTAAATGTTAATCATAAAATATTACATTTAGAAGATAAATATTATAAAAAAGATAATAATGAATTAATTGAAAAACATCCAAATGATGATTTAATTATTGAATATTATTTAAATGTGAAAAATACCACAACGGATAATATGTTTGTATCAACAAACAGTATTCAGGGCAAAATTAACAATAAATTAATTAATTTGGGTTTTAATACGCCAGTTGTATTATCACAATTAAGACCTGGTGAAGTAATTGAATTATCAATGAGAGCAACTTGTTGTATTGGTTATGTGAATGGAATTTTTAATGCGTCTCATACATACTATAAACAAATTAATAAAAATAAATTTATTTTTAAGGTTGAATCATACGGTCAATTTGATGAGTATGAAATATTAAAAAGAGCATTAAATATTTTAGTTATTAAATTAGAAAATTTGAAAACATTTTTTGAAATAAAACAAAATGAAGATAAAGAATTAGATAAAGATACTAAAAAATTTTATATTGAAAATGAAAATGAAATAACAATAGGACCAGTTAAGTATTTTTTAAATAAATCAAAAAATATAAAAAATGCAGGTAAAACTCTTTATGATGGATACATGAATGATAAAATTTTATTATATGTAGAAGCTAAAAACAGTAATATTATTTATGATGAAATTTATAAAGCAATTGATAATTCAATTAAATTTTATAATGAAATGAATAATAAAATTATAAAATAATTATTTTTATATCTTTTTACATTCTAATATTATTATAATTATATAATAATATTATATATAATACCTATGTATATAAATCAAATTGAAAAACTTTTAGATGATACAATTAATAAAGTTTTTACTGTGTGGATAGATGACAAAACTAATAAAAATAAACTTATAAGTTTAAATAAAATTATAGATGAAAAAAATTTTAAAAAGTATCAAAATGAAATAAATAAGTTATTGGAATACTTATTTTTGCTAATAGACCAAGATAAAATAAAGAAGATAGTTAAAAAAAATAGTAATATTGAGTTAATTAATAATACAATTGAAAAATATATTTCTTACTATGTTTTTATATTTATTGGTTTATTGTATAAAAATCCAATCAAAAATTTTAACAGTAATATCATTGAATTTAGTAAAGATCAAATAAATTATGATTTAAAAGTTAATGATTTTTTTAATAGTAATAGTAATAATATTATTATTAAAAATGTGATATTATTAAAAGATTTAAAAGAATATTTAATTAATAAAAATAAAAAAACAGATACTTTAAAACATTTTTTAGATAATTTTGGAGAAGATAAAGTTGAAATATTAGAAAAATATTTCAAAAATAAAGATATTAATATTAAAAATAATAATCTTGTTAAATTAGTTATTACTATTAATGTTTTTGATGATGATGAAAAAAAATATTTGTTTGATGAAATTGAAACAAGTGAAATTTCAACAGGAGAATTTATGTTTATTGATGTATTTTATCCAAAAACAGAATATATTGAAATAGAAACTATTGAAAATATTTTAACTGAAGAAGAGATTGAAGAAGGATATACTGATATAATTTATTCATTAATACATAAAAATGAAATTGATGAATTAGAAGAATTTAAAAATTATTCAGCGAATTATGATTTAAAAATACAAAAATTATTTAATTTAAAAGTTATTACTCCAATTGTTGATGATTTTATGATGTATCATAAAGATCATTATAAATATACCAGAAGTCAGGAAGACCAAGAAGAAACAAAAATTAGAAAAAGAGATGATACGAAATTAAAATATATTATTAATAAAATAAATAATGTAAAGAATTATTATAAAAATAAGATTGAAATAGAAAATAAGTTATTTTATGAATATGAGGCTAATAAAAGATATGTTTTATATAATATTTATGAGAATAATAATATTTTATCATCTGGAGATAAAATGATTAAGGGTGATAGTGAAAATATTATTTTATTAAATGAATTAGAGGAATATAATGATTTTCCATATATTTCATTTAATTCATATGATAAAACATATTTAATTTTTAATCCAAGTGATAGTATTGAAGCAATTAGAAGTGTATCATTTATTAATAAAGATAATATTAAAAGACTTCAAACAAGAGTTATTAGTGATAATATGTTTATTAATCTTGTTGGTATGTCATTAGTAGAAAATAAAAACCGTTTAAATAGTTTAAAAACTAATACATTTAGTGAAATTATTAATGATAAAATTACTAGTAATATTTATGATTTATTAAAAGATAAATTAAAGATATTTAATTTAGATAAAAGTATTGATAATAAATATACTTTTTTTGATTTAGATAAACAAAATTATGAAATTACAAATGAAAACATTAATAATAATAATAATGAAAAAATGAAATTTATATTATCATCATTATATGATTATGTTATGGAAACTATTTTAGATAATATTAAAAAATATATTAAAAAAGAAAAAAATAAAACAATAATTAATAATATTGATTTATTAAATTTTATTAATATAAAGTATTATGATTTAAATAATGATGCATATTCTGAAAAGTATAATAATATATTATACTTAATATATTATATAAAATCTGTAAAAGTTGATGATTATGAAAATATAGATGAATATATATTTAAAGGAATTGATGGTAATGTTGTAAAATTACCTTCATATGATATTAAAAGAAAATATATTCAAAAAATAATAATAAATACTACAACCAAAAAAGAACAAAAATTTTTTGATAGTTCAAAAAAAACATCAAATGCTATATGTCAGCATGAAATTACATTTAATGAAATAAACAAAAATGACCCGAATGCAATTTTAAAATTTATTAATCAATATGGGGAGACAGATAAAAATAATTTATATATTTGTAAAAGTTGTAATAGTATATTAGATATTTCAAAATATATTTCACAAACCGCTTTTGAAGCAACAGAAGATGACTTTAAAATTATAGAACCTGCATATTCTGGAAATATTGAAAAAATTCCAGAATATGAAAAATATAATATATCTATACGAGAAATTAGAAAAATTATTGAAAAATTTGCTACACTTTTTAAATTTAATGAATTAATATCATCATCAAGTAGATCGACACGCAGTAAACTAATAACAAGATATGTTATTGATTTATTAATACAACAAAAAAGAGAACTTGATAGAATTAATTATATTCAAAAAATTAAAACAAAATTAAATGAAAAAACTGGTATTCCAAGTAATGAAAATAATTCATTTTTTATATTTCCTTTAGATAATTCAATATTTATAAAATCAAGTAAGGAAACAGCTGATTATATGAAAGACAAAAAATATAAACACGTTGTTACATTAATTATTCTTTTATTAATTATTGAAATGCCAGAAAGTCAAATTTATAATTTACATAATGATAAACTTTGTAATTTTGTCAATTTTATGAAACTTAAATCAAAATTATTTGATAAACAAAAAATTATTATTAATACATCTTCTGATGTAGAATTATTAAGTAATTATCCTGTATTATGTTATTTAATGTTTTTATTTGGATGTATTGTATTAAAATATAATTCTTGGGCTTTAGGAGGTCCAAAAATAGAACCAAAAGAATTTCCTACAGCTATATTTAATATTATTAATACAATGGTTGAAATATTAAATAGTATATTAATAGTTGATGAAAAGAGAATGATTGAAAATGATATTTACTTATATGATACTATATCTAAAAAATACTATTCTAAACTATCAATGTTTAAAAATAAAAATATTATTAATAATATAAAAGATAATTTAAATAAAGAAATTGTTGAAAAGGTTGATTTATTAAGTGATAAATTTGATATTAATAGTTTTTCAATAAAACATTTATATGTAAATAATAATAGTTATGATAAATATATTAAACCATTTAATTTACTGATAAATAAAGAATATAAATTAATTCCAAATCATACAAATTATAAGGAAATAACTAATTTATCAAATTGTATTAATGGTAAATTTCATCAATTTAAATATAAAGATAAAAATTTAATATGTAAATTTTGTGGTGTTAAAGCAGATATAAAATTATATAATCCTAAAAAGAATGATGAAATTAAGGAAAATTATACTATTCAATTTTTAACAAAATTATCAAAAAAATATTGTTTAGATGGAAAATTTCATAATTTTGAAAATAATAAATGTAAATATTGTAATTATGTTAAAAATAGTAAAACAAATTATTCTTTGAAGGAATTAGTTAATATGTTTAATATTATTGAAAAGACTAAATATGAAAATAATATTAAAGTATTAAAAATGGAACAATTAGTTAAGAAAAATATTAAAGATGATAATAGTATAACAAATGAAATTATTCGTAAAGTGTTTTATAAATTTCAAAAATATAATAATAATTTAAATGATTCAATTAAATTATTTATGGATAAAATACAACAAATATTAGGAAAAGATGTTAATATTAATAAAAAAAGTTATAATTTAAATATGGATTGTTATATTATCACAAGAGATTTTGATGGCAAGAAATTACCAGAACCAGAAAAAATAATGGATGAAAAAAATAAAGTTAGAATTAGAGAAAATCATCCTATATATAATACAGATGTTATTTCTATAAACATTGAAAGAAAAAACAAATATGAAGCTGTTTTTGATTTAAAAACATTAGTTTTATTAGGATATAAAAAAATGGGAAAAGATTTTATTGATGTTAGTAATTCAAAATGTAAAGTAGAAATACTTTATTCTATTAAAAATATGATTACATATTTTGGATTTTCAAGAATTAATCCATTAAATACTGATTATGATTTTATTGATGAAGATTATAATATGAATGATTTTGTAAATAAATGTGGTTCATATCGTTTTAATTCTATTAAATATTTAGGACATTCACTTAAAAAATATATTACAAGATTTAAAAATAATTATTTAATTAACCTACAAAAATCAAAAGAATATGTAGATAAAGAATTAGTTGATGTTGAAAGTTTTATTAATAATGATAAACTTGATATTTTATATAATAAAACTAAAATTAATAAAATTGAAACAAAACAAAAAGATAAAGATATTACACATATCTATATGAAATATTTTAATACAATATATGATTATATTCCATATCAAAAAATAACAGAAACACCTAATATAAGTAATACAATTAAAAGTAATTTTATGTTAAAAAATGATTTTTCAAGTAATGTTATATTAAATTATATTATTGATGAAATTATTCGTATTATTAATTATAATACAAATAAAAATACAAAAGAAACATTATTAATATTTATTATATCAGTAATTACAAACTTATTTGATAAATTTAATTTAACTAAATCTTTAGAAAAAATTAATTTTATTTCACAAATTATTAAAAATAATTATGATGAATTAACAGAATTTAAAATTAAAACTGACGATACTAATTATTATAATGATGATGAACTACAAATTACTGATGATATGGATGAAGAACAAATTAAAAATATTAATGATGAAAGATTAAAAAGAGAGGAAGAAGAAAATGCTTTAGATATTGATGATAATGATGTTGAAAATGATAATGAGATGGAAGAATATGAAATGTAATAAATAAAATTTACTATTTTTTTTTATAATATATATATTATTAATTTTTTTATTTGTATCAATATATAATACAATGTATTGTATTGAAGATGAAGAATCTACAATTGATAATTATTATACAAATAATCAAGCAATTTGTAAAGACAAAGAATATTTAATTGATTTATTAAAAATTATTCGTGATGATAATATTAAAATGAAAAAAGTTTTAGAATTAAAATATTATTATTTAAGTAGAAAATATAGTATTATTCAATGTTCAGTTATTATATTATCAACATTTTCAGCTTTTATACAAGGTATAGAACAATTAACTGAAATTGTAAAACTTAAACCAGGAACAGTATCAATTATAACATTAATAATTTCTACTTTGATTAGTTTATTATTATCAATTGCTAAATTTTTTAAGATAAGTGAAAAAAAAGAATCAATTAGTAATTTATTAGAAAATATTTCTCATTTTAATAATAAGGTTATTGCAAATATTAAAAAAATTAAATATTGGAAAGTTAATATTAAAGTTATTAATAATGATGAAAATAAAGAGGATGATGATAATAGCGAAATTAATCAATGGAATATTTTTTCATCTAAAATTAAAGATGATATTAATGGATTTTTTGAAGAAAAACTTGAAATTATGAATAGTTATGAAATTTTAATTGATACATATGAAAGAACTAAATATGATATTCAAAATTTAGAAATTAAAAATAAATTTGCAATTAAAGAAGAAAAAATTAATAAAAGATTTAAAAAGGATTATTATAATATTAAAACAAATAATTATTATTATAAAAGATTATTAAAAAAGATATGTTTATGTTGTATTCATACATATAATTGTATTTGTTGTACTTATTGTAAAGATATTGATATTGAAGATGATGATTTTGAAATATCTGAAAAAATAAATGAAAATTTTAGAACAGAAAAAGAAAAAATTAAACAAAAAAGAATATTTAGAGAACTTCCAATGTCTAAAAATGATATTATTAAAACAGATAAATATATAGATAGTGAAGAGGAAATAACAGGACCTGAGGATGTATAAAAAAATTGAAATATATATAACAATATATAGTTATAATACAATTATTAGTATATTTATATTAAAATGATGTCTTTTGAGCCGATGAATGGATGCAATGAACCTGAAATTATTGATGTTAAGGAAAAAGATTGCACTATTTACTTTAATTCAGCAATTACCTCAAATTCAATGTCAAAACTTGTTTTAGCCTTACATAGATTAGAAGATAAGATATTAAATCAAAATAAAAGATTAAAAAGAAAAGTAAAAGAATTATATAAAAATAATAATAAAAATGATAAAAATGATAAATATAATAGTGATGATGAAGAAGAATATGATAGAATTAAGATTGAACCAAAAGAAATTAAATTGTATATAACTTCTTATGGTGGATATTTATATCAAGTTTTTACAACTATTGATTTTATTAAAAATTTAAAAGTTCCGGTCCATACTATTTGCACTGGTATTGTTGCTTCAGCGGGAACATTACTTAGTTTAGCTGGTAGTAGAAAATCTATTACTAAAAATAGTTATATGTTAATTCATGAATTAAGAGGTGGTTCTTGGGGTAAATTTTCTGGTTTATCTGATAGTTTTCAAAATCAGCAACAATTAATGGACCATATTATTAATTATTATGTGGAAAATACAAAAATTACAAGAGAAGAATTAGAAGAACAACTTAAGAAAGATATTACATGGAATGCGGATATTTGTTTAGAAAAGGGATTAGTTAATGAGATTATCTAATAAAAATTGAATTTTTTTATATTTAATAGTTTATAATTAGTTATTAAATATCTTATTAAAAAAATGGAAAAGAAAGATTGTTCTGTTGAAACACCTGTTAATAAAGATATTAAATCTTTTAAGAAAAACTCTTTAAAAAAGATTAAAAAGGAAGAAAAAAAAGAAAGTGATAATGAACAATTACCAGTAAGTCCTATGGTAATGAATTTATTTATTTAAAAAAAATTAATTATCTATTTTAATAACACTATTTGGAATATTTTTTAAATTATTAATTTGATTACTAGCACAATATAATATTTTAATATTATTATTTAAATTATCAATATTTTTAATAAAATTATCAAAACAAAACAATACCTGAATAGAAAAAGGTAAATAATCTAATTTTTTTATTTGATTACCAGAACATTTTAATATTTTTAAATTATTTGGTAGATTATCTAAAGATGTAATTTTATTTCCAGAACAATTTAAATAAACTAAACTTTTAGGTAAATTATCTAATTTTTTTATTTTATTTCCAATACATTTTAATTTTAATAAACCATTATTTAAATTATCTAAATTTTCAATCATATTATCACTACAAATTAATTCTACTAATGTTTCTGGAATATTTATTATTTTTCTTATTCTATTAAAAGAACAATCTAATTTTCTTAAATTTTTAAATTTAATTAAATCTAATATTTCATTATCATATATTTCCATTATATACAATTCCTTAATTTTTACATCTTCAATATAATTGATATTTATGTTAAAAATATCTTCCATAAATATCAATTATATATGTATCTATTTTTATATATTTTTATGTTTTTAAATATTTTAAATATATTTTTTGTATATTTTTAAGGTATTTTTTCTTTCATCATCATGATTTACCATTGGTTCAGGATAATCAATTTCATATTTATCATATGTTTTAAACCAATTATGAATATCTTTATTTTCAACATTTTTTAATTCAGGAACCCAATTTTTTATATATTCACAATCTTTATCAAAATTTTTTGATTGAGTCCAAGGATTAAAAATTCTAAAATATGGTTGGGCGTCAGTTCCTGAACCAGAAGCCCATTGCCATCCTCCATTATTAGCGGATATATTATAATCTAATAATTGTGTAGCAAAGTATTTTTCTCCCCATCTCCAATCTATTAATAAATCTTTTGTTAAGAATGAAGCAACTATCATTCTACCTCTATTATGCATATATCCTGTTTCATTCATTTGTCTCATACAAGCATCAACTACTGGAAAACCAGTTTTACCATCACACCATTTTTTAAATTTTGTTTTATTATTATTCCATTTAATTTTATCATATTTTTCATTAAATGATTTACCAACTACATGTGGGAAAAAATATAATATATTATAATAAAAATCTCTCCAATATAACTCATCTATTAAATTATTTTGTTTTCCTAATTTTTCTACTATTTTATAATATACCTCTCTTATTGATAATAATCCTAAATTTATATAGGCTGATAAATTTGTTGTTTCATATGTTAAAAAGTTTCTCATTTTATTATACTGTTTTTGTTCTTTTACTAAATTTAATTTTTTTAAACCTTCCTTTCTACCACTTTTTACATTTAAATTATCTTCTGTTTCATAAAAATTAGTAAAATATTTAGTATCAATACTACTTTTTATTTTTAATGATTTATTTTTTAGTTTTATTTTTTTATTATTAACATTTTCAATATTATATGTTGTTTTTAAATAATTCTTAAATGGTGTAAATACTTTATATGGTTCATCTTTATTTTTTTTAAATGTATTACCAGACATTATAGGGACTAATAACATATCTTCTTCATAAAATATTATAACATCATTTTTATTTCCCCATTTGATTATTTCATTATCTCTTTTTTTTGCAAATGGTGAATAATCAGCATTAAAACCAATACTATTTATAGTATATTTTTTATGTAATTCTTTAATTACATCTAAAGTGTTTCCATAATAAAAATTTAATATACTTTTATTTTTTTTATAGTCATCTTTTAACTCTATAAGAGTTTCACACATAAATTGAACTAAAATATTAGAAAAATATTTATTTTTACTTTTATCAATTTGTTCTGGTGTAAATATAAATATTGGTATTATATCTTTTACTTTATTTGACATTTTTATTAATGTCGTATTATCATTTATTCTTAAATCACGGTGATGGATAAATATATTCATTATAATAATTATTTAAAAAATAATAAATTATTATCAATTTTTTATTTTTTAGTTTTAATTTTTTAATATCTATATTATATATAATATGATTAATTTAATAATAATTATTCTAATAATTTTAGTTGTATTGATGATGTGTAATAAAAATATGCAAAAAGATAAAGAAATTAAAGAAAATTTAACTAATATTACTAATCCATTTGTAAATGGTTTAAGTCAATCACAATTAGGCTCTAAAATACCTGATAATTCACAAATATTGAGTAAGCCTAAAAAACCATCTAAATATTTTGATATTATTAATAATGTTTTAGATGAAAATGGTAAAAAAATTAGTTCATCTAATATTAATTGTAAAAAATTAAATAAATATTTTATTAGCTCACAATTTTCAGATAATTATAGAGATGTAATGACTGCTTTACATAATATTTCACCTAATCAAAAACAATTATTTAATTTACAAATGCTTCCAGTTACTACAACACTATTTGACCCCGCAAGAGAACCACCACTTGAAATTATTAAATTAGTAGTCCAATTTATCTCTCAATTAAATACTGAAATTAAACAATTACCTGAATCGCAAGATATTATTAATGATTATAATAATTACTTACCAATGACCTCTCAAATGAATAAATTTGTTAAAAATAGAGGAATTAATTATTTTTATAATGAAGGAGTTCAAACCGATTTTAGTTTATATCCAGATACACCTATGAATAGTCCTGTTGAATTAATTAAAGTTCTTAGTGCTGAAAAACAATTTACTGAAGCTGAAACTAAATATGTTATTAGTTTTGCTATTGAAAAAGTTATTAAATCAGTTTCAGAACAAATGAAAATTACCGTTCATTTTATATTAGAAAATAATCCATTGGAAGGTGAAACTCTTTTTGATAATATTGAAAATTCCAGTTTTACAAGAACTGTAGCTGTTGAATATATTTTCACTGATGGTTTCTTTAGTGATAAATTTAATAAAAATTTTGATTGTTATGGAACTGATAATACTGATAAAAATAATACATTATGTGATATGGGTAATCATTATAATTTTGATAATCTAAATCAAAATACAATGATGAGTGATAATCAAGTAATCAAATCTCTTAATAAAAAAAATAGAGAACATATGCTTGAAATGATGAATTTTAATACTAACATTCCATATCCTGTATATAATAATCCTGAATTTAAAAGACCTCCATCTTTCAGTTAAATAAAAATTGAAAAAATATTTTTTTAATCATTTATTCCTTTGTTTGTAAAGAATTATTGAGTTTTTAACAATGAGCCTTATTTCAGATGTTTTTAGCCCTACTAAAGATAATGGTAGATTTAAAAAACATAAAAAATGTAAATATTGTGATAATACATATATAAATAAAAAAAACTTTTGTGATCATCAAAATAATTGTAATAATTATTATAAAAAAGATGATTTTATAACAGATAAAATTATTTATGAATCAAAAAAATCTCCAAAAAAATTATCAAACAATTATTCAAATAAGACACCAAAAAGGTCTCCAAGAAGAATAATTTATGATGATGAAGATAAAAATATTAAGAAAAAAGGAATTATTGAGCCTAGTGAAATTATTGAGGATGGTGAAATTATTGAGGATAGAAATAATATTAATAATAAAAAAAATAATGATAATATAATTAATAAAAATATTGATAATAAATTAATTTCAAAAAGAAAAAGAACTGAAACAATTTTTATTAAAAAGCATAAATATAGTAATGGATTAGAAATTGATCCAAATTTTTACAAAACAAAGAGTGATAAATATTTCAAGTATAATGATAAAGATATTATTTCATTTGATAATAAGAAAATAATAATTAACATTCAAAATATCAATAAATTAACTATTAATCTTTAAAAAAAAATTGATTTTTATATTATTTAGATAGTTATTATCTACAGTTTTAGTTAAAAATGGAGTGCTTCAATTTAGAACAAGTTATGAATGCTTTTAGACAGCATAAAATACAAAACTATAATGTTTATTATTCTAAAATTTGTACAATATTTGAACCAGATATTAAAACATTAGAATTTATAATAAATGAATGTAAAAAAGATAAAACAATTATTTATACAAATAATAAATATTCCGGAAAATTGTATTTTATTACAAAATTAATAAAAAATGAATATAAAATTTATAAAATGTTTAAAGAACAAAAATATGATTTTACACATTATGAAGAAAATGTTTTAAATTCATTAAATAATAATTTAATTACACCAAAAATATCAAGTCCAGGGTATTTTAATAAATTACCAAATACTTTATTAGAAAAAAGAAAAATTGATAATGATGATATTAACGGTTCAAAAAAATTAAAAATAATAACAGATGTTAATGAACCTGTATCTAAAAAATTAGAAACCCTAAATATAAGTTTTAAAAATGGTAAAATTATTACAAATGGAGAAATAAAAGAAATATATAATTTAGAAAAGGATGAAAATGAAATATATATTAATGATTTATTAATTGGTAATATGAATGATAATAATCTTCAATTAAGTGATGAAATTGCTAAAAAATATATAAAACTTGAATTTATGGTTGATGCTGTAGTTAAATAATTTAATTATATTTTTTTATTAGTATATTATAATGAAATTTCAACAATTTAGAAAATTAGATAATATTAATAGATTAGCAAAGATAATTTTTTTAAATTTTATAAAATTAATGGACCAACCAAATATTGAATTTTCAATAGAAGCGATTGAAAGATTATTAGCATCAAATAATTTAGTTGGTTGGTTTTTATTAGATAATAATGATAAAATTATTGGTTATTTAGTTGGTGAAATTCAAAGACTGCAAGATGGAAGATTAGTATATTTTATAAGTTATTTTTATATTAGTAAAAATTATAGAGGTAAAGGATTAGGTAAAATAATGTTATTGAGATGTTTAAAATTTATTAAAGATAATAATATACCATTTACAATGTTAATTACAGAAAGAGATAATGTTGGATATAACCTTTATAAAAAAATAGGTTTTCAAAATGATACATTAATTAAAATAGATAATCCAAATTATGTTTTATTAATGAATTATACTACATAATAAGTTTCATTTGTTTTTTATATGATTTAGAGGTTTCTAATATTAAAGGAATTTTGTTATATTTAGAAATAAATTTTTTTAATTTATCAACTTTTATATATCCTTCACCAATATTTTCGTGTCTATCTATTTTCATACCCATTTCATAATATGAATCGTTTAGATGTATAACTTTTATTTTATTTTCTATTGGTCTAAACATTTTATGTATTTTTTTAATTGTGGTAGAATTATTTAAATCATAACCAGCTTGAAATATATGACATGTATCAATACAAATACCTAAATTTTTATATTTTTTATGATTTTTAAATTTTAATATAAATTTAATAAAATCTTCTAAATTAGATAGTGTTTCACTTCCTTGACCTGATGAAGTTTCTAATATTATATTTATATCAAATGTATCTAATGAATATTTTATAAAATTATACATATTATTTAAAACATGTTCTTTTGTAAATATATTACCTTTATTTTTTCCTGTATGAATTATAATATTATTTAATTTAAATTTTTTCATATAATTTATTTCATTTTGAAATAATTCAAATGAATTACTAAAAAATCCATTTTTATTTAATATAATATCAGAACCAATATTTATCTTATATGAACTATGAATAAATATATATTTTAAATGTTTATTATTTTTTAAAAATTTATTAATATTATTTATATCATTTATTGATATTTTTGTTGACAAAAACATAATTTGTATTGAATTAAAATATTCTTTGATTTTTTTATCATAATTATTTGGTAAATTAATACTATATCCAATATTTAACATTAATTATATTATTAAATACATATAAAAATTGAATAATTATTTATTAATATTATAAATAATTATAATGAAAAACAAAAAAGATAAAAAAAGTGAAGTAAAAGATGAAAAAAAAGAATTAGAACTTTTAATAAATAAATATAAAATATTAAAATATAATGATTATCAAAATAATAAAATGATAAAAAATAATTTTTTAATGGAAAAATTAATTAAAATAAGTCAGGACAAAGAATTACCACATATTATATTTTATGGTAATGAAGGTTCAGGCAAAAAAACATTTATTAATATATTTCTTAATATGATATATGGAAATGAGATTTATAATTTAAGAACACGAATTTTTAAAGTTCCAAAATCAAGTGGTAAAGTTGAAGATATTAGTGTTTTGGAAAGTGATTATCATATTATTATTAAACCAAATGGAAATAATTTTGATCGTTATATGATTCCTAAAATTGTTAAAGATTATACATTTATTTCTCCATTATATATGTATGAAGAAAAACAAGTATTTAAAACTATTCTTATTGATAATATTGATAATTTATCTTTAACTTCTCAATCTTGTTTAAGAAGAATAATTGAAAAACATTCAAAAAATTATAGATTTATAATATGGTGCAATAATATTTCAAGAATATCTGAACCATTAAAAAGTCGATGTCTATGTATTCATGTTCCATATTATAGTAATGATGAATTATTAAAATGGTCTAATGATATATGTATTAAACATAATAAAAAAATTAATAAAAAAATATTACAAAAAATTATTAATAAAAGTAATAAAAATCTTAAAAATATTTTATTGGGTATTGATTTATATCATTATAAAAATAAATTAAATACTACATATGATGATACAATAAAAAATATTTGTGATATTTTATTTCTTAAAAAATTAAATATTCGAAGTTTAAGAGATATTATATATTCATTAACAAGTATTATTTCTTACAATAAAATTTTTAAAGATTTAACATTAAATATTTTAAATAAAATTAAAGATGATAATATAAAAACTAAAGTTATTAATAATGTTTCTAATTATGAATTGAGTTTAACTAAATCTAGAAGACCTATAATACATATTGAAGCTTATTTAATTTTTATATATACAATTATTAATAATTCTTAAAAATTTTATTACAAATATTTTTTTTATATTATTCTTAATTATTATGATAAGTTTAGTAAAAAAAATATGTGTTAGAATAAATAATTGTAATAATTATTCTACTGATTATAATATTAATCGTTATAGTAAATTATTGAATAAATATTATAAAGAAAAAATAAATAGATGTAATATTTGTCATACAAATAATAAATGTTCTATTATAGATATATATAATTTTAATAATAAAAATGATAATTATATTTTAAAAAAATCCAAAGAATTTAATTGCATAAAATAATTTTATATCATAACAAATATAATTATTAAAAAATAAAAAGTATTAATCACAACATATAACTTCATAATCTTTAAAATCATCAATATATAGATAATATCCAATGTATTTAATAGTTTTTATAATACTATTTGTCAAATTATCTAAGTTTAAATTAGTTCCAGATATTTTTAATTCTTCAATATTATTATGTAAATTATCTATTATATATTAATTGAAACAATATACCATAGTTAAACTTTTAACATTTAATGTAATAACTATTTCTTTATCAAATTTATAACCAAAATTTAAATGTGTTAAATTTATATTATTTAATAAATTTATTTCTTGATTAAATTTATTTCAAACATAATTATTATAATATGTATATTCACAAACATTATTTGGTTTAATAGCTATTAAATGGTCATTATAATTACTAAATATAACTTTTTTATATTTATTTATTATATAATAATATTCATCAAACAATTTATTAAATTAAAGTTTAAATATTAACAAATCCAATAATTATTTATTATTTTTATTATTTAATATTATTTGAAATTAAATTTAAATTTAATTATTTTAATTAAAGAACTGTTAATTATTATTATTATTATGTGTGGTATTTTTGGTGTTTTTGGAAATTATGATAATAATAAATTATATTCATTATTTATGAAAATAAAGAAAAGAGGAAAACATAAAAGTGTTTATATTGAAGGTGATGATTATAAAGTTGGATTTCATAGATTATCAATAATTGATAAAAGTATTAATGGAGACCAGCCATTTGTATATCATACAAATAATCGTGATATATATGTAATTTGTAATGGTGAAATTTATAATTATAAAAAGTTTAAAAAGAAATATGAAAATTCTTATGATTTTAAATCTAATTCTGATTGTGAGGTTTTAATACCTTTATATTTGGAATATGGAATTAATTTTATTAAACAATTGGATGGAGAATTTTCATTTGCTATTTATGATTTTGATTTAGAAACTGGATATAAAAAGTTATATTTAGGAACAGATCATTTAGGAATGAGACCATTATTTTATACTATTTATAAAAATTCATTATTATTTTGTTCTGAAATGAAAGGATTAATATTAGATGATAATCGTGTAGAAAGATTTAAACCTGGTCATTATATGAAAATTGATTTTAAAGATAATAATAGTGATGATTTAATTATTGAACCAGAATACAAAACATATTTGACAACGAATTATAATAGATATTTTGATTTAAATAAAATAAAACCATTAAAAGATAATAATTTAGAAAAAATATTTTATAATATTAGAAAAATTTTAAAAAATAGTGTTGAATTAAGATTACAATCAGATCAAGAAGTAGGTGCTTTATTATCAGGTGGATTAGATAGTTCTTTATTATGTGCTATTGCTTCAGATATATTAAAAGAAAAAGGTAAAAAATTAAAAACATTTTGTATTGGTATAGAAGGTTCTCCTGATATTGAATGTTCTAAAAAAGTAGCAGAATATATTGGAAGCGAACATACTATAATTGAAATATCACAAAATGAAATGTTAGATGCATTAGAAACGGTTATTTATGAAATTGAAACATATGATACAACAACTATTAGAGCAAGTGTAGGGCAATATATGGTTTCAAAATGGATTGCAGAAAATACAGATATTAAAGTTGTAATTGTTGGTGATATTTCGGATGAATTAACTTCTGGATATTTATATTTTCATAATAGTCCAGATGAAAATTTTTCACACAGAGAAAATATTAAATTATTAGAAACTATACATTATTTTGATGTTTTAAGAGCTGATAGAGGAACCGCATCACATGACCTTGAGGTAAGAGTTCCATATGGTTCTAAAAATTTTATTGAATATTATTTAAGTATTGAACCTAAATTAAGAGTTCCAAAAGATGGAGTTGAAAAATGGTTATTAAGAAATTCATATAAAAATACAAATATATTACCAAATGAAATTTTATTTAGAACAAAAGAAGCATTTAGTGATGGAATTTCATCAAATGAAAAATCTTGGTTTGAAATTATTCAAGATAAAGTTAATTTAAGTATGAGTGATAGATACTTTAATAGTAAAAAAACAAATTATAATATTAATCAACCAAAAACTAAAGAAGCATTATATTATAGAGAAATATTTGATAAATATTATATTAATCAAGACCATATTATTCCATTTTATTGGATGCCTAATTGGGATGAAGATGATGTTAATGATCCAAGTGCAAGGAAATTAAAAATATATAAAGATTTAGAAAATAAATAATTTTAAACTTTAATCTTTGAAAAAAACCCATAATCTTCACAAAATTTAATCCAAATCATTTTATAACTATATCCATCATTATCTTTAACAATTTTATATTCAATTAAATTATTATTTTTATCAATTAAATTTAATTTTGTTGGTGATTTTCTTAATTTTGGACTTTTTTCTAATTCTAAATCTAACAAATCATCATTATTAGGAATAATTTTTAATTCATTATTTGATGTTGATATTCTAACTTTTTTATTATTTTGTTCTTCATAACTAATATTATCAATAGAGTTTTTATTACCATAGATGAAAGAACTTAATTTTTCCATAATAAATAATAATATCTTAATAAACATTATAAATATAATATTAATAATGTTTAAAATTAAAAAAATTCAATTTTTTTTAAGGTTTATAATATCTAATTTCTTCTACCCAATTTTTATTATAACTTTTTCTATATTCTTTACTAAAAATTTCATTCTTTAATTTTTTATTTGTTTTAATAATTACAGTATTTACATTTTTTTTATTTAAACAACTTACAAAAAAACGCCTCATATAATTACTATTCATATAATTAATTATAGTATTTTAAAATTAATTATATTTAAAAAAATTTATATTAAAATATTTATTTAGTTTTTTTTGTCTTTTTGACTTTAATCTTTTTTTCATTAATGAATTCATTATAAGCTTCTTCTAATTCTTTTAATTCTTTTAACCATATATCCTTAGCAGTTGTATTCTTATAAAATTCTAATTCTTCTTTAGCCTTATCATATTTATTCATTAATTCTTCAATCTTTTCTTTTGTAAGAGAAAATAATAAAAATCCAGTCAAATAATCATATGACTTATTTTCACCATTACTAATACTCAATTCAGGATACTTTAATTCAATTAATCTATCTATAATCTCACTTCTCTTTTGATGTTTAATAATAATTACATCATCTAATACCTGTTGAATATATTTCTTTTTATAAAATAATACTTCCAATTCATTTTCAAGATATTTAATAATATATTTTCTTCTCTCTTCATATTTTTCTAATCTAATTTTAGCATATTTTTCAATAATTTCATTAGGATTATTATATTTAGTAATCACATTATTTTCATATAAATGCATATTATTTATTGAAATAGTTGATTCAAGCTTAAACATCTTTTCAATCAAATTATTCTTAATAAATTTTTGTAATACATTATTCTTTAATGTTATTTGAATATTAATTGTATCTTCATCCATTCCCTTATTAATAATTTCTTTATAATCTTCAATGAATAAAGCATCTTCATTCTTCTTTTTAGTATCTTTAACATTTTTTTTATCCTTTTTAACTATTTTCTTCTCTTCAACAATTAAAAAGTTTTCCAATTTTTCTTTATAATTTTCAATTGATACATTAATTGGAATTTCCTTAATAAGAATTGTATTTTCATTTATAATCTCATACTTTCCTTTAATATCATAATAAATTATTTCATTCTTTTTTTTATCTTTTTTCTTATTTTCTTTAATTTCTCCATCATAATTTTTATACCATGGAATTAATTTAATTAATTTTTTATTATCTAAAAATAACTTTACATTTTTAATAATATCTATTGGATTAAATAATGGAACATTTGATGAATAACCAGTTCCAATACCATCAGTTCCATTTACTAACACCATTGGAATAACCGGATAATATCTATGAGGTTCAACCATATCACCATCATCTATTTTAAACTCTAATATGGGTTCATCTTCCTTTCTAAAAATATAATCCGTAATTTTATTTAATTCAGTAAATATATATCTTGGTGATGCATGATCTTTACCCATTAATCTTCTACTACCAAATTGACCGTTTGGCATCAACAAATTAATATTATTTGAACCACAATAATTTTGAGCCATATTAATAATAGTTCCATGTAATGACGCTTCACCGTGATGATAACCACTATTTTCTGATGCATAACCAGCTAATTGTGCCACCTTAATTTCATTCTTCAAATTTCTTTTAAAACAACTATATAATACTTTCCTTTGTGAAGGCTTAAAACCATCACAAATATCTGGAATTGAACGCAAATTATCAGAATGTGAAAAATGTATTAATTCCTTATTAATAAAATCATCATAATACACTTCCTTATTATTAGTATCAATATACGCTTTATCATCATATACTTTAACCCATTCTTTTCTTGCATCCTCCTGCTTATCTCCAAATGCTAATATAATCGCTTTATCAGTTTTACTTAAATCATTATTCTCACTATCTAAACTTTTATAATCATCATCCTTTTTATTATCATCAGTTTTATATGTTATAACCTTTTTATCATAATCTTTAAAACATTCTTTTGCTTCAGCAGGACTTGATGTTCCTAAACCTTTAAAAAACTTTAATTTATATTTATTAACATCATGTTTTTCTTCCCACTTTTTTAATTCAAATATATTATAGAATATCTCTGGTTCTTTATTCTTACTATTTTTATATGCCTTAATTAATGGTGTAGCCATTGACTGAATAAAATCTAATTTTAATAATGAAGGCCAAAATCTATGTATCATATTCATTAACAAACCTTTAATATGATGACCGTCGTCATCTTGATCTGTAAGAATTAATATTTTACCATATCTTAACTTTTTAGTATCTTCATAAACAGTTTTATGTTTTAACCCTAAAATTTTAATAATATTTTCAATTTCCTCATTTTTTGATAATTTTTCAATATCACTTTTACTTGACATATTTAATTTTCTAACATTAAGTAATTTACCCTTCAATGGAAAAACACCATATTTTTCATTACCAATTACAGTTAATCCTGAAATAGCAAATGCTTTTGCTGAATCACCTTCAGTTAAAATTAAGGTGCAATCAACCGATTTTTTACTTCCTGCAAGTATCGCATCATTCAATTTTGGAATACCTCTCATTGTATTTGTTTTTTTACTATTCATCTTATTTAATTCTGCTTCCTGTTTTGATAAAGCACTCCTTGTAACTTCTTCAATAATACCGGTTTTACATAATTTTTCAATAAATTTTTCATTTAATACACAAGGAAACCCATCATTAATCCACTCATCCTCTTTTGTAGTTAATTTTTTCTTTGATTGTGAATCAAAATTAGGATTTCCAATTGTTGAATTAACAAATAATGTTATATTATCTTTAATTAATGATGGTTTAATTACTAAATCTTTATGTTTCTTTTTAATCTTTTCAATAACTCTTCTAATAATTTGTTCCATAATATAATCAACATGTTTTCCACCTGCAAATGTTGAAATTCTATTAACATATGATACTTGTCTATAACCACTTTTATCATCAAATAATACTCCAACACTCCATCTTTTATTCACATCTTGATATACTGTAGGAGGAATTTCATCATCATAAAACATTTTGATGTAATCTTCAAATGAATTAATATTCAATAACTCATCATTAAAATACACTTTAACTTTATTCTCAATTGATGTTGTTCCAGCAATATCATATGTTCTCTTTTTAAATAATAAAAACATATCCTCACTTAAACCCTTACATCCAAATCTTTTATAATCAGGAATAAAACTAATTTTTGTATAACCATCTTTTGACGAACTCTTTTTAATATCAGGCTCACTCTTTTTATACATATTATTTTCAAATAATTGAGTATATTTTTTTTTATTATTTGTATTTAATACTTCAATTTCAAATTTAGTTGAATAAATATTTGTTAATTTTGCACCATAACCATTTTTACCACCAACTACTCTTTTATTATCATTATCATCCTCAAAATTTGAACCGGTTAATAAATGACCAAAAATTAATTCTGGAACATACACTTTTTCTTTTTTATGCATTTCAATTGGTATTTGTTCCGTCTTAGAACAACTATTATTTGAAATAATAATTTCACCATTCTCTTTATTAATATTAACTTTAATTGTATCACATGTATTATCTCTAATAGTTTGATCTGAAGCATTAACTAATATTTCATCAAATATTTTATATAATCCAGCATTAATAATTCTTTCATCCAATACTATCTTATTTTTATTATCGTCAAAAATATATATTTTTAATTTATCATTCTTAATAGTATCCATATAAGTATCTGGTCTTATTAAAATATGCTCATGTTGAGTCTTTTTTTGATACTTATCTTCAATTTTGGTTCCTGGCATTTTAATAAATATTTATAACTATCTTTTATTTATATTTATTTTTTTATTTTCAATTTTTTAATATAATTTAAAATATTATAATATATTCTTATAAATGGCTTCAAGTATATTTAATGATGATAATGTTAATGAAGATATTAAATTTATAAATAATCATATTGGAGGTAATAATGATGAAAAACAAGAAATATTTAAAAAACAAGTTAAATTGAATGATTTTATTGATGAAAGTAGGGATACATTCAAACCTATTGAAAATAAAGCAAATAATCAAAAAAGGTTAAATAATGTTAATACTGAAATTAATAAAATATCTATTTCAAATGATTTAGTAATACCTGATAATTACAAATATGATAATTTTTTTCAATACTTATTACAAAAAAACTTAAATACAATCAATTCAAGAACAGTATTAACACATAATCAAGTTAATATTGATTCAAGACTTAAAAATAAAGAAACATTTAATGAATATGTAAATTTAAATAATGATCCTTTTGTATGTAATACAAATTCTAATATTTTAAATATTCATATTCCCAATAATGAAATTTCAAAATTTAATATTGGTGATAAAGTATTATTACAAGGATTAACACCTACTAAAAAAAAATTATCAAATGTTAATTTTAATTTTACAAATTCATCTAATATTGTTGTATTAAGTATTTTGCCTGATTTTACTTCCAAAAGTAAATTTTATGATATTCTTATTAAATTTGAAGGGATTACAAATGGTAATTCAAATTTTTTTGAAAATATACCAATTAATTCTTTAAATCAAATACAAAATATTAATATTAATAATAACAATGAATTATTTTTTGAACTACCAATCACATTTTATTCTAATAATATTAATACATTAATATCTAATTGTAAAATTTCTATTTTTAATATTTCAAATGTTCCTATCAATATTATTAATGCATACAAACCAATTGGTGATTTAAATTTAATTGAATATCACACAATTCACAATATTCTTAATAATATTATTGAAATACAATTACCCATAACATTTAATATAACTCAAACAGAACTAAAATTTGGAGGCTCAAATATTCAAATTGGTTATTTCTCAGAAAATACTTTTAATTCTAAATACACATTATATTATGATTTAAATAAAGATTATAGTAATGTAGCAAGTATAAAAATAATTAATTCTGCTATTAATATACCCTCTATTGAAACAGACAATGTTTTTATTAATTCAACTAATAATAAATTATATTGGAAAAATCTTATTGATGATAATAATACTGTATATAATATAACTATACCTAATGGAGTGTATAATTATATTAATCTACAAGAAATGATGAAATCTTTAATTGATAAAGTTAAAAGAATATCCAGTATTCCAAATTTATCTTTATTTAATAATATTGAATTAAGTTTTAATCCTAAAATTAGATTATTCTCATTTAAATCAATAAATGTATTTATATTACCATTATCATTTACTAATCTTAATATAAATAATAATATACATCAAATCACAATAGAACAAGAAAATCATAGCTTTCATGTAGGTGATAAAATATTAATTATTAATGCTATTGATTATTTTACAATATCTAAAGATAATATTAATGATATTCATATTATTACAAATGTTATTTCAAAAGATAGTTATGAAATATCTTTAATTAATATTAATCCAATTCCTGATGTTGGTGATACAAAAGGTGGTTTTAAAACAAGAATAATCTCTGATAATCCTTTTCAATTATTATTTAATTTACCTAATACAATAGGAAATATTTTAAAATTTAAAGATAGTGGTTCATCATCAGCAATTACACCATTTTCAAATCATACCAATGAATTTACAATTAATAATAATCAACCATATTTATTTAATACTGTTAATAATGAACCAGATGAAATTCCAATAGACCCAAATTATTCTTATTTTTTATTAAGAGAAAAAAACTTGAATGTATGTGATAATCCATTTTATCCAAAATATTTTTATAAATTTTCTTTTGATAATCGTTCAACAACAACATTAGATTTATTACAAGATACATATGTTGATTTCCCATTAATATTTAATCCACCACTTGACAGTTTAAGAAGTTTTGAATTTACTTTTGTTAATCCAAGAGGAGAACCTATTAATTATAGTGATTTTGAATATTCTTTATCAATTCAAATTGACACAATATCTACTGTTCCAGAAAATACACAAATTAATACCGATATTGGTAAAATTTAAAAATTTATATAATATAATTATATATGTCTTTGAAACATAAAGGAAAATATTTAAAATATAAACTTAAATATTTACAAGAAAAACAAA
>Ga0209151_1000412_pt1 | contig 32311 bp, 29 predicted proteins | sample SaaInlV_DNA_165m_FD_184688 | JGI IMG/M metagenome (GOLD analysis project Ga0209151, IMG submission 184688) | Marine microbial communities from expanding oxygen minimum zones in the Saanich Inlet - SI075_LV_DNA_165m (SPAdes) (version 2) | ecosystem: Environmental > Aquatic > Marine > Unclassified...
CGCTCATCCAGAACCGGTGCTATAATTGCTTGGGCAACATTCTGGCTTGAATTGGTTGTTCTGGAAAAAAAACATTTGTCCATCTTGGAGTGGAACAGGTGTCCCCTGATATTGTCCGTACGTAGATGTTGTATCTTGGTTGCCCATTTTTGCAGCGTATTGGTCTGCTTTATTTTCCCATGATTTCCCAGCCAACCCCTGGCCCATATTCCATCCGAGAGGAGCGGCATTGTCCATATTCGTCATACCTTGTCTCGATGGATACGCAAACACTAATGCAGATGTAATAATAATAATCATAAGTAAAAAAACCATATGCATGCTATATGAATTATGTTTTGCCATTTTATACTAAAACAGTAGATAATTTTTTTATATAACGCCTAAATTTTTTACTTCGCGAAATCAATGGTTTGTTTTAATTTTGTTTTAATTTTGTTTTAATTTTGTTTTATTATTTTGTTTTATTATTTTGTTTTAATTTAATTAAAGACCTGGTGGGGAAGGGAAACTCAGCTGCATTAACTCGGACATATAGACTTGGATTAAAATAAAAGGGATTAATATCAATAGAAAAATGATTGTATTCGGTATAATTATAGCCATTCCGAGTGGAAACGTGAAAAAAAAGTATGAAAATCCCATACCAATCATGATCAAAGCAAAAATAAGAAACAATATAGCAACGATAATTTCTGCAACTGAATTCATTAATGACCGCAATGTATCATATGCTCCCATCAACCCATAAATAGAAGTAGCCATGACACCGTTTACTTTTTGAAATGCGTCCTTCATTTTAATGAATACATGAAGTATTGGCATCATAATACTAAGGATTCGAGCCATGGCATTTTTAGAAAAGTTGGAAATACTGTCTCGCATTTTACTCAACATATTTCTTAAATCATTTATTGCGACTTCTGCCCCCTCAATTACTTCATTCGCAATTGATACACTGTAATGTATTGGTTCCATTGCGATGTCGGCAACACCCTCCAACGTGTTATTTAAACACTGATTAAAATTTTCGCTTGTATAGTCCATTGCCGAGCCGTCTTGTGGTGGATTAATTATTCCGGCGAAAGGGATTACGGCAGGATTACATTTCTCTTCTGACCAATTTTGTCGTATACTTGTCATTTTCGATTGGATATAGTAATATGAAATCAATATGAAGAATACTAAAAATAGTATGACCGTCATTACAATTGATCCACCATATTTCTCTAAAAATCCTGCTGTCTCATATAATTTATTGACTCTTTTATATAAATAATCCATCTATTATAGTATTGATGGATTATTTTTTCGTATATTATAGCATATATTATGGCATATATTATGGCATAGCATAAATTATAGCATATATTATAGCATATATTATCCCATTGATCTTACTAAACCGCCCATTGGTCCTTCCCATAAGCTATCCATCGTTTGGAATGACCCCTGTAAAACATACATCATAGATGCAATAATTCCTACCACTTTTCCAAGCATATCTTTCATTTTCATAATCATCGTCTGGAATACAATGAGTATGTTCAAAAAGACACCGAAAATATTTTCGAATATATCAGCGGACATGAATCTCATATTGCTCATCATATTTCTACCACCTTGCATTCCAAAATTGGAGTTGGCAGCGGATTTATTTAATAGATCAACCGTGTAATTGATTGGTTCCATCAAATAGTTCATATAATCCCCCTGCATATTCTGAATACAATAGTCGAAGTTTTCTTTCGTGTCGTGTCCAAATTTATCAGCAAAAGGCATAACGGATGGATTACATCTCATTGTAGCCCAATTATCTTCCACGTATTTTTTACCGGAAGCTAAAGCACTTAATAAATATAATACGAAAAACATGACAATAATTAATATAGCTTTGAATAAATCTGAAGATTTCATACTAAAATATATCTATATTAAATATTAAATATTAAAATATAGCTAATTATAAAACATGAATCCTATCTCTCTTTTACTACTAATCTCTCTATGTGGTTGTTCAGCAATCTACGATGAGCACTTCAATCAGTATGCATTGAATGTATCTCAGGCTGCTTACTGTGTAAGTTCCATATCGGAATGGAATTGTTATACTTGCTCCGATTCCATTGAAGTGATGGATCTTATTGAAAATGGTGGAGTGCGCGTACTAAATGCATTGGATCATGAAAATGAGAAAATTATTGTTGGTTTTCGGGGTTCTTCTAATATTCAAAATTGGGTAGATAATATACAGATATCACATATTAGCCCTTATATAAATTATGATGATGTAAGTGTAGATAAGGGATTTTATAAAGCTCTAAATTATGTGAAAGAACCGTTATATAAAAATATAGATTCCATGATACAATCTTATCCCAATTATAATATTTTAATAACAGGTCATTCACTTGGTGGGGCATTGTCTACGATAACTGGTTTTGAAATTGTATATATTAATGGTGTCAAGCCTGAAAAAATTGAGTTGATAACTTTTGGTTCACCGCGTGTAGGAAATAAAGCATTTAAGCAATATATGCAATCGATTGGATTATCTTGGAGAACAACTCATTATTATGATATTGTTCCTCATGTGCCGGAAGAGTTTTTAGATTATATTCATATTTCACAAGAAATATGGTATAATGAACAAAATAATGGATATAAAATATGCGATGATGAGTACAGTGAAGATGATTCGTGTTCCAATTCATGTGCACCCACTAAATGTACAAGCACAAGTGATCATTTGAACTATATAAACATTTCCATGGGCAACGATGGATTATGTTAGTTCTTTAGCGACGACTACGCTTCCTTGTTTTTCTTGATCGGATGCGTTTATTTGTTTTACGTTTATTTGTTTTACGTTTATTTGTTTTACGTTTATTTGTTTTTCCAGAACTTCTTCGTTGTCCAGAACGGCCACCTTTCTTAGGTTTGGCTTTTTGACCAGCACCAGGTAATTTTGATGTAACACCAGTTCCGCTACATACTGGAGATGATGGATTTGTCGCACATATGTCGTATTTTTTATTAGCATTTCCAACTGCTAAATTATTATTGCCATTTTTACTTGAACTATTACTATTTTGAGAAGACAGACCAGCTGTTCTAAACGTAGGATATGGAGAGAATCCCAATCCGGGTGAATCAGGACTTATGCCAAAATTTCGTGGCGGTCGTCCGCCTTTATATCGAGTATTAGCTGCTTGTTGCTTTTGTGTGCGGGCTTTACTCATACCTTGTGCATTTTTTTCGGGAGTGCTTCCATATTTCATAGGATTCGACTGTTTAGGAGATGTTTTATATTGCGGCATACCTATTATAATGTATTTAGAAAATTATTAATTTAAACAGTAAAAAATATTTAAATTAAAATGAACGATAGTGAAAGATTGCAGCTGCAAAAAATGATCAAGACAAATGATACGGAAGACAATACTGTCCTAATACGTAGTCTTCAACATTCTAAACTTATCTTGGCAGATGTAAATAATATACTATCTTTAAAGAAAAAATATGCTGCTTTAGAAAAAAGCGATCCTGACGAATTCTCTACATTATGCAGTGGCCATGCCAACTTTATTTTCACGACATATACTGATATTTTTAACAAGGTAATTAAAAATGAGATTAATTTAGATACATTGCTCGAATTAATTAATGTGTTAAAGTCAATTGAAGAAGGTGCATGTGATCAACACGAGGGTTCTTTTGCTGTAGGTAAGATATTGAAGGAAATGTATATCGATAGTGCATTGATAAAAAGTGAAAATAATGATATATTGAATGGAAACCAGTCAGAACATCTTACTACTGTTGGAGAACATACTATAGAAGAACCTATTATAGAAGAAGATATTAGTTGGAAAGAGTATCGAAAAAATATGTTATAATTATTATAAAAATTATATAGTAAAAATATATAAATGATGAATATGAATTGGCGAAAAAAACAAAATCCTATTCAAAAAAGAGGTTTTTGTGGTGATATACTTAACCTGATTACTTCTGTAGCTGAAGAAAATTGTACAGGATCAGGTACAGGATCAGGTACAGGATCAGGTACAGGATCAGGTTTAATCGGCGGTGCTAATAATGGTGCAGGTTTAATTGGTGGTCCTAATACTGACCTGACTATTACTATAGATACTGATACTGGTACTGGTAAATTGATTAATTTTATCCAAAAACCTGATTCTAAAACTAATTTTATACATATTATGGAAATTGTTAATAACGATGATTATCAAGGCAGATTTGGTATATTTACTCCAGTACCTTCGGTAAACACAATCGATTATTCATTAACAATATATGATAATAATCGCCATTTAATTATACACGCTGATAAAATTAGCATTGACAATACACCACAAGTTGGTTATCAAATTACACCTACAACAACAAAAAACAACGGCAATACATTTAATGTTTATCAAACGGAGACGTGTACTATTAATATTTCAGATAAGAAATCATCATCATAAATAAATTATATTTTAATATTATATGAAGTCTTATTGGTTGCCATTATCATTATTAGGTGCATTAATATATGGTTCATTTTCACTTTTATTAGAGTTTGTATCACCAAAAATTAAATCCAGTGAAAGCGCACAGTTCGGTTATGGACTTATTTTGGCAGTAATACAAATTCCGATTATCATCATCGCATATGGGTTATGGCATTATTACAATCCAAAGGATAGAAAAATTCTTATAAAAAATCTTGATTGGAAACTTATTGCAGCAACTATATTATTCGGGTTTTTAATAGGACCCATTCATACTCTTGTTATTAATGCTGGTGGAACCGTCGGTCAACAAACAATGTATAGCTTGGCCATAATTCCAGTTCTTTTAGGAGGTTGGTTCTTTCTTAAAGAGAGATTAACAAAAAAACAATGGATTGGAATTGGTTGCGCTGCTTTAGGAGCTTACTTGATGTCCACCGGAAAAGATAAATCTGATAGTTCAGAAGCGTTTATTTCTACAATGTAAAATACGAGAAAATAAAAAATATACATGATTTTCATTTTTGGTTTATTTTTATTTTTTGTTTTTTTGTTTTTTTGTTTTTTTATTTATACAAAATCTCTCCAGAAATCCTTCTTCAATAGGCCAATGACCTTGTGATTGTACTTGTGCGCTTGGAACATGACATACTTCATAATTTTAATGAATTTAGGACTATTCATCGCAATCTTGATGTTTTCCAAGTTTTCCAGGTCATCAATGATTCCATAACTAAATTGTGTCAAGCCATACGCACCATCCGAATCTACAATTGGATAAGTGCCTTGTCCATTGGACCATATGACTTTGGGCACATCAAAATGTCCTCTTTTCTCCGAACTATAATAGCACTTCAATCCTTCTCGTTGCGTAATCGTATAACTACAAGGATATTTATATACATCATCTTGTGTCAATCGTAAATATAATTTACGCGTTTCATAGGTTGAATAATCATGAAGTATGTTTACCTTTTCTCCATGCTCATCGAATTGAAGAATGTTTTCAAACAACTCAAATGCACCACTTGGAATAAAGGACCAATTCTTGAGATCGAGTTCATATGTTTTGCCAACAATATCATTGATAACGGTTATTCCATTGTAATCATTGTTTTGCATCAAGTAATAATCAAAATTGGTACCGACTTTGAATACCTCTTTGCCTGCATCGAAATCATTCATATTCAGATAAATCAAGTTCTTCGACATAATCTTTGTATGAACATCTTTGAAAACACCATCGGGTGCTCGCCAACCAGACGGATGGACATATAATAGATATCCATCAGTAGACAACATGTCAATGCTCTTTTTGGTAAATAGGTTCCAGATGGGTTGCGTTTTTTTAGGTCCGACTTGGACTTGATAAGGAGGATTACCAATGATGGCATCAAAACCAATCGGCCAACCAATCTGCGCACTATCTATTTCAAGAGTATCGCCAATATTGAAATTCAAGTCATAAGAACTATAAGGATCCAGAAGAATTCGGCATATATAAATATTCGTCTTGTTAATATCGCTGAAATACAAGCATTGTTCGACAATTGTTTTATATCGCTCTTTCTCATCAGGAATAACTTCGGCGAGTCCATTCATGAATCGATCGACTATATCAATCAAGAAACCTCCTTTGCCAGCACATGGTTCAAAAACAGTGCGCAATTGAGTCCAAAATTCAGCAGGAAGTCGGTCAAGCATATCACATCGAAGACCATAGGGTGTCGACACTTCTGCCAACTCCTTCTTCTCCAACTCTTGTGGTACCAAGTATTTATCAATGACTTTAGACAATTCCTTATTGTTGCGAATATTGTTGCAAAACAACTCCTTCACTGTGCGAATCAATTGTTCGGTTGCCTTATCTTTTGACATGTAATCAATGAAAATGGATATCATCTCCTTAATTTCGTGTGTCTCAATTTTCTTTCCCCACCATATAACGACTTGAGCCATCAATATTTCGTTTTTGTCTTCATTGTCCACGATCATAGTATACATTTCTCCCAAGGTCGTTTTGGTATCATCATGAATTGTAAGAAGCGAAGCCAAAATGCTGAGTGGTTGAAGAATATCAAAGGGATTGAATTGTACAACAACTGGTTCTTCGTCTTCTTGTTCAAGATCCCCGTCAACTTGATCCCCGTCAACTTGATCCCCGTCAAGATCCAACAGAGTTTCCACCTTTTTCTGTTCAATGCCCTTTTTAATATTTTCTTTTTCAATAGCCAGCATTTTTTTGGGTTTAGTACCTAATTTTACGCCGGAAAATATCGTATTGAGCATACCAATTGAATCACTTGAAAATAAAGACATATCCATGTGGAGTTTTGAAAGCGTATTCTCGAGTGCATCATTTAGCTTGCATGAATAAGCATTATATACATCATTCGAAATCGTGTCAATGGCAGAATCATAGTTTCCAAAAGCCGGCATCCAATGATCGGGATTAATGTTGATCAATTTCTCGCTCAAAATATAATGAATGGCCTTCTTTGGATGGCAATTTCCCTTGACAAGTGTAGCATAATCCACACTGGTCTTTACCACTCTATGAATATTCAAGTCGACAACGAAACCACTATTCTTTCCAGGAGAATCAGTCATGCTGCGGAACATCATCTGATAAATCATGTCGAATGCCATATTGTTATTGAGAAGAAGAACAACATCGCAGTGTTCAATAGAGACACCAAGACTGCATTGTCTTCCACTCAATACCAACAATGCCTTCTTACCACTATTTCTCGCGCGGATGCGAGCGTGTTCGATTTCCATCTTGGGATCACCTGTGGTCCTGCTATTGATGCTCAACATATCGTAATCTTCAGTCGGCAACACATTATGCTTTTCAAGAAGCTTCATGGTAGCATTCGACAGAGCGTGAATGTTGTTTTGAGGAAGAAAGGCCATGATAACCGTTGGTTCTTGTTCGTTATCGCCAATAAAACGCGTCTTGGTTTCCGGATTATGGCATATTTTCTTGATGCGTTCCATAAAGACAATACTATCGGGATATTTTGCATCAGGTACACCATACTTGTTCTTCTTGCCGAATATGTTGTACCAGATTCCCAATGCCTTTTCCTCATTTTGAAACTCTTCCAAGGCAACCTTGACGTTTTTCTTTTCGTCTTCGTCGTATTTACTGCCTTGCTTTAGCAACTGCGCACCATCGGGGGACCATCCATATTGTGTACCGTCGGTTTCTTGGTTGATATCGCGAATAATTTCTGGCTTCAATTCGTGTGTTAATACGCGCAACTCCGGATACATATTATAGGACTCAATGATTGATTCGGTTGAATATTTTTTAACCACTTCTTCAAAATCTTCGCCATGTTTCTCTACAAGCTTAGCACGTGATTCCTCCGAATGAATATTTTTGCAAAGCATAACATCTTCAAGATCCCATAGTACTTGGGATTTCTTATCGATGCCATATTGTTGAACAGGCTTTGTATATGTGGCGGTAATCTGAATCGTAAATGCGTTGCGTCCATAATAATTAAGCGTATCTCGGGCCAGGTCGGTTGTTCCACCATTATGACTTTCATCCAAAAATCGCATATCGAATTTCATTTTCTTGAGCCATGGAAGGGTGATCTTTGATTTTCCATTTTCAATTTTTCCTTGCAAAAACTGCTTGGAACATACAATAATATTCTTCGCCCCGAGTGTAGGAGTGGTATTGGACCCATTCAACTCAATAATGGTAAAGTCGTCGAATTGAAGGTGATTAAAAACGGACAATTGTTGTTGGATCGTTTCTTTAGGAGCCGTGGTAAGGACTAAATAATTGGTGCCTCTGTCAGCAATAATGGCACTACCAATAATATAGCTTTTTCCACTGCGCTGAACATGACCCCATAAGATTTCCTTATACCCTTGTGTCTTAAGACGCATCGTCTTTCTAACGCCCATTTCCTGATGCATACGTTGGGTGAGTGGTGTTTTTGATGTGTTTAAAATGGAATCCATGGGTGTATTGCCATATATAGACTTGAAAATGTGGAATGCATCATTCAAATCTCTCCAATCAATAATAATGGTAGAATCTCTCAATAGTAGCTCCTTCAAGTCGGCGTTTTCCTTGCATGCGCGCTGAATCATTTCTTGAGTGCGCTTCTTATCACGGATGCATACGCATAAATGCAATTCATACCCGAAGTCCTTATACTTCTCATGCCAGATGCACTTAATGTCGCGAAGGTCGAGAGAACCAATATGCTCGTCGTTCAAGTTTTTGGATGTGGTGGCAAGGACCGTTTTCTTACCGAACTCGTCGACTTTCAAGCCATGTAGATCACTTTTGTCGCCCTTATCCTTGAGGTTGATGGCTTTGTTTTTTTCGTTGTAAAATATTTCACGCATGCACTCATAGGGTACAATCGTATTTTCATTAAAGTTTCCTCCGCACACGCGATATGCGGTTAGTTGTTTCATAATATTGAGGCAGGCGAATAGGCGAAGAAGTGATTCTTGCTTATCTTTGCCTACCCACGCATCTTCCAACCACGGCAAGATAGAATCGCCGCTATAGTTTTGTAAAAATGCATATAATTCAACAAATGTGGTCATGTTTTCCTCTACATGAGCATCAGCATGAGTACCATAACCCATATATGCCATCTTACTCGCGACGGCTTGCTCCACTTTCTCTACCAAGTTATCACAAGGCTTCTTACGCTTATTATGAGAATCAAGATGGGACTTTTGTCCAAAATCTTTTCCACAACGGTCGCAAGAATACTTTGACATACTTAAACTTGTTTCACTTAAACTTGTTTCACTTAAACTTGTTGAACTTAATTTGCTCAAACTCATTACACTTATACATACCCATATTCACAAACATCTAAGTCATTTTTAATTTTAACTAAATTAGTTTTTGAATTAGTGGAGGTAGAGGTTTGTGAAAAATGCAGCAAAAAAAAGGCAGGCATTATTAACATTCTTTATTATACATCTCTATACAATTTACACCATAAATAACTCATGAAGCTACAAAATACTCCCAAGATTATTAAATGTTCTACAATTATTGTCATAGTTTACTTACTGTTGTTTAAATTACATATCATTGTACGAAATTAAATGGTTCATTTTTTTTGATACTTTTTTATTTTTTTCATACTGGATTTTTTATTTAGAATATATATAAATATAAATATAAATATATATATTATAAAAATGTCGAGTGGATCAAGTGGACGCGTTTTAAAAAACTTGTTTACTTGTAATAGTTTAGAAGCCAGAAAAGCTTTATTGGAAGATTCTACGTCAAAATTGTATAATGCAGAAAGGATAAATAATGGTGATGCTTTGGAAGTGGAAGAAAGAGCTTATGTAAAATCTCGAAATATTCAGGCTGAGAAGGATCATGTTGATCCCTTTACTGGTAAACGTGCGATTGATGATCTGCTTTTGAAAATTAGTTATGATATTCTTAATGATTTTAATAAGTACGATATTACTTCTTTTGCTAATAAAGCTAAAAATTTTGCTGATGCTGAAACTCGGTATGTTATTATTAAATATATGTATGATATTAATGTTGTTGCTGCTAAGGCTTTTTCTGCTGCTTCCGCTGCAGCTAAGCAGACGGCTGCTCTTACTGCTGCTGCTACGATTGTTGTTATTAATGCTTATAAAGATGACAATTTTGATACTGTTGGTACTATTATTGGTAGTATTGTTGATAATATTGTTCGTAATAATGGCGATGTTAATGCTATTACTGATAGTATTAGGATTGATGATGATGATGATGATGATGATGCTGCTAATGTTTTTTTAGCAGCTGTTGTTGGTCGTGCTGCTGCCGCTGCTGCTGCCGCTGCTGCTGCCGCTGATGTAGATGCAGATACTGGTTTTGATTGGGATATGATGATTAAGGATGCTGGTGTTAAAGCTGCTTCTGCTGCTGCTGCTGCTGCGGTTCCTTATAAGGGTGGTTTGAACAATGTATCTGCTTATCTTGCTGCTATGAAGGCTGCTAAGGATGCTGGTGTGAAGTTTAAGATTGATGGATTTGTTGATGAATATGCGGTGGATGGGCTGATATTGAAGAATTCTTTTTATACGTTTATTGGTGATTTTCTTGATGATTTTGATAAGCACGATATTACTTCTCTTGCTAATAGATTTATATCTTATCTACAATTAAATAAGACCGAATACCGTCTGAATGATATTATTCAATATATGTATGATGGAAATCCGGTTGCTGCTAAGGCTTTTTCTGCTGCTGATAAGGAGGCTACTGCTATTGAGGCTACTGCTTCCGATGCATCTAAGCAGAAGGCTATTCTTACTGCTGTTGCTAAGATTGTTGTTATTAATGCTTATAATGATGACAATGTTGATACTGTTGGTACTATTATTGGTAGTATTGCTGATAATATTGTTCGTAATAATGGTGATGTTAAGGCTATTGCTGATAGTATTAGGATTGATGCTGCTGCTGCTGCTGATGTTTTTTCAGCCGCTGCTGCTGCCGCTGCCAAGGCAGATGCTGTTCCTATAACCAATTGGTATGATGCTGGTACTAATAAGGCTATTGGGGTTAAGAATGCTGCGATTAAAGGTGCTACTGCGAAGGCTAAAGAAATTAGGGCTGATGATGCAATTGCTATTTTTGATACTACTGATTATACTGCTGTTGACGAGGATAATAAGGTTCTGATTGGGGATGCTCAGATTAAGGCTCTGGATTATCAGGCTCAGGCTCCGCTTCAGGGTCTGGCTCAGGCTCAGGCTAATAAGATTTTGGCTCAGATTCAGGCTCAGGCTCTGGATGAGGAGGAAAAGGCTCAGGCTCTGATTGAGGGGGCTAAGGCTAAGGCTAAGGCTAAGGCTAAGGCTAAGGCTCTGGATGAGGAGGAAAAGGCTCAGGATAAAAAAGCTCTGATTGGGAAGGCTAAGACTGAGACTCAGCTTGTTAGTGAAGGTATTTCAAATACTACTACTGATCTTAATATTGATACTGCTGCAGAAAAGGCAGCTGCTGATGCTGATGCTGCTGATGCTGATGCTGCTGATGCTGATGCTGCTGATGCTGATGCTGCTGATGCTGATGCTGCTGATGCTGCTGATGCTGATGCTGTTGCTACTACTACACAATTATCTATTGCAGAATTACAGACAACCATCGACAAACTTGCTCAAGTCACTTCTCAATTTAGTACTCTTGGAAATGCCGTCAGTGCCCAACTTACTGAAGCTGGAAATGCCGTCAGTGCCCAAATTATTACTGCTGGAAATGACGCCGCTAAAAATATTAATCAAGTTGGAAATGACGTCAGTGCCAAAATTACTACTGCTGGAAATGACGTCAGTGCCAAAATTACTAAATCTACAACTAATGCCATTGTCAATCTTACTGAATCTAATACAGAAAATAATAACCAAGTGTCAACTGATGAAGATAATACAGGAAATAAGAACCAAGAGTCAACTAATGAAGATAATAACATATTGTCAAATATTGGTCCATATACAGAAACAGAATTGATTGATATAGATAATGATGGAAATGTAGACCAGAAAATTGAAACTACTTATGATAAAGACAGTAATAAAATATCTGCAATAATTACGAACGATTATAACGATGATGGAAAGCCAGATCTTATAGACTATTTTACTTATGATAAAGACGGTAATGAAACATTGGTGAAAACTGACTTTCTCGGCAATGATGATGAAGGTTTTGTTGGTGAAGGCTTTGTTGGTGGTGAAGGTTTTGTTGGTGATGATGCCGTTGATAATGCCGTTGACTACAAAAATATAAGAATTGAAGATTATTCAGACAATGCGATTGCAATACAATTTGAACGTGTCAAAAATTATTTTAAGAATGACAAAATAGACAAGAGATTAGCTAATATGGATTCAAGTACTTTATATGATGAATTAGTAAACAATTGGAGCTTCTCAATTGATACTGATAGTACAAAAAAATATAAACTTCTTCAAGAAAATTTAAAACAAGATGGAACATACTTTTATTTTCGTACATTCCCAGAATATACTCCAAATGCTGATGAATCCAATTCCTATAACATAACTTTTCACTCAAAATAAACAACAAAAGAAACTGTTGAAGAAAAAGAAACGTCAAATATATTTATATAATGAATTCGTAAACAATTGGAGCTTCTCAATTGATACTGATAGTACAAAAAAATATAAACTTCAAAAAGATTTAGAACCAGATGAAACATACCTTTATTTTAGTACAAACCCAGAATTTACTCCAAATGCTGATGAATCCAATTTCTATAACATAACTTTTCACTCAAACCAACAGATTATATCGGTTGTTGAAAATTATACTAATAATTAATACTAATAATTATACTAATAATTAATACTAATAACCATAATTATGATTACAATAATGATAATTAGGTAATTGAAGCTATTTTATACAAGCGAAGTTTAAATCTTCACCGAATAATGTTTACATATAATTATTTAATCATCATATAAAATGTATATTTTATATATGATGATTACTACAAATAGGGTAAGAACCACAATACTTTGAATAAGAGGAGTCATGTTATATGCTTATATGTAATACGAATGAACAAGTTCAATTTTTTAATTAGTGTTTTTTATTTTATTTTTTACTGGAAAATAATAAAATAAAATTGACATCTTTTATTTTAATTAACACCATTATAAACAATTTAGAACCCCAAAAATGAATTCAAGTAATATTGCGCAGGTAAACGGAATAACGGAGTTATCTGATACAAAGCTTACACAATGTAAGATGTTTGCACTCTTAGATAAGGATATTGCATTTAAAGACCTGGATGATGAATGGAAAAAATCACAAGAAGCTCACAATCAGCTTACACAAAAACACGCCAACATGAAAAAAGAAGTCCACAATACGCGACAACAATTAGGAGAAGCTAAGATTATCGCATGGCAACAAAATAAATTCATACGCACAGACGCGGATATAAAAACAGCCGCCGATTTATGGTGTAAAAATAAAATAGAAGCTATTATTAAATATGGCCATATAAGTGATTGGAATACAACACAAGTAAAAGATATGTCTCAATTATTCTACAGAAAATATTGGTTTAACGACGATATAAGTAAATGGGACGTAAGTAATGTAAAAGATATGAGCGGGATGTTTCACGCATATAAATGGGACCCATCTATATTCAATCAAGATATTAGTGGATGGGATGTAAGTAATGTTGAAGACATGCAATTAATGTTTTATAACGCAGTAGAATTTAACTGCGATTTAAGTCATTGGGATGTAAAAAATGTACTATCTATGCGGTTTATGTTTGCTGGTGCAAAAAAATTTGACGGAAATATTAGTACTTGGGTTTTAAAAAATATAGAAGAAGCAAGTGCTATCAAAGGCATATATGAAGATTGTAATATATCATCCGAAAATCAAATAAAAATTACATATTATAGCTATTCTTGGGATGAAGAAGAAGATGAATATAATGATGAATATAATGATGAATATAATGAATATGATTATGCTGATAGTACTACATTAAATTATCATAAAGACCATGCACCTAATGAAAATGGAAATGAAAATGGAAATGAAAATAAAAATGAAAATAATTACTACAATTTATTGGATGAAGATGAAAAAATTGTGCTCAGTGGCGAAAAAACACGCACAATGGAAATAAACGAACATAATCGCATACACGATAATTATGCGGATGGATATGATACAGAAGAGGAATGGAGCGAATGGGAAAGGAGAATGGGTTGGTAATAAATATTATTGAATGTAAACTAACTAAAAAAATGAAATTAAATGTTTTTTTTTATAATTGAAACGAGTTCAAAATAAAATAGTAATCAGTATATAAATAATCATGTCAACCCTTGTAATTGTTGAATCGCCCGCAAAATGTGGAAAAATAGAGTCCTTTTTGGGACAGGGATATAAATGTATGGCTTCCTTCGGTCATATTCAAGAGCTTTCTGGATTGGCGTCCATTGATTTTGAAAATAATTATACACCGCGTTTCAATCCATGTGATTCAAAAAAAATGCAAATAGAAAAGTTGCGCAAAGCAATATTGCACAGTTCGGAAGTGCTTCTGGCTACGGACGATGATAGAGAAGGCGAAGCTATTGCTTGGCATATATGCAGTTTATTCAATTTAAATATTCCTACCACAAAACGCATTGTTTTTCACGAAATAACAAAACCTGCTATTTTGAATGCGGTTGCGAATCCAACACGACTCAATATGGATATTGTTTATGCTCAACAAGCACGTCAAGTACTCGATTTAATTGTCGGGTATAAGATTTCGCCCATTTTATGGAAAAATATTACTTGGAATTCGAAAAATGGCCTTAGTGCGGGGCGTTGTCAAACTCCGGCATTGCGACTTATTTACGACAACCAGAAGGATATCGAGGCCGCACCTGGAAAAATGGTATATAATACGACGGCTTATATGACAAAATTGAATTTACCATTTACCTTGAATACTGATTTTGAAGGGAAAGAAAATGCCGAAGAATTTTTAGAAGAAAGTGCGTCGCATGAACACAAGTTTCATCGCAATCCGCCCAAAAAAACAATCAAAAATCCACCGATACCATTTACGACGAGCACCCTTCAGCAAAGCGCGAGCAATGAATTGCATATTAATCCAAAAGAAACCATGTCTGTGTGTCAAAAGCTATATGAACAGGGTTATATTACCTATATGAGAACAGATTCTACAGCTTACAGTAAAGAATTTATTACGAGTGCAAAAGACTATATTACTGGAAAGTATGGCGCGGATTATGTCCATGAAAACATTGCGGACTTGTCTCTTTCAAAGGAATTGAAAAAACCTAAGGAATCAAAAAAAGAATCAAATAAAAAGAAATCAGATGATGCCGATAAGCCAAAAGCACAAGAGGCCCACGAAGCCATTCGTCCTACGAAGATTGACGTGCTCAAGGTGGATGATGAAATGAGCGCAAGAGAGAAGAAGATGTACTTACTTATATGGAAAAATACGGCAGCGAGTTGCATGAGTCCAGCGCATTATAGTTCTCTTACTGCAAAAATTAGTGCTCCACTTACACGCGAATATAAATACAATTGTGAACAGGTGGTTTTTCCTGGATGGAAAAAGGTCATGGGATTTGAAGAAGAGTGTAAGGAATATGCTTATCTGAAAACGATCAAGCAAGACAGTGAACTATCATATAATAAGATTACATCAAAAATGACCATGAAAGAATTGAAAACGCATTATACCGAGGCAAAGCTGGTGCAACTTTTAGAGAAAAATGGTATAGGTAGGCCATCCACGTTTTCCTCACTCATTGATAAAATTCAAGAACGTGGTTATGCGTTGAAAAAGGACGTGGTTGGAAAAAAGGTGGATTGTATTGATTTTGAATTGGAAGGCGACGAATTGCAAGAGATTATTGATAGTCGTGTATTCGGAAATGAAAAAAACAAGCTGGTTGTGCAACCAGTCGGTATTTTGGTATTGGAATTCTTAACTGAGCATATTAGCGAATTATTCGACTATGATTATACGAAAAATATGGAATCTTCATTGGACTTGATTGCCAAAGGAGAAGAAACGTGGTATGAATTATGTCGTAGTTGTGATATGCAAATCGAAAAAGAAATTGAGCCGTTTAAAAAGGAAGTTGAAAAGTTCTCACATGCTTTTGACGATAAACACACACTTATCATTGGAAAATATGGACCTGTAATCAAAGTTGCGCCGAAAAAGAACTCTGACAAGGCCACATTCTTGCCAGTCATTGAAGACTTGGACTTGGATAAAGTGCGTTCGGGTCATTTACAACTAAAAGATGTATTAAAAACGGGTGGTATTCATAGTGCAAAAAATGTCATTGGAACATATAAAAATCAACCATTGGAAGTAAAAAAGGGCAAGTTCGGATTATATGCTACATGGGGCACGAATAATTGTTCTCTGAAGGGCTTGGATGAATTAAATATGGATGAAATAAAATTGGATGAAATAATTCGTTATATAGAAAATAGCTCTCAAGATAAAGTTCTTATACGTCAAATAAATAAGGATATTAGTGTACGTAATGGGAAATATGGTCATTATGTTTATTATAAAACAAGCAAAATGACAAAACCTACCTTTCATAAATTGCAATCATTTAACGATGATTATAAAACGTGTGCTGAAACGGTCTTTGTGAAATGGTTTAGTGAATTGAAAAAATAAACTAACATAATATTATATACAATGAATAAATTTATGAAATCAAATAAATAACTTACTTAATCATCGAATTCATGTAGAATATTGTTTACTAAATAATCTTTTTTTTTTCGACATTTATTAAGAGCACCATCGTTTATTGGTTCTAAAACTGCATACTTGACATTTAAATAAAAATCGGAATCATGAAAATTAAATATTCCACCAATAATGGTTTTTCTTTCGGATGTTTTTTTTTCATATTTTAATAATACATAATATTTCTCATTTTCAGTATTAATCATCGATCTTGTTATAACAGAACTACTATACTTGCTATTACTAATATGAATATTAATATTGGCCTTTAATAATGATGTAATATGTGTTAATTCTCCTGCTGCAATTGCAATTGATGTCATAATACCATTGACGATTTTATCTACAGACAGATTAATATTGGTTGATTTTATTTTTTCTTCAAAAGTACTTAACTGGACTGTTTCACCCCATATACAAGTATCGTTAATTTTTTGTACATGAGCAGGTTCTGGCTCTGGCTCCGGTTCTGGCTCTGGCTCTGGTTCTGGCTCTGGCTCTGGCTCTGGCTCTGGCTCAATAATTAGTATTTTTGCTTTTTTTACATCACTCGTTCGTGAATAACTATGACACCATAATCGACACATTTTTAACTGATTGGCATTAGAATCTAAACAAGTTATTTTTCCGGGTTCATCGGATGATATATCTTTACCGACCCATACTTTGTGGTGGTTATAATCATAGCCTACATAAACCGAGTTTTCAGGTATATGATCACCATGATTTATTTCTTTCCATGAACATGTACCATGTGCAATCAATACTTCACTTTCTTCGCGAGGATTGCTATATGCTTGAGACCAAAAATTCCAGATTTTATCATCTTTTAAATTTACTTTTCCAGGTGAATTGTCCATTTTTGAAACATACACTTTACCATCAGCACTTGTTATTCCCGCATAGACAGCATTTTCTGGTATTGAATCACCTCTCTTTAATAGAATCCACTCACAAAGTTTATTTTCCATTTTATGTTATTAATATAATAAAATTAATAACATAATACTAAATAACATAATACTAAATAACATAATACTAAATAACACAATACTAAATTACACAATACTAAATTACATAATACTAAATAACATAATACTAAATAACATAATACTAAATTACACAATACTAAATTACACAATACTAAATTACATTCATAATATATATCATTTATACGTAATAAGATGCGGGTATACGCATTTCATACTCGCGTGGTATTTCATCGTGAATGCATGTAAAAGAAATGGTAAAATTAAAATCGCAATCTTGAAAATCGACCAAACGACCATCGTGAAAACGAAACGTGAATTTCAATTTTCGAATGGTTTCAATCGGTACATCGTAATGACTTATATTTTCGAGGTCATCATCTTTTGAATTAAACGTTTTATGCTCATCAACCATAGTATTAATAGGTATTTTTTCAAAAGCGGCATTCACCGTTCCATTATAATCATTATTGTACATATTTGTCGTAGATTCAGAATAGGGCACAATCTCTCCCATGCTATTAAACTTGTCCACCATCATATACATAACAGTGTCGCCATTTAAACAAGCCACTTTTGGTGCTTCCACATAAAACGCTTTCGGCGAATTATGATTTATATCGGGAGAAAGCCATATTGATTCCCCTGTACCTGTACCCGCAACTCTATAATCAAATATGAACGGCTTTTCAATTTCACAACCTGGATATTTACTTTTTTTGAATCCCAAATAATAGGGTAGTCCCCAATTCGTATATTGATTCCATACCGTTTTTTGCTGACATTCAGCTATATTTGGCTGATTACATTTAGACAATGAAGTATATGTCTCCTTTTTATCAAACAATAACGAAAAATTATCCAATGTATTTCCGAAAAATATTTTTTGTGCAACAGAATCAAACGTTACTGTGAAATAATTATATTTAGCCTCAACCTCTTTAAGACCTTTAGCAATTAAAAAATCATACACTTCTCTATTCATTTTGCTCTCAATCTCTCTACATATTTGATCTGGTGTATATGTACCTTCTTGTATTTCAATCGTATAAATATTGTTGCGATATTGTTTCAATGTATCATAGGTGGTAGCATCTGCATCGTTTCTGAGTTGAGGAATCATTTTAAATGACAATTTTGTATTTTGATATTCATTACTAAATGTATAAAACTTCATCGGAAAACAAGATTGTGCAACCCGCAATGACTGTACATTAGTCAATGTCTCAGGTAGTTCTAATTCGAAATGATTTGCATGTGGCCATTTTTTGATATCACGATCGTTTGAATGAAACGTTATTAATTTTCGATTCAATACATACGTTTGTCTTCTTGTAATCAAATCATTTTGTCGGTTAAGATTTAGATTATTCATCATAATACGATACTTATATTATTATACGTATATAATAATTAAGTGCATTATGAAAAATATAAATAATATAAATATAGTATAATATATTAATGCCGGGCGATGTTAGTTTATCAGATGGAAAAAATTTACAATATGTCATACAGATAACTTATTTATTCGCTCTTATAGGAACTTTTGCCAATATTCTATTTACATTAATAAATCAAAATCCTGGTACTGCCGCCGAAGTAAGTTTAGGTATAGCTGGGGCAGGAATCATGTTTTCGATTATATTTACAATGATGTATTTGAATATGACCGATGGTGGATTTACAACAATTGATGGTATGCCTGATCCCAAAAAAATCATTAAATTCATTCTTCAATTACTTCCAACAATAACAACTTTTATTGTCATCATACTTTATTTTATATTAAATGCCGTGTATCAAAAGCGTATTGATGGACATAATGTTGCAACAGAATATAAAAGTTATGCAACCCTATCTTCTATTTTAGTATTTATCCAAACAGCATTGGTCGGTGTAGGTCTTTGGGATATTTTTAAACCATCTGAAGGAGAAAGCCAATTCAAAAAAATAAACAAATTATTGATTATAATTATTCTCTTTATTATTAATCTTTACTTGTGTGGTATTTCGAATGTTATTTTAAAGTATTTTTCTACCGACGGATAAGACACTAAAGATGATTGATTTCCAGGAATTTATATGTTATACCACTTCCCTTTTCATTTTCCCATAATCCTGATATTCTTAATAGAAAATCAGTATTAGAAACTAATGCATTCTCCTCTGAAAATATACGAATATTGTTGTAATCCAACAAGTTCGATAATGATGATGAATAACATACATTACCATATCTATTGAGTATAGATGACTCGATTTGTTTCAATTTTTCAACAAGTTCCTTATTTTTATCCTTATTCCAACTAACTTTGAATTTATTATAGGTGTTTTTTTCAACCGACGTACTATTAAATGAACATAAAATAAATATACCATTAAGGGTTATGTCTTGGGTTGAATACATAATTTTTGAGAACTTGCCGCCATCGATTACGGTATTGTCCTGTTTGTCCGATACATACATATGATTAATATTGAAATTGTCTATGTTGTCTACGATATACATAGCTGATAAATTATATACTATTTTATATTTATTATCTTTCTGAATAAATATAAATATAACAGCAACTTGATTATATATGAGTAATCATTTTTACGAAACACATTATGAAGATTATATAAATGAAAAGAATAAAAACGATTTGCATCCAAAACTAACTAAAATGGCTTCTGCCATGCCGGATATTCCTATGTCCAATTTAATTTTTTATGGTCCACCAGGTATTGGTAAATATTCGTCTTCATTAATGTTCATTCGTAAATATAGTAACAGTAATTTAGCGTATGAAAAGAAAATGAATATCGTCTATAATAAGGACAATTATTGCTATAAAATAAGCGACGTGCATTTCGAAATTGATATGGAAACATTGGGTTGTAATGCGCGCCTTTTATGGACGGAAATTTTCGCACATATTGAGGACGTAGTTTCATCTCGACAAAATAAATTCGGCATTATTTTGTGTAAAAATTTCCACACAATACACAGCGAACTGCTTGAAAACTTCTATAGTTATATGCAACGAAATGGTAAACTGCAACATCTATATTTTTATATTATTAGCGAGAGCATATCATTCATTCCGGCAAATATTATGAATTGTTGTTTAGTTATGAATATCGCGAGACCTTCCATAACACAATATAACAAGTGTTTACACGTGAAATTAAAACCGGGTACTATTATTGAAAATATGAAGGAAGTGAAATGTGATATTTTAAATAAAGATAAATATAGTCTCATTGGTGATTCGTTGTATGATATTATTATGAATCCGAATGAATTGAAATTTACAAAATTTCGAGATATATTATACGATTTACTAATTTATAATTATGATATAGGCCGTGTAATATTTACCCTACTTTCCAATATTAATAAACAATCAGTTATTGTTGTGGATGAAAAAAAAAGCATGAATATGTATATAAAAATTTACGAGTTTCTAAAAAATTATAACAATAATTATAGACCTATTTACCATTTAGAGCTATTGATGTTTAATATAATAGGTATTCTTCATGGATTATAAAACTGCGAAATTATTATTGGCATTGCCGGATAAATTCGACGAACATATGGTGAAAAAAAAATATCGATTAATGGCGTTGAAATATCACCCAGATAAGAATAATAATTGCGTCGACGCAAAAGATAAATTTGTAGAGATCAATGACGCGTATGTATTTTTAATGGATTATTTAAAAGTGGGTGGTAATTGTTCCTCTGAAGGAATTGATGCGGATTATAATTACATGTTCACTCTTTTCTTTAAATCTCTCTTTCATGGGAATGAGCACTCGACATTGATACTTCGGATTATAGAAAGTATTGCGTTCAACTATGATGGATTCGTAATGAATTCAATTGGTCGCGAAATGTTGAATAAATTGGATAACGATACAACGGTTTATGTTTATGAAATATTAACAAAATATCAATCCTTATTGGGACTGAGCGATGAAGCGCTTACGTTTATACAAAAAATGATTAATGAGCGAATAAAAGACGATGTAATCATAGAATTGAATCCTTCTCTGAACGACTTGATGAATGATAATATTTATGTTCTTCGACATGAGGGGGAAAAATATTATATTCCATTGTGGCATAGTGAACTGCATTATGATATAATCGATGCAGATACACAAAATAAGAAGCGTCTTATAGTTGTATGTAGACACGAACTACCGACAGAGGTTGAAATAGATGACAATGGAGACTTGGTAATCATTATTAGAGAGAATATGGAAAATGTGTTAATAAATAAAGGAATTAATTATACGTTAAACGATGAGACTATTTTCATTCCAGGAGAGCAATTGAGGTTGATAAAATATCAGAATCATAAAAAATTGGCATGTGGTATATCTCAAGTAAACACGTCGGATGTATATGATAATAGTAGCCGAGGAGACATTCATTTTATTATAGAATTGTACTCATAAAATCGTACTTATAGAATTGTACTCATAGAATCGTACTTATAGAATATTATATAACCTTAGTATAATATTATGGTATCGCGAAAGAGAGGTTCTCTATCACATAATAAAACAGTAAAAACTCGTGATCATTATAAGGGAACTGCATTTTACCCACCAATTAAACCTTTTAAGAGTGCGTCTTTAAAAGTGTCTCCAATTCATACAATCGCATATTTTCTTTTTGGAAACCCAAAAGGGAAACCAGTTCTTTTTGTTCATGGTGGACCCGGTGGAGGAACAGTGCCAGATTACGCACGCTTCTTTAATCCTAAAAAGTATTTGATTATATTGGTCGACCAACGAGGATGTGGTAAAAGTACTCCTTTTGGTGAAACGCGTGAAAATAATACACAAAACCTGATTGCTGATTTTGAAAAATTGCGCAATGTATTGGATGTGAAAAAATGGCAATTATTTGGTGGATCATGGGGATCAACACTTTCTTTAGCATATGCGATTAAACATCCTCAAGTCGTTTCAGAATTGGTTTTACGTGGTATTTTCACATTGCGCAAAAAAGAATTAGACTGGGTTCAGCAGGGGCCTGGTGCTAACTTTATTTTTCCTGAAGGATGGAAATATTACGAAGAAGTTATTCCTGAAAACGAGCGTGGTGATTTTATGAAAGCCTTTGGAAAACGTTTTAATGGAAGTATGGGTGAAAAGGCAAAAGATGCTGCTTGTTTGGCATGGTCTCAATGGGAAGCTTCCATTTCTCATTTACATCCAACCCCTCATGCAGAAATTATCAAGGACCTCAAAAAATCAAAAAATTATATTCCCATGTCATTGATTGAGTATCATTATTTTATCAACAAGGGATTTTTTCCTGACGAGAATTACTTGTTAGATCCCAAAAACCTGGCACATATTAAGAAAATACCCATGACTATTGTGCAGGGCCAATATGATATGGTGTGTCCAATCACAACCGCGAATGAATTACATAACAAAATGCCGCGCGCAAGATATAACGTCACTCTTGCTGGGCATAGTATGCTCGATGAGCAAAATATTAAGTACTTGGTTGAAGCGACTAACTTGTATGCGAAGTAAGTCTATGCGAAGTAAGTCTATGCGAAGTAAGTGTATGCGAAGTAAGTCTATGCGAAGTAAGTGTATCAATGAAAAAATATGTACAAAACACATTTTTTCATTTTATTTATTGATTTTCATTTTATTGTTTTTTGTTTTCTAATTTTATTGTTTTACTCCTTCTTCTTAACCACACGCTTCTTGACAACCTTCTTAGGCTCTTCGTCAATAGCAACACTTGCAGCAGCTGCCTTGAATACAGTTGCTACCTCGGCCTTGGCCTCCTCCTCTGCATCAGATTCCGACTCCGAATCATTTGCAAGCTCTACGCCAACCTCCTCGTCCGAATCAGCATCCTCCTTTTGGGACACAAGCTTCTTCTTGTCATCACTGGAGAGGAGGATGTGGCAAGTACCTCTCAAGGAAGCCTTGGGCTTGACAACACCTTGGAATAGCTTCCAGGTAACACCGAACTTGCCATTTGCGAACCAGACACCACCGCATTGAATAACTGTCGCAATATTAGCTCCCTTGGAAATAATATCCAGAGGAGTACGAGCAGGATTCTCTGTATCTGGGAAAATCTGAGCACGCTCAGTATCATAAAGCTCGCACTTCCAATCACCCTCCCATACAGGCATCTTAATACGAAGAGTTGGTGAACGTGTCATGTCGAACTCACCTGACTCCTTGTCCTTAGGATACTTTAGCATAGGAGTCCAAAGTGCATCAATAACATCTGCACTCATCTTGGTCTTTCCGAACCACTCCTTGCTATTCGCAATAGCATCTGCCTTAATACGAGCTTCAAAAGACTTCATATTCGCCAAAAATGCAGTTGTATCCTCATTGGCATACTCGCTCGTGGGAAATTGTAGAGACATGTCATAGGTATTTCTACCTGTCTTATCATCTGTAAATGTATTGACACCCCATGTAAGCATAAGTGGGGTTGAAATATATGTCGCTGAATTCGTAGCAGAATTCAGAATACCAACTGACTTGCCACCCACGGCATTCACCTTGGGCTTTGAGTACTTAACATCGGAACTGGAATCGAAAGCAACACCGGATAGAATCATCTTCTCTGTGGACATCTTAATATGGTATATATATGTCATGATTCTCTATGTCAATTTTTTTTTTAATTAAAAAGAATTCAACTATTGTGGTCCTTTATGGTATTACCAATGGTGTAAAATATAAGAGAGAATGATATAAATAAAAATTATAATACTATATATTACAGGCAATATGAGTAAAAAAATAGATTTTCTTATCGAAGAAATTACCCCCAACACAAAACGCAATTGTGGTGTTGGAAAGAATTTTAAAATACCATCTCACAATAGTTATGATGATTTAATTATATATAACTATAAAACGGAACAATTAAAGGAGATTTGTTCTATATATCATCTGCGAAAAACTGGCAACAAGTCTCTCATGGTAAATCGTATTTATAATTATTTGAAATATGGTTCATATGCTACTAAATTGCAGAGAGTTGCACGTGGTTATATTCAGAGAACATTCAATAAAAACTGTGGTCCGGCTTTATTTAATAGATCCCTCTGTATTAATGACACCGACTTTCTTTCCATGGAATCACTTACAGAAATTAAATATCCACAGTTTTATAGCATAAAAGATAGTGATAATTTTATTTATGGATTTGATGCTATATCTCTCTATAATCTATTAATAAAGGACGGAACGAATGCCACCAACCCGTATACACGGTCCGAGATACCTTCCAATCAATTGAAGCTATTAAAAAAACATATTAGCATGTCTAAATTACTATGCAAAGACCCAATACAGATTGAAATTCAGAATGATATGGAACATTTAAGTGGAGAGAAACAACTCGAATTAAAGGCACTTGATTTATTTCAGCACATTAATAGTCTTGGCAATTACGCAGATCAATCATGGTTTATGAATATGAATCGTATGAATTTGATCGTTTTCATTAGAGAACTTTTTGATGTATGGACATACCGGTCCCAAATTACGAATGATACTCGACACACTATATATCCAGCAGGTAATCCATTCATGCATATTAATACACACGACATGGGTAATTATTCAACGAATAATTTAAAGAAAATGGGCGTCGTACTGATTGAAAATTTAACCACGAAGGGAATAAATACAGATAGTCAATCTTTAGGAGCATTTTATGTACTTGGAGCACTTACATTAGTAAATAGTGAAGCTCGAAATGCACTTCCATGGTTGTACCAATCTTTTTTACACTAATCGTTTAGAATCGAATTAATCACATATATTCTCTTATGCTAATAGCCGTGATTATAATACCAATATATATCGTTATATATATACACCCATAAATAGCTTAAATAGACCTGCATAGTAAGAGTATAAACAATGACAGCCCAGAAGAAAATCTCCACCTCCACCAAGAAAATTACCAAGAAGGTAGTCGCACCTGCTGCTACCGCAACTGCTCTCGAAGTTGAGGCACCCATCGATATTGCTCCCATTGAGACAGCACCCGTCGTAGAAGAGATTGCAGCCTCTTCAGTTATTAAGGACCGTTTCGGTGTTTTTACTGGTATGCTCCAGGACCTATCATCTCAGCTTACTGCCATGAGAGGAGCACTAAAGACTCTTGAGCGTGATACTACTCGCGAGATGCGCAGCCAGGAGAAGATCAATGCCAAGCGCAAGAGAAAGACTACTAACCGTAAGCCCAGTGGTTTTGTCAAGCCTACTCTTATTTCAACTGAGCTTGCTTCCTTCCTCGGAAAGCCCATTGGCACTGAGATGGCTCGCACAGAGGTGACCCGTGAAATTAATACTTACATTAAGGAGCACAAGCTTCAGGATCCTACTAATGGTCGTACTATTATTCCTGACGCCAAGCTTAAGACTCTTCTTAAGATTAAGAAGGGTGATCTATTGACTTACTTCAATCTTCAGAAGTACATGTCTACTCATTTTGCCAAGGCTACTCCTAAGGAGGCTGTCGTGGCTGAGACCACCGCATAAATTTTATAAGCATAAGCATAAGCATAAGCATAAGCATATATAAGCCTAAAAAATCTAATATTTAAAAAATAAAATAATAAGTACAATTGTATTTATTATTTTACGTCCTTGAAGATTTAAATCTTCTTATTACTTGAAGATTTAAATCTTCTTATTACTTGAAGATTTAAATCTTCTTATATGTATATATATGAAAAAACCCGGAATCAGTTCATCTGGAATATTATCTCTACTTATTGGTACAGCTTTAGTTGGAAGAGTACTTTATGAAAAACTTATTAAAAAACATAAAGGTGATGATAAAAAATACGTTATTAATAATACACAAGATGAATCAACCAGGAATGAGATTATTAAAAAATCAAAAATTGAGGGTTATACGATCTTTATGAATACAGTTCTCGAATACTTAAATGAGGTGGAAATGCAAAATCAATCTTTTTCTGATTTTATGCGTATGAAATGGGCAAGTGATTATATCATTTATATTGAAAATGAAAATAATGAAACCAAAAATGAAAATATATCTTGTAAGCGTAGCTATAAATCATGGTTAGCTATGTATGATGCAATAAAAAATAATATTTTAATTGATGTTGATGATATTATAAAAATTGGGGAACGCGACATATAGTCGGAAAGATAAATCCTTCTTCATTCATTATTTCATGTAGAACTTTAGTATTAATATACGAGTTAATAAATAGATTTTTATAATTACCTTCAATAGAATCATTTTGAAACATCTTTTCAATATGTTTTAGTTCATCTATTGATGTATTATTAAGGTGGTTCGTACTTTCCATCATCCATTCAAAGAATTCTTTGTTGGATTCATCACACTTCGATCTATATGTTTTAAAATTATCCAAAATTTTGTATAGAGGTACATGTTCTTTATTATAATCCGTTCCTGAACTAATACATATTTGACGAAATTCGACTGTATTAAGTTCCAATTCACGCATCATATGTTTAAAATCATATATGATGCAAGTCTTTTTCAATATACTAAAATAACGGAGCACGCGTGGACAACCATATACGAACATATCCATGTCTTCACTAATACATGCATATGCTTCATTTGTTATAACTAAATGTGCACATACCTCGTCTGCTTCTCCTGGCGCGTCAATATAACTGACTCCATATGCATCCATCAACATCTTCACCTTATTAATATCGCGAGAATGGATTTTCACACACTTCTTTTTCAATTGGTCGAGTTGTTCTTCCATTTCTTGCTTTACTTTATAATCCTCTTCGGATGCCATATTTTTGCGTATTTCATGCATCGAATTCTCTGCATTCTTTTTAGCCTCTTTTCTCAATGCCAATAGTGGCAGTTTTTCCTTAGGAGGTGGTCCGTCAAAAACGAACAATGGTTTAATATTATAATCCCGGAAAATAGAAATCATTAAATATACATTTTCCAATAGAGCATCATCGCTCATAAACTTGTATAAATAAATACTAATGTCTACGACAATCTTTTTGCCCTTTAAATTACGAAGAGGTATTTGATAAATGCTCTTTTTACAGTTATCCCGAAAGAATCCATTCAAATGTTTAATACCCATACTTGATATTTTGTGCGTTTAGCGATTGTTGTATCCATAATCTATTATCAATTTTATTATATATATATATATATATAACATGTCGGCGAATACCAGTTGTGCGTTTTCTCGCCTTTTTAACAGCGATCCGTTAACTCGTTGTAATATCATAAAGACTTATTTTGATGGTAATACAGAACAATATGACAGTGCAATTAAACTATACAATGAATTTATTAAAAAATATGGTATCGAATTATTGAAATATAACATTGATTTAAGAGATCCCGGACAACGGTCACACCGATTTATTACATTTATTAGAACAGTAAAAAAAATTAATGAACAAAATAACGATCCATCTCAAACATGGAGTACGGAAATTAATTTATTTACTGTATTTGAGGATTTTGAATTGTCCAAAGGACTAAAACCTAATCCTGCTCCTGGTCCTGCTCCTGGTCCTGCTCCTGGTCCTGCTCCTGGTCCTGATCAAGTTCCGTTCAATAATTTTTCCTGGTCTAATTATAACGGTAGTGGCATAAATTACGTTTCTGAGCCAAAAGACCAAATCCATTTAGAATGTTGTTGGGCTTTTGGTGGAATTGAAGCAATTGAAACAGTAAATGCTATAAATACAGACAGTTTAGTGAAGGGCTCTGTACAGCATTTACTTAGAGTATATAGTAATAACGATACCATTCCAATAACAAAAAATTGCGACACCACATGTGGAATAAATTATTTGCAGGCGGCATTAATTATTTGTGGTGATACAGATACTAACTATCAAGTATTTGATACCAATGGTAATGTAACGACTATAAAATATAATCATGATGATTTAAAACAATCACTATCTGGTGGAATCGCAAAACTGAACGATAATAATAAATATACAGGTAGCTGTCCTGGATGTGATACTGAATACAGCCAAGCCGTTTTGCCAAATACCTGTGTAGAAAGCTTTGATATATATAATAATATTTCAATTGCTGCTTTAAAATCTTTATTAGATAATGGTCCTGTTTTAGCAGAAATTAATGTTTCAAATATTAAAAATCATAGAAGTGGTGTAATTGGTGGTAAAAAATTACAATGCGGTGGCAGTGTTTCACCAGATCATGTCATTTTGATTATTGGATATGGATACGACGAAACATCCAAGTTGAATTATTGGTTATGTAAAAATTCGTGGGGTACAGGTTGGGGCGAAGAGCTACCAGCATGGGCTGTTGCACCAGACCAAAAGAGTAAACCTGGAATTGTTAATGCTGGATATTTTAAGGTAGAAGCCAATGCTGACAATATAATATGTATACAAAAACAAGTTATTGGAAATATTAAGTTGAAATAAATAAAAATTGAAATACTTAAGGAACAATATTAAATTGCATACATACAATGGAATTTAATATTGATATTAACTTTGACGAAGCAAGTGCTGCTTGGATGGAAAACAAGCGATCTATTGGCAATGGAAGCTACAAGTATTGTTGCATTGCAAGTACAAAGGCCGGGTCTAAATGTAAAAATAAGCCATTAAATGACTGCTCATTTTGCCATATCCATGAAAAAAGCAGTCATTCTAAGACTCGGGTCGTATAATTCTTCCATTCCCGAACACTCATCCATTAAATCTACAAATTGCTCCTTGTCATAACGCTCCTCTATAAACTGAATAAACTTGTTTATGGATTGTTTTTTCTTAGGAATACATAAAATATCCTTATTATTCTGATGACACCATGTAAATAATTCATCCAAATAAAACATTAGCAATGAGGTTATTATATAATAGCAAAATACATTGGTAGATTCCTTATATAACGTCTTGCTGCATTTTTTCAATTCATTATCATCTGAAATCAATATATGATATGAGATTCCTGTGAACTTTAATATTTTACACGCCTGCATCATTGCATGAACCGTCTCCTTTTGAAAATCAAGAATACATTTTTTTTTGAAAGCAGGAAATTTAATAGTAGGATTATCAACAAAATGATTCATTATTACATTTAATACTCGAGCCCATGTTTCACAATAGGATTCGTATAGTAATAGTTCTGATTTTACATTAAACATTTCTTGGATTCGCGATTGATATTCATCCATATTGAATGAACTAAAATCTAATCCATAGGAATGAAATGATTCGTGAATTAATACTTTTAACCATTCTTCTTCGCGATATATGATAATTTCATTATTTTCTTTGCATGTATATGTGTATCCAGAATTCACATTATCTGGACCAATTGTTTCTGAACCCATTGATGGAAGTTCTTTTGGAGCATCTACCAAAAATAAAGTTATATCGAGTGTTTTCGTACATGATTTGGAATTATCTGTACTTATTGTATTGATGACATATAACCATAAAAATATCGTGAAAAACATTTTTTCTATATTCACGTATTCGATTGGATTACATAATACTATACTTACTCTAAATTCTTTACCCAACATGCGACATGACGATATTAATAAATAAGAACCTTCATTTATGATTTTTCGCTTTAAATTATCCGTAAAGTATCTGGATGTCTTGTGTATCGCTGGAGGAAACATACTTTCGTTATGTAGAACTTGTTTTGATATAGTATAATTATCGTGTTCTGAAAGATACTCCTTCCCATTTTGTAATTCATTATATAATTTATGTAAACACTTGTCCATATAATGAATTCGTTAAATTATGTTTATATTATTTATCGCTTATTATTGCATCCCTCGACGAACATCCATCAATTCTTCCGCAATAACCGGTTCTTTGCCCCTTTGAAAATGATTCAGTGTTGCATTTTTCGTTTCAAGCAATAGTTTTTTAAGATCCTTGTTTTGTGTCATTTTGGCTTCAATTGCACGTCGCATTTCCTTTTCCGAACGGGATTTCTTATCCCCAATACTAATTAAAAAATCCTCATCCATATTCATTTCTTTTGGACGCACAATCTGTTTACCCAACTTGCCACTAACGCTACCTGCCGCGACCGCTTGAGATACATCCTTTGAAAGATCACTATCACCACTACTATCCAGAGAGAATTGTAAATAATAATCAGGATGATTTTTTAAGAATTTAGAAGCATTATAAAAGTGCTCCACACTCTTCCATTTATGACCATCTAATTCAAATGCTTGTTCCCATGAATTATCCAACTTTCGTCTCCAATCTTTTATCCCAGATAATGCAGTAAATAACAACAAGTCCTCTTTTGGAATTTTCTCTCCAACACCCATACCAGGTTTCTTCTTATCAGATGAATTACTATAGAATTGAAATACAATATCCTTGCGTATATCATGTTTACCACCAGGAGTATGAATATCGTCTATTTCAACAATCGGGTCATGTTTAGAATCCACCTTATCCTTAATACCCAATTTCTCTCTGAATAAACGAAATGCAGTTATATCATAATAGGGCCCAGCTAATTTCTCCATACACTTGTTGATGATCAATAATTTTACATCATATGGAATTTGTGAAAAATCCAATAGTCCATGTTCATAATAGGTTATTAGCATGTAATGATTTCCCGTATAAAATGCCATTATATACTCTTTCGGATCAATAACATCCTCCCCTGATTCTCCACATAGCAATACATTGCTCATATCACCCGAGTCATATGCCTCTTGTGAAAATAAAATCAATTTCACATTTAAAATACTTTCCAGAGAGCTTATTGCCCATGCGTCTGCCCAATAACTCGGATCTTGCAATGCCTTTTTAAAGTCAATAAGGGTGGATACTTTTTTCATAAAAGAAAATTCATTGCCTAATTCCGCCGAAAACTTCTTTTCCTCCTTTGCAATGTCGTACTTATTTTTTATTACCTGAGATTCTTCGACTAATTTTAATTGTTGCTCTCGTGAAGATACCTCCTTTATTTTTTTACGCAACAACTCATTTTGCTTATTCAACGATTTTAATTTTACATCGATTTCTTTTACAGCATCATGGTACATTTCATATTGTCCACGATAATATTGAAACTGGTCTTGTGTTGCGTAATTTGACAGTTTCTCTCTTAATTCCTTTACACTCATATTTATACCTCTGGTTGCATACGCATCACGGATTACTGCGAATAGACAATGTCCACCACCCTCATTATCAACTTCGTCAATATTATCATTCTTGAGAAAAGAACGAATCCATGGCTCACCTTTTTTAGGTTTATATAAATTACGTTCCTTTTTCGATTGCTCTACCGTTTGTTCATGAATGGGTATCATATACATTGGCACCTCTGTAGATTCATCTTGTTCGTCGTAGTTGGACTGGTCTATGAAGGTTGGGGATGACTGTACAGAGAGATTTTGATTAATCTTATGTAAATATTCTTTATTAACAT
>Ga0209151_1000413_pt1 | contig 32291 bp, 35 predicted proteins | sample SaaInlV_DNA_165m_FD_184688 | JGI IMG/M metagenome (GOLD analysis project Ga0209151, IMG submission 184688) | Marine microbial communities from expanding oxygen minimum zones in the Saanich Inlet - SI075_LV_DNA_165m (SPAdes) (version 2) | ecosystem: Environmental > Aquatic > Marine > Unclassified...
ATTAATTAATTTTTTTATATTTTAGATTTATTTAGATTAGGCTAGTTAATACTTAATATTTTAATTAAACATATTTTAATTAATTAATTTTTTTATATTTTAGATTTATTTAGATTAGGCTAGTTAAAATATGTTTAATTAAAATATTAAGTTTTAATTAAACATATTTTAACTAATTAATTTTTTTATATTTTAGATTTATTTAGATTAGGCTAGTTAATACTTAATATTTTAATTAAACATATTTTAATTAATTAATTTTTTTATATTTTAGATTTATTTAGATTAGGCTAGTTAATACTTAATATTTTAATTAAACATATTTTAATTAATTAATTTTTTTATATTTTAGATTTATTTAGATTAGGCTAGTTAAAATATGTTTAATTAAAACTTAATATTTTAATTAAACATATTTTAACTAATTAATTTTTTTATATTTTAGATTTATTTAGATTAGGCGAGTTAATACTTAATATTTTAATTAAACATATTTTAATTAATTAATTTTTTTATATTTTAGATTTATTTAGATTAGGCTAGTTAATACTTAATATTTTAATCATAATAATATTTAAAGTAAATATTTTGAAATAATTATATTTTTATTTATAATGTTGTTAATTATATAATTTATAATGTTAACATTTGTGTTACCTATGAAAAGTAGTAAAGATATATATATAGGATGTACTATTTTATTACCTAGTTTATTTAATTTTTATATAGATGATTTTAAATTAATAATAATTATAAGTAAAGATGAACAAAATGTTTATAATAAATATAAATATAATTCAAATAATATTATAATATTATTTGAAGAATATATATATAATTTGAAAGCAAATAATACTTATTATTATCAAATGTTATTAAAATTATATATAGTAAAATATATTAATACTGCATTTTATATATGTTTAGATTCAGATAATATATTTTGTAAAAAATGTAATATTGAGAATTTTATAAAAAAAGATTATTGTTATTATCAAAAAATAAAAAAAATAGATGAATGGGGTAAAAGAGTTGAAAAATCTTTAAATATCACTTTAGATTTTGTTACAAATCAAACACCATTTGTTTTTAATAAAAAATGTGTTATTAATATGATAAATAATATTGATATAAATGATTTAATATTAAAAAAAAAATGTTCAGAATATACATTATATTTAGGATATTTAATAAAAAATAATATTTGGGATAATCATTATATTAATCATATATTTACTGCAGAACCAATTACACAAAATACTATAAATTTAAATAGAGACATTGAAATTATTTTAAATGAATCTTTTTTATTAAATGATAATAAAGTAATAACATGTATTCAAAGTAGATTAAATATAATTGATCAATATATATCATTATTAAAAATATATATTCCAACAATAACATATAATAAACTAAATATTGGAATACTAACTGTTTGTTCAAATGATAATTATTTTAAAAAATATGAAGAACCTTTATTTATTAAAAGAGATTATTGCAAGTATCATAATTATAACTTTATTATAAAATTATTTAATAAATGTAATGGGTGGGAAAAAATATTAGTATTAAAAGAAGAATTAAAAAAATATGATTATATTTTTATGTCAGATACTGATGTTATTATAACTAATAGGGATATTAGAATTGAAGATATTATATATAAGTATTATAAAAAAAATAAATTTATGTATATTAGTTGTGATTATAATAGTATAAATAGTGGAAATATTATTTGGAAAAATTGTGATGAAAGTTTTGAGTTTTTAGATAAAGTTATTGAATTGGGTAAAAATAATATTAGGTTTAGTTTAAATATTCCTTATAATGTAATTGGTATTTATGAACAACCAAGTATTATTTATTGGATAAATAAAGAATATAATAATAATATTATTATTATTCCACAATATGAAATAAATAGTTATATTATTGATAAAAAAAATATTAATAATGAAAGAGGTTTATGGAAAAATGGTGATTTTTTAATTCATTTTGCAGGATTAAATAATAATAATATTAATATTAATAATTTGATTAATAAATTCTGTTATATTTATAAAATTAATATAATCAAAAAAGAAGGTTCCGATTATGGTAATATTAAATAAAAATATAATTTTAGTATCAAATTTTAAAATATTTTAGTTTAAATAAATATTATAATTATTTAAATAATGACAATTATTTTTTCTTACTGTATATCTATTATGAATCGAAAATACCAATTAGAAAAAACATTAAGAAAAAATTTAAATGATAATAATATGAATAATGTTGAATTTATTATTTGTGATTATAATAGTATTGATAAATTAAAAGATTATATTAATAATAATTTTCAAAAAGAGTTAAAATCTGGGTACTTAAAATATTATTTTTTTGATAATATTAAATATTGGCATGCAAGTATATGTAAAAATACAACATATTTAAAAGCAAATGGTAAATATATTATTAATCTTGATTGTGATAATTTTATTGAATATAATGGAAGTAAATTATTATTAGATACAATTAATAAATATGGAGATAATATTATAATACATCAAACAGATAATATATATGGAAGTGGTTGTGCAGGTAGAATTACAATGTTAAAATCTAATTTTTTAAAATTAACAGGATATGATGAATCATTTTATCCAATGGGATATCAAGATATTGATTTAATTCGTCGTGGTGAAAATTATGGATTAACTATAATAATACTTAATAAAAATAATAAATGTATAAAAAATTCAAAAATAGAAAGCTGTAAAAATATTGGTATGAATATTGAATATAGTAAAATGAATAATTATAATATGTTAAAATCAAAATTAAATATTGAAAATAATAATATTTTTGTAAATAAATATAAAAAAATTGGTTTAGTTTAATTCTTATTAATAAATATAATTTATTTTTTATTATAAAAAAAAAATCTATAATAAAATATATGAGTACTCTTAAATATTTACATAAAAACGAAGTTATTAAAGTTGTAAAAGGTGTTAAAAATATCATGAAACAACATGTTACTGATGGCACAAAAGGCTTAAGTCTTCATTATCTTTATAAAAAAGGTGAAGATGATTTTAAAAGTGTTACAGTCAGACAAGGTGATAATGAACAATTTTCAATTGTTGTTAAAGTTGAAGATAAAGAACCACAGGAAACAAATGTTGATATGACTGGTTTAATGAAATTTTTAAAAGGTGACAAAGATTTAGTTTTTGCTCATGATTTTTTATCTAAAGATCGTTCTAAATATGGTTCAAGATATCGTAAAGCAATGGGTAAGAAATCATCTAAAAAATCGTCTAAACGTGAATCATCAAAAAAATCATTAAAACGTAAATCATCAAAAAAATCGTCAAAACGTAAATCATCTAAAAAATCATTAAAACGTAAATCATCAAAAAAATCGTCAAAATGTAAATCACGTAAAACATCTAAAAAATCATCTAAATCGCGTAAATCATCAAGAACAATGAAAGGTGGGGCTAAACGTAAATCATCTAAAAAATCATCTAAAAAATCATCTAAAAAATCATTAAAACGTAAATCATCAAAATGTAAATCACGTAAATCATCTAAAAAATCATTAAAACGTAAATCATCTAAAAAATCATTAAAACGTAAATCATCTAAAAAATCATCTAAATCGCGTAAATCATCAAGAACAATGAAAGGTGGAGCTAAACGTAAATCATCAAAATGTAAATCACGTAAATCATCTAAAAAATCATTAAAACGTAAATCATCTAAAAAATCATCTAAATCATCAAAACGTAAATCATCTAAAAAATCATCTAAATCATCAAAACGTAAATCATCTAAATCATCAAAATGTAAATCACGTAAATCATCGAGAACAATGAAAGGTGGAGCTGTTGATAATGAAATGATAGCATAAATAATAAAACTATTTAGATTCAAAATAAATACTTTTAATTATATTAAATTAAATATATCTAATTTAATGATTTTAACTTTTTAAAAAATTTGAATATATAAATATTTACTTATATAGTAAATATTTATATAATGTTATATGAACAATATCATCAATTAGATTTATATGTAATTAATACTTTTTTAAGTGAAAAAAAATATGATAAGTGTAAATTATATTTTGATAAATATAAGTTTATATCAAAATTAAAAGGATATACAAGTTTACATTTTAGATATGGAATAGAGACAAATAATAATAATATTATTGATTATTATTTAGTCAATAATAGTAAATTAAAACAAATTGATATTATTCTATATTGTATATATATTTATAATACTAATATAGATAAATGTATTAATATATTTAAAAAAAATATTATTGATAATCATTCATTATTACCAAAAAATTTAAATAAATTAATTAAAAATAATTGTTATAAGTTATTATTATTATTAGATGGTTATTATATTAAATTACCATCTAATAATAATAATATAAGTTTTAATTTGAAAAAATATAATTTTTATAATATAGAAGATGTTATTGAATTTTATAAAAAAAAAATTACAATGTATAATGAATTATTATTAAAATTAAATAATATTGATTGTATTGTAGATGGTGGGAATATTATTCATTATAATAAAGGTAAAATTGATTATAATATGATTATATTAATGGATAAAAATATAAAAAAAAAATTAAAAAATCCATTATATATTTTTAATATTAGACACAAAAAAAAAATAAAAAATTTTATTAAAAATAATAATGTTTTTATTACACCTGCAAAAGAATATGATGATATTTATATTATTATTGCTTGTATTTTAACAAATAATTATATTATTACAAATGATATATTTCGTGATCATATTTTTATGATTAAAAATATTGATAAAAGTTTTATAATTGAAAAAATACAAGATAATCTTATTAAGTATAATAAAAAAGGATTATTTAATATAAATAAATATAGTAATTGTATACAAATAAAGGAAAATGAAATTTATATACCTCAATAACCTTCTGGTTTAAGAAGCTATATTAAATATATAATATTATATATAATGTTATTGATCCCATTAACTATTGATTTAATATATAAAATATATGGAAAATATAAAAATTATGGTAAAAAAATATATTTTTATACTGAACAATTATATGATGGTCTTGATATAAATTCTAAACAACCATCAATTAAACAATTTGATAAAAAAGATATAAATCTAGGTTGGTTTATTCCAAATGGTGATTTAATTAAAATAGAAGATGATTTAGTTGAAATACTAGATAAATGGTTATATAATTATAAAAAAGGACCATATAAAAAAATAGATAAAGGTAAATCAAAAAAAATAAAATATTATTTATCAGGGATAGGTTATTTTCTTGGTAATTCTTTTTCTAAAATAGAAATTACATCTGGACCATTAAATACTTTATCTATGAATGCAATAGATGAAATGACATGTTTAATTCCTAAATCATATAAATTAAAAACAATTTTAGAATAAAATAATTTATATTTTTTAAGATATAATATTTATATAATAAGACTAGTAAAACTAAATGTAATAAAATATTCTTTAGTGAATATTGAGTTCGATTAAAATTAATATTAACTAAAATAATTAGAAAATATTTAATGATTATAATATAAATATATTTGAAAATATAAAGAAACTTAAAATATTATTTAAAATTATAATTATTCATAAATTATAGATGATAAAATAAAAATATTATTTGAATCATAAAATATTATTTTATATTTTGTTATTTTATATTTAAAATGTGGTAATACATTGTTTAAATTATATTCTAAAAAATAATTTAAATTAGATCTATTTATTTCTTTAGGAAATTTTTGTTTTAATAATCTTTTATAATATTCCGTATCATCTTGTGGTGCATTGTATAATTTTTTTTCAATATATCGTGAAATTGAACTAGCATTAATACTAACCATATTTTTAACACGTTCACATACAATTCCTTCTGGTGTACTATAATATACTTTTTTAATATTACATACTTTTAACATTTCTAAACATTTATAACAAGGTCGAGCATTAACTAATTTATTATCTTTACCAACTCGAATTACTAAAATACTATACTTTTGCGCCTTTGGCTTTTCCCTGTAAAACACGCCATTTATTTGTGTGAATCAGGTTTTTACCAAAATGTCGAAGCAATGTATTTGCTTCGGCGTGCATTGACGCAACAACATGATTTCTACAACACATTCTGTCAGTATTTGATAGAATTGGACCGACTGGTTGCATATTTCGCAATAAAACTGCTGAAAGTTTAAATATAATTGGGCTATCGAGAGCCACTGAAATCATATTATCAATAAAGTTCTGTGAAAAAGACATTATATATAAAATATATACATATTTATATATATTTTTTCAATTTTTCTTTGAATATCATATTTATAATTAAAATAATATAAAAATATTACAAAATAAATTAATTATTGTTATCATAACATTTATAACAAGGTACATGGAAATGTAAAATTCCGTGACCTTTTGGTAATGACATTTTTGATCCATGACCATTGCAATTTTTGGTTAAACATGGATACTGCGAGAATGTTCTCAGTGTTTCAATTCCAGCATTATTTAGCTTGAATTGTTCAAATTCTTCTTGTGAAGAAAAATTATTATGATTATCATTTTGATGACACATTACTAATTATATATATATGATATACTTTTATTTATTTTTTTTCAATTTTTTTATATTTAAATACTTTTTTAACTTCATTTTCAAGTATAATTAATGATAAAAATAACATAATAAACTTATATGATGATTTATTATGCCAATTAACTAAATCGAAATTAGTAATAGTTTCTATTATAATAATTGATACTTTTAAATAGAAATAAAACATTATAATTAATGAGAAAATATATTTTATATCAAAATGATAATGAAAAAGAAATTTATATAAAACACAATATTTTTAATAATATTATTTATTTTAAAAGTCATATTTATAATAACCAACAATTTAATTATAATAAACCAAAATATGATAATAAATATGATTTAATTTATAAAAATAAATTAAATCAAAATCAATGTAATCATCAATATTCAATTAAATTAATATTAGAAGAATGTATAAATAATAATTATAATGAAATTATGATTTTAGAATATGATATTTATTTTCATAAAAAATTTCATAAATTATATTTAGAATATAATATATTAATAAAAAATAATAGTATTATTCATTTAGGATCATCACAACATCAATGGAATAATATAAAAATAAAAAAATATAAAAATATTACTTTTTATAAAAATTCACATTCTTTGGGAACATTTGCAATTATTTTAAAAAAAGAAATGTTTAATGATTATTTAAATTTTATTAATTATAATTTAAGTAAAATTAATGTATTTCCTACAGATGTTATATTAAGTATTATAAGTAATAATTATAAAAGTATAGTAATTTATCCAAATTTGATTATTTGTGATATTTCAAAATCAACAATTAGTATTGCAAGAGATATTAAAACATTAATACAGTTTAAATGGAATATGAATAATTATAATATAATATAAATTATAATGAGTACTTTTTTTATAAAAGAATCCGTAGAAGAACAATCCGTAGATGAAAAGTATGAAAAATATATAAAACAATTAAATAATCTTATTTTAGAAATAAAAAAAATAAAACAAACAGAAAAAGAATTTGAAAAAGATAATGGTATCATGGTATTTCATTCATTAAATCATTTTTTAAATGATTTCACAATAGATATAGTGGCAGATTTTATTAAACATTTAAACAATTTAGATAGTGAAAATTTAATTAATAGTACAAAAAATATTTTTTTAATATTAATCTCTTTTAATTTTCCTTTAAATAATATAAAAAAATATTATAAACAAACCAATAATCATTTTTTTTTACGTGGATTTAGGATTAATATTGATCATCAATTGTATACTAAAATATATAAATATTATATAATTGGATATTTAATTGAAAAATCAATTAACTATTTATTGACTGAACAAGTTGATATTAAAAATAAATATATACAAAAAATAGAAAAAGATATTTGTGTTTATTCATCATATATGAATGAAATCGGTTCAAAAAATAATTATAGAATAGATAATTTATTGAATAAACCATATTTATGGGCGTCATCATCACAATCTCAAGCAATATTACATGTGTTTGATAGAAAACGAAAAAATATAATAAATAATTTTCAACCAGTTTTATTTGAATTAAAAATAATAAAAAATAATAATATTTTAATTTCAAATGATAAAGATAATATAAAATTACAACAAATTTTATCTGAAAAGTTTAAAAATGTATTTTCAAAAATTAAATTTAATACAAAAAATTTAAATAATGTGAATTTTTTAGATAATCTTAAATGTGAAAATAATTATAAAATAATTTTATTATGTGAAATTATTAATATATTTAATAATATTAATTTAATTGGATATTATAATTACTATGATCAAAATGAAATTGGTTTAATTTCAAAATATGTTACAATAGAAAAAATGTATGAATATAAAAATATTATTATAAATGGTAATATTACAATTAATTTTCCAGATAAAGAAGGTAAATTAAATAAATATTATTCAAATGTAGAATCTGATAAAATAGTTTCATATATTAAAGATTCATATATTGAAGATACATATTTTAATTTTATGGGAGTTATTAAACCATTATTTATTTCATTTAAAAATGAATCTTTAAAATCTTTAGTATTTGATTCAATAAGATCAAAACCATCTGATTATAAAAAAATAACTTTTAATGATGATGTATACAAGTTTAAATATTTAAAATATAAATTAAAATATATAAACTTGTATAAAAATAAATTATTAAATAATTATAATGAATAAATATATTGATATTGCAGTTATTGTTGAACCACGTTGTCATAAATATTTAATTCCAATTATTAAAACAGTTTATAAGAAATGTAATGTTCCTATTTTAATTTTTCATGGAAATAATAATAGAAATTTTATTATTAATAATTTAAAAGAAGTTGAATATAATTTAATTAATTTAAATAAAGATGATTTAACAATTAGAGAATATTCTGATTTATTATTAACTAATAAATTTTGGGAAAATATAAATGGTGAAAATATTCTTATTTTTCAAACTGATTCATGTGTTAGTAATTATAATGAAGAATTATTAAAAGAATGTTCCCAATATGGTTTTATTGGAGCACCAACACGTAAAATAAAACCAATACCATGGCAAAATGGTGGTTTGTCTTTAAGAAAAAAAAGTTTAATGATTAAGGCAATAAAAACAATACCACATAATAAAAAAATATTTCCAGAAGATAGATTTTTCAGTCAAGATTGTGCAAAAATATGCAATCCTGCTCCTTGGAATATAGCAAATAAATTTTCAGTTGAAATACATTATTATGATAAACCTTTTGGATTTCATAAATGTTGGAACTATCAAAATAAAGAAAATATAGAAAAGTTAAAAATAACTTGTCCTGAATTACATACTATTTTTAATTTATAATTAATTTTTAATCTATTTAGTTGGTCATAATAAATACAAAAATCATTAAAGTTAGAAACTGTGAAATTGATAAAGATAATTAATAAATTTATTAACTTGTAAAATAATTTAGTATTTATAAAGAACTATACTTTGTACTCATAAAAATTGATAAGGATGATGAAACTAAGTTTTTCAATATAGGTAATCATGTTTGTGAAAGAACTATACTTTGTAATGCACTCGTAAAAATTGATATTAATTGATAATAATAACAATTATATATTTATCATGAATCAAAATTATTATCCAATAATTCTTTCTAGTAAAAAATTTACACCTGAAGTTACCCGAATTATTTTACATCCACGTGTATATCATATTGGTATGAATTTATTAGAACAATCAGACATGTATAATATATTAACAAAAACAATGGAATACTTATTATCTCCATCTGGAATGTTTTATAAATCTCGAGTTGTATGGGCAGGTAGTTATTCAACTATTATAGAAGATAAGACATATCTTAACTTATATCAAAATGTTTCTAATTTATATGAACATTTTTATACATTTGAATTTTTTAAATTTGGTCTCTTATATGATACCTTAAAATACCAATATATTGTTAATCATACTAAACAAACTTATATTAATAAATTTAAATTTATGAAAAATAAAGAGTGGTTACATCCTTTACCATTATTAACATCAGAAGGTAATGAAAAAGGAGGTTATAATAGTACTAATCGTGAATTATGTGGAATTTGGGCACGTGATATAATTTCATTAGAATCAGAAATACCATTAAATTATACAGAACTTATATGTAATTTTAATTATATTTAAAATAATTTATATTATTGAGAGTTTAAGTTAATCGTTTTATTTTATTATAATTTATATTATATGAATAATAATAAAATAAATTTATTAATAACAGGTGGATGTGGATTCATTGGTTCAAATTATATTAATTTTATTTTTAAAAAAGTAAATAAATTAATTAATCTTGATGCAATGTATTATTGCGCAAGTATTTATAATATTAATAAAAAAATTCGAGATGATGATAATTATATTCTTGTAAAAGGAAATTTAAATAATTATAATTTATTAACAACAATTTTAAAAGAACATAATATAACACATATTATTCATTTTGCAGCACAAAGTCATGTTGATAATTCTTTTAATGAAAGTTTACAATATACATATGATAATGTAACGGGAACACATACATTATTAGAGGCAATTAAAAATACAGATTTAAATATTATTTTATTACATATTAGCACAGATGAAGTTTATGGAGAAAGTACACATAATGAAATGACAGAAAAAAGTTTATTATGTCCAACTAATCCATATAGTGCAAGTAAGGCAGCCGCTGAAATGTATGTTTATTCTTATATTAAATCTTATAATTTAAAAGCAATTATAACAAGAGGAAATAATGTATTTGGTCCAAATCAATATCCTGAAAAATTAATACCAAAATTTATAAAATTATTAAGAGAAGGGGGAAAATGCACAATACAAGGAACAGGTGAAAATATTCGTAATTTTATTTATGTTGATGATGTATGTACTGCAATAGAAACAATTTTAAATAAAGGATGTTTTGGACATGTATATAATATTGGTAGTGATCATTGTTATGAAAAAAGTGTTATTGAGATTACAAAAATTTTAATAGAAAAAATTTGTAAAACAACAGATTATAATAATTATATTGAATATATAGAAGATAGACCATTTAATGATTGTCGTTATTTAATAAGTAATGAAAAATTAAAAGATTTAGAATGGAAACAAACAATTAATTTTGATGAAGGTTTAGAAAAAGTAATAAATTATTATGATAATACTTGTATTATTTTATTAAGAATTGTAAAAAATAAAAATGATAATAATATTTTTAATTCATTGTATACTAAAATAAAAAATAAATATTTTATGAATATATATATTTTATGTGATAGTAATTATAATAATGTGAATAATTATATAAATGTAATAAAATATGAAAAAATTAATAATATTATTACACCATTATTATTTTTATGTGAAAATAAATATGATTATGGAATAATTATTGATAAAAATACAGATATTGATAATTTAATTAAAAATAAAAATTACAATAAAATAACAGATAAAAATTTATTAATAAATATGGGTTATGAAAAATTATTAAATAAATATATTACAAATAATAAAATTAGTATAATATATAATAAAAATAAAATATTAAATATAAAAGAAAAATTAATACAATTTAAAAATATTGATTATGATATGAGTAATGTTATTGATACAATATGTGTAAATAGTGATAATTAAAAAATATTAGTTATAATATAATATATGTAAAATATAGTTTATTATTTTATATTTAAATATAATTTTCACAATTATGTTTCCATTTTGGTTTAATTTCCCATTGTGGTTCCCATAAAATTGTTTCTAAAGCAATATTAAAAAATGATATAAGATTCTCAGTTATATTTTCTCCATTAATATCTTTTAAATTTATTAATTTTTGTATATCCATAAAAGTTTGTTTACTGAAAATATCATAATAATGCATTTGTCCATATATACTCAAATTATCAATTAACGATTTTTGTATTAGTTTACATTGGTCTTTTTTAATTTTTGTATCATTTAATAAAAATAAACCACTAGACCAATCTAAAATATAATATTTACGTTCACCTTTTTTATTATCTTTATAACCAAAATTATCTAATTTAATATCTTCATATATATGATTTTTTTCAATTAATTTTTTTTCAAGTTTTAATATTTCATTTCTAAATATATTTATATTATTTTCAAATTCTATTTTATAATTAGATAAAAATATATTTAAATTTTTAATATTAAATATTGAATTAGATTTATTAATAATAAATAAATCTAATATTTTTTGTTTATCAGAATTAATATTATCAGTTTGTATTTTCCAATTATTAATTGCATCAGATATATTTTTTTTTAATTCATTATTATTATCTTCTATTGATAATGATATATTAGAAATATCAATATATATAACATAATCTTTATTATTTTGAATATCATTTATTTTATAAGTATATCCACTTTTTTTATTATCATTTTTTATTTGTTTAATAATAAAATTATATATTTTTTCTTTAATTATTTCTTCATTATTATTATATATATAAAGACCAATATCACTATAATAAAATATCATATTATATGGTCTTAATAAATGAAAAAAATTATATATATTTTTTGCTTCATTATTATCAAGATTCATTTTATTAAGTATTTGTAATGGTATTTTTTCATATAATAATTGTGTTAAATCTCCATCTAGTTTTTCCATTTTAATATATTTTTTTGATGCTGTTTCATCATAAAAAAATTCTTTTATTTGGGGAAAATATTCTAATTTATTAATATCATTTAATTTTTTAATAAATTTATTAAAATTTTCTTCATTATATTTTTTATAATTTTCACATTTTATTAATAATTCAGAATATTTTTTTGAAATAAAAATACCACAATTTTGTTGTCCAGAATTATTAATTTGAAAATAGTCAATATCTTTATTATATGTTCCATCATCATTTATTTCACCATATGTACCGTGAGTACCCCAGAATATTGTTTTATCTTTAATAACTTTAATTGGATTTGGATTTGTACCACCTAATTGATATTGTAAATTAAAATATTTAGTTTTATATTTTAAATATTTATTTTTATATATATTCATATAATATAATATTGAAAAATAAATATTTAAAATATAATAGTTAATAGTTTTTTTATATATATGTTTTAATATAAATTAATTATAATATGATTATTAATTTATATAATACAGAAATAATAAGTGGAAAATATGGGACAGAAAATATTAATATAAATGTATTAAATAAAATTATAAATTATAAAAATTTTATAGTAAATAATACTTTTTTTGAAATCGATCCTGTATATGGTAAAAAAAAATATTTATTTATAATATTAAAAAATAATAAAAAATATAAAATTAAAGAAAATGATATATGTGAATTTATAAATAATAAAAATTGTATTAAAACAAATATACAAAATATTAAAATTAAAGAAAATGATATAAATTTTATCAAAACCAATATACAAAATATAGAAATTAATAAATATAATTATATTTTATCAACAAATGTTAAAGATGAAAATAATATTCTTGAATTTATTTTATATCATTTAATGATTGGTTTTGATAAAATTTTTATAATTGATCATTTATCAAAAGAACCAGTAAAAGATATAATAAATAAACTACCAGATAAATATAAAAATAAAATAGAAATATTTAGATTTAATAGAAATGGTCCTTATAAATTATATTTTTTAAATGATATAATAATTCCTTATATGAAAAAAAATTGTAATAAATATTTTATTCATCTTGATGGAGATGAATATATAAATTTAAATAATAATTTTAATACTATTGATGAGTTAATGAGATATTACAAATATCCAGAAATATTATGTTTAAATTGGTTATTATTTGGAAGTAATAATAAAGAAAATAATGATAATAAATATAAATGTTTAATACCAACCTATACAAAATGTGAAAATACAATTCATGAACATTTTAAAATAATTATTAGTTCGAAATTAAATAACTATAATTATATTAATCCACATATGATATTAATTAAAGATAATAATACTATATATACTGATATAAATAATAATAAACATATATTAAATAGTACAAAATATGAACATATATATAATTTATTTAGATCAACATATACAAATAAAAATATAAAAAAAATAAAAACATTTATAAATCATTATACAATTCAATCAAAACAAGATTATTTAAAACGAAAAGTAAAACGATATCGAGATGATAAAAATGAAAATAGAGAGAACTCAAATGAAATATTTAAAATATATAATGATATTGAATATAATAATTTATTACCATATTATAATAAAATAAAATTATTAATAAAGTATGAAAAATTAAATTTTATTATTTTAAGACATGTAAATAATAAATTAACAGATACATATTGGCAATATTGTTACGATTGTATAAGAAAATTTTATAATAATAAAATAATTATAATAGATGATCATAGTGATACAAAATTTTTAACAATAAATAAAAAATTAATAAATACAAAAATATTAAATAGTACATTTAAAGGAAGAGGTGAATTATTACCATATTATTATTATTTAAAAAATAATTTTTCAGAAAAAATTGTTATGTTACATGATTCAATGTTTATTAATGAAAAAATAAATTTTGAAAATATAAAAGGTTATAATAATTTTACAAGATTATTTAGTTTTCCAAATGCAGCTTATAAAATTGATTTACATTTTTTTAAAGAATATTGTAATATAATTAATAAAGGAAATATTATTTTACAATATCATGAAGAAAATTTAAATAAATTAATAGGATGTTTTGGAGTATGTTATATAATTGATTATAAATTTTTAAAACATATTGAAAATAAATATAAAATATCTAAATTAATAAATATAATAAATACAAGAGCAAAAAGAAAAACTCTTGAACGATTTTTTTCTTGTTTATTTGAATATGAAAATAATTTACTAAAACAAATAACATTACCAGATTTAAATGGTAGTATTTTTAAAATGATTACATTATTGAAACAAAACAAACAAGTTAAAATTGAAAAAATATTTTCCGGAAGATAATAATGACAGACACGTTTGAATTAAATATTATTTATAAAAATAAAACAAAATATTATTATGGATTAGAAGAAAAATATATAGATGTGACGTTAATAATTAATAATATATTAATAAATAAAAATTTATTTACAATAAATAATAAAATATTTAAAAAAGATCCTGTACCAAATAAAGTTAAAAAATTAAAAATAATTTATAATGAAAAAGAATATTTTTTTAATGAAAAAATAGAATTAACAATTAATTATATTTTTCCTGAAAATGTATATGATAAAAATAAAATTAAGAATCTTAAATTAGATTATAATAAAGTTACATTATTTGGTAAAGGACCAACATTTAAAAATATTAAAAAAGAAAATAATGAATTTAGATGTGCTATTAATCAGGCTAGTAATATTATAGATGATGTTGATTTAATTTGTATGAATGATGAACATAATATTGATTTAATAAATGATAATGTATATAAAAATTTAAAATATTTATTAATACCCGAATATCAACATATAAAACAATATTTTAATAAAAATGGTCATTGGATAAATGTATATAATAAATTAAAAAATAAATTTAATGGTATTTATATTATATATAATTTAAAAACAAATAAAAATCCTAATAAAAAATTAATAAATTTACCATCTGTATTTACAAGTGCTAATAATTGTATTGATTTTATATGTTTATATACAACAATTAAACAAATAGAATTATATGGTATTGGAATGGTTTCAGTTTCAAATTATAATGAATTATTTATAGGTAATGGTAATTATACTATAAATAGAACAAATAGAATAAAAATATTAATTGAAAATATATGTAAAAATAATAATATTAAATGTATTTTTAATTAATCGTTTTATTTATAAAATAAATTAATCTTATTATTTTTAATGATAAAATTAGTTGTATTTGATTTTGATGGAGTATTTACAAATGGTAAAATATTAATAAATCAAGAAAGAGTATTAAAATATTATAATGTAAAAGATGGTACAGGTATTATAAAATTACAAAATAATAATATTAAAACAGGTATTATTAGTGCTTATAAACATAATAATACAAATGTAAATGAAATTGTTAAACATTTAAATATTGATTATTATTCTTATGGTGAAAATAATAAATATAATGTATTACAAAAATGGATAAATGAATTAAATATAAATATAAATAATGTTGCATATATTGGTGATGATGAAAGTGATCTTGAAATTTTACAAAAAGTACAATTTTCTAGTTGTCCAAATGATGCAATTGAACAAGTTAAAAATATTGTTAATTATATATGTGAACATAAAGGAGGTGAAGGTTGTGTAAGAGAATTTATTGAATATATATTAAATAATAAAATAAAATTAAATACAATTGACCAAATTAAAAAAGAAAGTTTATATCAATTAAATAATTTTCCAGATATTACTTTTATTGTTAATAAAATACAAAATTGTTATGGAAATATTTATTTTACAGGTATTGGAAAATCAGAAAATATTGCAATTCATTGTTGTAATTTATTAAAAAGTATTGGTTATAAAAGTTTTTATATTAATTTATTAAATACATCACATGGTAATATTGGCACAATAAATAATAATGATATTATATTTTTTTTTAGTAAAAGTGGTAATACAAATGAAATTATAAATATAATTAATTATTTTAAATGTTATAAAATTGGAATTTGTTGTAATAATAATAATTATTTCTCAAAATATTGTAATTATACATTAGTAATTCCAATGAATAATGAATTATATAATACTAAAAATATAAATTATATTCCAACAAATAGTTATATGGCACAGACATTTTTTTGTAATATATTAATCAATACATTAATAAATGAAATAAATATTACCATTGATGATTATAAAAAATTTCATCCAGGTGGTAATATCGGACAAAAATTATTAAAAGTTAAAGATGTTTTAATAACTAATTTCCCAAAAATAATATTAAATAATAATGTTACTTTAAATTCAGTTTTATTAGAAATGACAAAATATAATATAGGGTGTTGTTTTTTTGTTAATAATAATGGAGATTTATTAGGATTATTAACAGATGGTGATATTAGAAGATTATTAATCAAAAATACTATTAAAAATATTATATTACAAAATATAAATACAAATTATAAATATATAGATAATAATATGTTTATAAAAGATATTAAAGATAATAATAGTAAATTTTTACCCGTAATAATTAATAAATTTATTGGTATTATTGATTGTCGGGCTTAAATATATTATTAATAATATATTTATTTTTTCATAATTTAAACCATATTTATAAAAGATATTAAAGATAATAATAGTAAATTTTTATCTTAAATATATTATTAATATTATATTCATTTTTTCATAATTTAAACCATATTTATTGGTATTATTAATATTATATTTATTTTTTCATAATTTAAACCATATTTATAAAAGATATTAAAGATAATAATAGTAAATTTTTATCTTAAATATATTATTAATATTATATTTATTTTTCATAATTTAAACCATATTTATAAAAGATATTAAAGATAATAATAGTAAATTTTTATCTTAAATATATTATTAATATTATATTTATTTTTCATAATTTAAACCATATTTATAAAAGATATTAAAGATAATAATAATAAATTTTTATCTTAAATACATTATTAATATTATATTCATTTTTTCATAATTTAAACCATATTTATTGGTATTATTAATATTATATTTATTTTTTCATAATTTAAACCATATTTATAAAATAATAATAGTAAATTTTTATCTTAAATATATTATTAATATTATATTTATTTTTCATAATTTAAACCATATTTATAAAAGATATTAAAGATAATAATAGTAAATTTTTATCTTAAATACATTATTAATATTATATTCATTTTTTTATAATTTAAACCTATTTATAAAAGATATAAATAAAACTATTTTAATCTATTATGATTATATAATTTTTAATTAAAAATATTTTAAACTATTTTAATATTAATGAGTGAGTTTTTTTCAAATGAAAAATATAAATTTATTTTTATTCATATACCAAAAACAGGAGGTACAAGTGTGAAAAAAATATTATCTGAAAAAATAAAAATAAATGATATTAAATTTACAGATGAATTAGTAGAATATAAAAAATCAACACATATTAAAATAACAAAAAAACAATTTAATAAATATTCAAATTATTTAAAATTTACATTTGTACGTCATCCATATGATTGGATTAAATCTTATTATAATTTTCATTATAATAAAGATAAATTTTATAAAAATTTAACAAAAAAAAAAATAAATAAAACAATAACAATCAATTTTGATGAATGGTTAAATACATTAACTAATTTTAATCAAACAGATTTTATAACAGATAATGATACATTTTTAGTTGATTATATTTGTAAATTAGAAAATTTTAATGAAGAAATGAAATTTATTTTAAAAAAATTAAATATAAATAGCGAATTTAATAATATTAAAATGAAAGATTCAAAAAAATTCAAAATAGATACAATAAAAGAATTAAATAATGAACAAAAATTAAAAATTCAAAAAATATGTTATAATGATTTTAGATTATTAAAATATAAAATATTTATATAATGAAAATATATATTTGTTATCATTCTGATTCAATAAATAGTTGTATAATTAAAAAAAAATTATATAAAGAAATTAAAAATGTTATATTTTTGAGATATGATAAAATAATAATAGATAGTAATTCAATATATATATTTATTAAACATTTTGATATAAATCTTACTAGTTTATTATTAACACTTAAAAGTAAAAATAATTATTTAATTTATGAACCATTAGATAAACATTGGAATATTGATAATTTTGAAGATTATAAAAAACAAATGATAAAATATTTTCATAGTTTTGATCATATTTTATGTAATAATAAACAAATTATGGATATATATATTAAAATATATAATAAAATAAATTATTCATTATTATATCATCATAATGATACACGATTATATACAACTAATATAAAATCAGATAATATTTATTATATTGGAAATTTATCTAAAACATCATTAACTAAAAATGATTTAGACAAATTTAATATTAAATATATTAATGGGGAAAATATGAATTTAATTAATAAAAGTTATTGTGGTATACATATTGATTATATTTTAGAAGATAAAACATATTATAATATTCATACAAGTACAAAATTAATAACAAGTTTATGTTATGATTCGATATTTATTTGTAATAAAGTTCCAATATATATTGAATTATTAGGTAATGATTATGAATATTTTATAACAAATAATATAGAATTAATTATTAATAAAGCAAAAACATGTATAAATAATAAAAATAAATATCAAGAATATTTAAATAAAATGAAACCAATAAAAAAAAGATTATTAATAAATAATATAAGTAAAGACCTTAATAATATTATTAATAATATTGATTATAAACAAAGTAATAAAGTAAATATAATAACTATAAATAAAAATTATAATATTAGTGCTATATTAAATGATAAAAATATAACTAGTATAATTAAAAATATAACTTGTAATCATATAAGTTATTATAAATTTAATGGTACTTTAAATATTACATTAAATGGAATCTTATATAAATTAAAAAATATTGTATATTTTAAATATAATAATTTACCATTTAATATTATAACAAAAAATAATATTGATAATTTTATAAAAACAGAATTAAATAACTATAATAAAGCAATTATTTTTGGTAAAGGACCCAGTTTTATTAGTCGAAAAAAAGAAAATAATAATGAATTATATTTTGGTATAAATCAAACTGTCAATTTTTTAGATAATAATGATTTTTTATGTATTAATGATCTTCATAATATTTATAAAATAGATGATATTTCTAAAATTAAATATTTATTAATACCTGAATATTTACATATTAATGGTAAATTTGATATTAATGGTCATTGGTATAATGTATTTAAAGATATTCGATTTAAATTTACTGGAAGTATCATAATATATAATTTACGTTCTTCTCCAATATTTAATAATCAATTTATAACAATTCCAGAATGTAAAACAACTAGTAATAGCGCTGTTAATTTTATATGTATATATATAAATAAATATATAAACGAAATAAAAACATATGGTATTGGAAAAAATTATAAAAATAATTATCATAAAAACTTTATTGGAAATGGTAATTATAAACAAAATAGAATTAATACAATTAATTCTGAAATTAAAAAAAATTGTTTAAAATTTAAAATAAAATTATCAATATTATAAATGAATAAAGTTCTTGAAATTTTAACAAAACATAAATCAAGTAAAATAGGTGAATTTTCGCAAATATATTCTAAAATCCTAAATCCATATTTAAATAAAAATATTATTTTATTAGAAATAGGTATTCGACGTGGTGAAAGTTTTAAAGCATATATTGATATTTTTGATAAAGGTTATTTATATGGTTTAGATATTGGATATACAGATAAAAATTATAAATGGGAAGATACAGTTAAAGAATTAGAAAAATATAGTAATGGTAGAGCAACTATAATTACTGGTAGTCAAAATGATGAAAAATTATTACATTACATTGGAAAAAAAGTTATGGAAAAATATGGGGGTTTTGATATTATTATTGATGATGGTAGTCATATAATGGAACATCAACAAACTTCATTACAAATTTTATCACAATATATGAAACCATATGGAACATATATTATTGAAGATATTGAAACATCTTATTATCCACGATTTAATGGCACATTAATAACGGATAAAAATTTTAATAAAACAAATACAACAACAGAATTGTTAAAGAAACTAATTGATGTAATTAATAGAGATTTTACAGAAGGTCAATATAAATATAAAAATCCTCCCACCAAAAGAAGAAATATTAGTAATTATAGTATAATTAATGGTGATAATAAAATATTTTCAATGGAAATATTTCCAAATTGTGCTGTTTTACATTTTGGTTATTTTGAATTATTAAAACATAATAATAAAACATTATTACTTGAATTTTAATATAAAATATTATTTACTTATAATTATAGCTACTTCTTGTTGAAAACCTTTATTACGATATTGTTTAAATGACATTGATTGAAATTCTTTTGTTAAAACTTGATTATATGTTGCTACTTTTCCATGTGTACCTAACCAGGTGAATTTTATATTATATTCAGTACATAGTTCATATAAAGCTTTAATTTCACCTTCATAAAATTTATTATAATTAATAAGTTCATCAAATACAATTATTAATCCAGGTTTTATTTTATTATATTTTATTAGAATATTAAAAATATCTTTTGTACTTGAATATAAATCACAATCAATATGAATCATATCAATATTAATATCATTTTTACTTAAAAATAAATCTAAACTATCTTTAAACCATCCTTTAATTAATATAACATTACTATCTATTTTTGGTAAATTATGAACAATGAAATGTTCTTTTTTACATACACCATCCCAATCTTCAGGTAATCCCTTAAAACTATCAAAACCAAAAACAGAAGAACATTTTTTTGATATTATATTAATTGTATTTCCATTATAAACACCAAACTCTAAACAAATATTAATTTTATTATTATTTAATATTTTATTTAATGTAAATTGTTTATTTCTATTATACTCACATTTTACTTTACTTAATTTTATAAGCTCTGTATTTAACCATGAAATATAATTCATATAATTTTATAATAGAGTTTTTATATAATTAAAAGCGATTCCATTTGACCATTCTTTCTCATTATATTGCATATAACTAATATTACACATTGTTTGATATATTTCTTTTTGTGTTGGCAAATATAAATTATTAATATCTTTTGAACTTAAATTATAAACAATTGACATTTTATTATATGGTATTATTGGACAACCTTCAATTATTGCTTCTATTAATGCAGTTGAATTATAAGAAATACAACAATATGCATTTTTAACACTATCAGTCATCATTTTATTTTTATCTATTATTACAAAATTAGGAATAGTTATTTTAAATTTACCACGTGGTTTATATAATGGATGATTTCTATATATTATTTTTTTATTTATTTTTTTTAATTTTAAAAATAAATTATTAAGCCATTTATTATAATTTACATTTTGTACTTGTGTATCCCATGGTAATTGCCCACATATTAATATATAACCATTATTATTTATTTTCATATTTTTTATATTTATATTTAGTTTTTTAAATCGATCATCAGAACAATTTTGTGGTAATTTATTGGATAATCCAGCGAAACCATTTATACCAAAAGAACGATAATATTTACGATTTAAAAAACCTTGTTCAATAATAATATTATATTTATAATTTTTTATTAATGTTTCACGAAAAAATGTATTTGGTTTATAATTACATTTTATACCCCAATGTACATTAATATTATTTTTTTTATTTAACTTATTCCATTCTTTATTTATTGGTAAATTATTTTTTTTAAAATAATTTTCAATTGATATTATTGTTGAACCAATAATATTATCATTCATATTTCTATCATAATATAAATCCATTAAAATATAATGGATTTATATTAATTATATAAAACGTTTATAATTATTAAATTTTTACAGATATTCTATTTTATCAAAACAAGTTATTAAGATTTGTTGATTTTTATATATTTAAGTTAAATAATTATAATAAATTTGTTCTGCATTATCTAAATAGTTTAACCATAAATTACCATATTTTACATCACGATATTTTTTATGCCATGGACCACCATCTGTAAAATGTAATGCTTTAAATTTATCAGTATTATAATAATCAACTAAATAATTGTAATCAATTGGTAATTCTCCTATTTCATTATCATTACAATATTCCATTCTATGTAACCATTTTGGTGATTTTGTATTAATATTTTCTAAATTTAATTTTTGTAAACTTGGATGTGAACAATTAAATAACATTAAACTAGACCAATTTTTGCGAGGATACCATTCTTGTTTCTGTCCATCCATTTTAATATTACCATTACATTTAATATATTTATGTTTTACACAAATAATTGCCTTACTATCATCTTTATATTGCGTTAAAATTTCGGTTGGATCACAAAACCATAAAAAATCACTATCACAAAATAATGCCCAACCTGAATAATTATTTAAATACGGTACTAAAAAACGAGTATATGTAAATTCAGTTGCTCCTGTATTATCATCTCTCCAAAATAAACCTTTTTCAACAAGCTCTTTTTTGTATAATTCATGAATATTCAAATTACTATTATATTTTAACATAGAACGTTTACAAACAGTAAATGCTAATTGTTGTCCATAATTTGAACTATCAAAACCAATATATATATTTAATTTACAATTCATTATAATAATAACTATTTTTAAATTATATAAAAACGAATTCTATTATTTGTATTTTTTTTCTTCATTTAAATATATATCTAATTCTTTTCTATTTCCTTTACCTACCCATATATAACTATTTTTTTGAAAAGTCCAATCAATATATATTAATTCTAAATTTTTTTTTTTTAACTTACTATTTTTTAAAACTTTTGTTATAGTTAATTGATCCATAAACCATTTACAAGAATTATCACCATTTTTAAATAATTCATCTTTCCAATTATTTAAAAAATTAATAATATTTTTATTTCTTTTAACTCCAATTATACCTGTTTTATATTCTCCTATTTTTACTTGGTGTTTATTTTGTTTATGATATATAATAATTTCATACTGTGTTAATTTATTAAATAAATTATCTAAATTTTTACGAACTATTGTATCTGCATCCATCCAAAATAAATAATTATAATCTAATAATATTTTTGGAAACAGTTTTACTCGTACACATGATGCATATGCCCTAATATTATTAACTATTATATTTTCATATGATATTGTTAATTTTTCATTATTTAATTTTTCAAAATAATTATCTTTATCAATATTTAATAAATGAATATAAAAATATAAGTCTGGATTATATTTTATAGAACTAATATATAAACTGATAGCTCTTTCTAAATAATTTTTAGTACAAGATGTAAAAATACAAATTTTAGTCTTCATATATTATAATATTATATAAAAATAAAATTAGTAATCTTAATTAATTACACTCTTTATATTTATTTAATAAATATATATAATCATCCATTGTATCAATACCACATTCTTGTTCCTTCACTTCAATACTATTTATTTTAAATCCTTGTTCAATTATTTTCATCCATTCAATATCTTCTGCTAATTGAAGACGTGTATTGTTATTAAAATATTTATTTAATAAATATGAAGGTCTAAATACAAATACACCAATATGAATACTATAATCAAAATTTGGTATTATTAAATATTTTTTACAACTAGGAATCACATTACGTGAACAATATATAATATTATTATCATTATCCATTACCATTTTACCACGACTTTTTAATAAAATTTCATCTTTATCTTGTGTATTATAATGAATTGTACTACATACCATTTTTTCATCTTTTAATTTATTTATATAATTATCAATTGCAATTTTTATATTAGTAGGTTCAATAAATGGTTCATCTCCCTGAACATTTACAATAATCATATTATTTATTTCGTTTTCTGAATAATTTTGTTTTAAATAGTATATAATTCTATCAGTTCCATTTACACATTCTTCTTTTATAATACAACATTTCCCTCCAAAATTAATTACTTCATTATATATTCTATTATCTTCTGTTAAAACTATTATTTCACATAATTTATGTTCTTTAAAATCATAATTATATAATTTTTGAACTCTATTATAAACCAAATTAATAATACTTTTATTATTAATCTTTAATAATGGTTTTCCAGGTAAACGTGTTGATCCATATCTTGCTGGTAAACATACAATAATTTTCATATAATAATATTTATTTAAATTATTATTATATTAATCGAACTTTTATATAAATTTAATAACCATTCTAATTTATTTTAATGTTTTCTAATTTTTATAATAATATTTAATATTAATTAAACTTTTAGTTCTATTTTTAATAAATTTAATAACCATTCAAATATACAATAATTTTCATATAATAATATTTATTTAAATTATTATTATATTAATTAAACTTTTAGTTCTATTTTTAATAAATTTAATAACCATTCAAACATACAATAATTTTCATATAATAATATTTATTTAAATTATTATTATATTAATTAAACTTTTAGTTCTATTTTTAATAAATTTAATAACCATTCAAACATACAATAATTTTCATATAATAATATTTATTTAAATTATTATTATATTAATTAAACTTTTAGTTCTATTTTTAATAAATTTAATAACCATTCAAACATACAATAATTTTCATATAATAATATTTATTTAAATTATTATTATATTAATTAAACTTTTAGTTCTATTTTTAATAAATTTAATAACCATTCTAATTTATTTAATGGCCATTGTGTTGGAGCATCACAATAACTTTCATCTGGTCTATCATGAACTTCTATAAATATACCATTTACATCTAATGCTAATGCTACTTTTCCCATATATGGAATTAAATCACGATAACCACCAGCCTTTACGGTTCCATCTTTACTTATTTGAGCAGGTTTTTGTAAACAATGTGTAATATCCATACTAACTAAATTTGTATTAGAACGTAACCAAATTAAATTACGTATATCAACTATTAAATCGTTATAACCAAAAGTATTTCCTCGTTCACATAAAATTACATTATTATTTCCAAAATCAATTAACTTCTCTTTACATTTATGCATTGTTTTTGCATCACAAAATTGTCCTTTTTTAACATGAATTACTTTTCCTGTTTTGGCACAACTTTTTAATAAATCTGTTTGACGACATAAAAAAGCAGGTATTTGGATTATATCAACTACTTTTGATACTTTTTCAACCTGCCAACTTTCATGTACATCTGTTACTATTAATAATCCATATTCATCTTTAACACGTTGTAAAATACGTAAACCTTCTTCCATACCTAAACCTCTATAACTATTTATACTTGACCTATTTGCTTTATCGAAACTTGTTTTAAAAATAAATACAATATTATATTTATTCATAATTTCTTTTAATTTTTTCGCCATATACATTGTATGTTCTTCATTTTCAATAACATTTGGACCAGTCATAATAAATAAATTATTTTTCATTTTTTTATATAAATCCATTAATTATAATAAAATAATATCTTTATATGTTGTTTTTACTAAACTATGAATATTATCATGATTTAATACATCATTTACCCATTTAAAATTACTATGTTGATGATCTAATAAAATATTTGTATTATCTGAATTTAAAATATACAAATATGCAGTATTTACATAATGTGTTCCAAATGTACTATCTATAAAATTATTTTCATATATATGATCATATACACCTATTAAAATTAATTTATCAATATCTATATCTAAATTTAATTCTGATTTAGCAACACGGTATCCACATTCTTTTAATGTTTCATTTTTATATGTTCTACATCCAGGTGTAAATAAATATCCTTTTGCTGGATCATTTTCACGTTCACATACAAGTAATTTATTATCTTTTATTATAAATAAATCTACAGAAGATAAGGTTGTTTCTTTTATTATATTATAATAATCATTTGTTGATAACATTTTATTTATATTAATTAATATAAATAAATTTTTAGTATAATCGAATATAATCTATTAAATAATATTTATTTTAAATAATATTTTATTATTTAAAATAATTTTCTATTTTTAATTTAAAATATAGTGACTTTTAAATACAATCCATCCATTAATATTATTATTTTTAATTGTTTGTAATAGATTACGACAATAATTTAAATATTCTTGTTTTTGATAATCACCATTATCATAATTACATAAAAATTGTTGTAATTCACGAATTTCTTTATCAACTAATGATAGTTGAACAAGATATGTATAACAACGTTCCGTTACCTCATAATGACTTAAATTTCCTCTTTTATAAACTGGTCTCAATCTTTTAAATAAATGTAATGGTAATTCAGCCATATTTATTTTAAAAAATGATCTATTTGATTTTACTTTACAAATATCCATATCATTATCCTTATTAATTATATATTTACATGCTTTTGGTAATACTTGTCTCCAACCAGCACCAATTTGATACTGTGTTAATGGTTTTATAAAATGTGTTTGTGGTCCATCTTCAGTTTGAACTCGAACTTTAAAACTACCATATTTCCTCTGTATTGCGGTCATTATTATAATAAAATATTTAATGTTTATATAAAAATTAGATAATTATACTAAAAATAACCATTATAAATATTTTGTATACGAATATCATCTAATTGTTGTTTTATTATTTCCGCATTTATATTATTCATATCTTTTATTTTATTTAATTCTTTCTTTATTTCTTTCTTTATTTCTATATGTTTATCAATTAGAAATTGTGACGAATTTTCGTACTCTTCTTTTTTTCTTTTATTTTGTTCTTTTTTTAGTTTATTTTGTTCTTTTGTATTTTGAATTTTTATTTCATGTTGTTTTTGTAACTCTTTATCTATTTGTAAACAATGAATATAACAAAGACCATAGTTTTTTTTTGTATAAATATAGTTACTACATTTACTACATTTATTTTTTTTTTTATGTAAAATTGGTAATTCTTCTGAATTAGAATTATTAAATTCTTGTTCTTTTGTATTTTGAATTTTTATTTCATGTTGTTTTTGTAACTCTTTATCTATTTGTAAATAATGAATATAACAAAGACCATAGTTTTTTTTTGTATAAATATAGTTACTACATTTACTACATTTATTTTTTGTTTTATGTAAAATTGGTAATTCTTCTGAATTAGAATTATTAAATTCTTGTTCTAAAATCTTATTTTCATAATGATTATTAGATGTTTGTTTTATGATTTTATTATTATTATATTTATTTATAATATTACCCATTATATATAATGGGTAATATTATAAATAAATATTTTTCAATTTTTATTTTGAAAACAAATCAAAAGAATTTAAGATTAATGAAAGAGTCATTTGTTTTAAAATAAAAAAAGTATTACATATTTAAAGAGTAATGAATTTACCTATAAAAATGAATAAATATTTGAAACATAATGTATAATTAACTATTATATTAAAAAAGTAAAATTCAATTTATATTTTTAATAATTTAAAGTGGTGTTTGACCAAGAATCATTTCTGATGTATCACTGAAACTATCAGTATTATATTGATATTTTGATGTAGTACCTATACCTGAATTTAGATTTTTACCTTCGAATAAATCTTTTAAGAAAACAAAAACAATATAAATATGTGGGAAGAAAATAGCAATAATATATCCACCCATACCTAATTCACGTTCATTTACATCCATGACACAATATGCAATTAAAACAACATAAAATATTAACATTAACATATCACGATAAACTTGATTCATTTCTTTTTGAGAGACATTACCAAAACCTTCTTTTTGAAGTTTTGTTATATTTTTTGTAAATTTTTCAATTGGACCAATTGTAGATACAATTTTTAGAGTTTCTAATGGATTAGTTTTTAGAAAGTTCATATATATATATATATAGATTTTAATATAAATATTAATATTAATATTTAAATATTTATATTATTTTATTTATAATGTTTTCACCAAATAGTTTACTACAATTTCTTATAATGTTCTTTATATCTGGTACAGTTATTACTAATGGAGTTTTAATATATACTGAAAAAGATAATTTTGATTTTAATACTTTATCTAAAAATCAAAAATTATATTCTATATCATTAATTTCATGTGAGATATATCTTGGAATAATTTTATTATATTTTATTTTTTATTATTTATATTATTTTTCATTAAGATGTTATTCAGACAATCCAATTGTTCATAATTTTAATATATGGTATTTTTTATTTATATTATATGGATTAGTTATACATATATTTATTTTATATCATTTATTTTTTAATAAAGACTATATTGATTTAAATATTCAATATATATCTATTATTTTTTCTTCTAATATTAGTATAATTTTATTTTTAATATTTATAATTAATATTTATAAACGATGTTATTCAAATAAAAAAAAATATGAACAATTTTAAAGATTAATTTTGTATATTAATTATTATGACACTTACAAATCGATTACAAGAATTCCGTTTTAACCTTGAAACAATGGAACTTTTACAAAATATGGGACAATCATCACAAGAAATTTCAAATGAATTATCTTTTCTTAGATTTTCACCACTACTTATTACATTTTGTCAATCATCTAGACATTTATTAAATAGTGTTTTACTTCGTCTTAATATTTATAGTCGTCAAAATATGAATGAACAACAAATAAGACAAAGTTTAACTGTTCTTAATAATGATGGTGTATTATCACTAGTTGATTATCTTTTTGATTCACAAACATCATCTTTAATTGTACAAACACAACAACCAGAAACACAACAACTAGAAACACAACAACCAGAAACACAACAACCAGAAACACAACAACCAGAAACACAACAACCAGAAACACAACAATTAGAAGAACAAAGTGAAGAGAGTGAAGATGATGAAAATGATTCATTAGATACGTTTTTTACTAAATGTATTATTCAAACAGATGATTCTTCAGATATTCTCAAAACAGGTGATGCATATGCTTCATTTCAAGAATGGTGGGAAGGTCAATATGATGAAGAAGTACCAGATAAAAAAGAACTTAAAGAATTTCTTAATGGTAAATTAGGTAAATGTGTTAAAAGTAAATGGACTAATGTAATGTTAGCTTAATTTATAAACTTTAAAAATATTAACCTATTAAATAAATAAAATTTCAGTTCGATTTATATCATATGTCAATAATGGTAATTTGATGTATAATGATATATCTTTTATAAATTGTCTTACATAAAAACCACTACTTGTTTTAATTTCAAATTTAATACTATTAATTTTATTAATAGTATTATTTTTACTATCTGTATCTTTTACTTTCCACAATTTACAAATCATTTTTTGTCTAAAATCGCCTTCAATATTTGTTATAATATCAATATTATCATTTCTCCATTTTTTATAATCATATTCTATATCTTCAATATATTTATAATTATATAATGTTACATTATGTGTTTGTTTTGGATAAATATTTCCTTTTTTTGTCCATTGCCATAATGGAATACCATTTACTCTTTTTGAACTATAACAATGATACTCTTGTTCGAATTCTGTATTATTATAATTATTCATATAATTAATAATTTGTTGTTTTATTATATTTAAATCATAATCAATATTAAAATGATAACCAGGTTCACCCATAAAATCGGTTGATAAAGTATCTAAACCTAAAATAATTTCAAATTGATATACTTTATCTTTACTATTATATCGTGGCATCTGTTTACATTCTTCATCACATAAAAGTAATACTTTACCACGTGCTAATGGATCTAAACGTCCACAAAAACATATTTTTTTATAATCTTTCTTATATTTTTTAATAAGTTGTCCCATTGTTTCACCGGTTTCTTTATTTACAATTAACATTAATATAATATTAATTATAAATATAATATCTATTAATCAATTTTTACAAGTACATTACAAAGTATAGTTCTTATTGAAAATATTCTTTAACATTTTCTTTTATATTTGGCCAAGAACAATTACCATTATTTATATTTTTAAATGACTGTTTTATAGTATAAAATATTTTATATAACATTTCACTATCACCGACCATAACATAACGTTTAACAATGAAAAAAAAATAAAATAATTCAGTTGAAAAAGCAAATAAAATTGTACCCAGAATAAAATAATGATATGGTTTCCAATCATTTTTATCACTTGTAATAATTAAAAATACATAAATACATAAAATAGTAAATATAATTAATATAAATGGTAAAATAAATTTTATAAATGATTTTATGTTTTTACTATTTCGATTATTTTCTTGATTTGAAGCAAGTGTATTATATTTTCCACCTATAATTGTTTTTATAATATTTATAAACTTATAATCTTCTAAATTATCATTAAATTCATTTACAAAATTAATTTTTTCTTTTAAAATAACATCATATTGTTTTGCTGCAATAAATATAAAAAATAATGTTTGTACTATCATAAAAAATATAATATTTGTTAACATTAAAATTATATTACTATATCCTAACGTAGGTAACAAATTTCCCATATAATTAAATATTGACATTTTTAATATAAATATATTAGAAATTTCTAATATATTTATATTAAAAATGTCAATATTTAAAGATTATGATTATCAATTATGGATTGGTATATATGGTATATTATTAACAGCATCTATTTTAACATTATTTGAAATATACTTTTTTTTTAATATTGTTGTTCCTGGAATTAAAAGCAGTGTAACAACTGGGTTAAATACTTTAGGGTATAATATTTGTAATTATATAAATACAACTAAACAATCTAAAAATATAATAAATACAAGTGACTATATATTTATACATATAATTGAATATATTGAATCATTAAAAAATAAAAAATATATATTAAATTTATTAAAAAAAAATAACTATAAATTAGAAATAAATACAAATGATAAAGAAAATATTACAGAATATAATAAATTTTTAGCAAATATTAATAATTTAATTAATACTAAAGAAAATTTTTATAAAGAAATTAAATTATTAGTTATAAATGAAATATCAAGTTTATTTTTAGAATTTATTAAAAAATATAATATTAATGAAGAAATAAAACAAAATATTAAAGAAGAATTTAAAATATCACTAGATAATTATGTTCTTAATGATGTTTTTGATAAATCTTCAATTAATTTATCACATACCAGTAATAATGAAAATAATGAAAATAATGAAAATAATGAAAATAATGAAAATAATGAAAATAATGAAAATAATGAAAATAATGAAAATAATGAAAATAATGAAAATAATGAAAATAATGAAAATAATGAA
>Ga0209151_1000425_pt1 | contig 31677 bp, 20 predicted proteins | sample SaaInlV_DNA_165m_FD_184688 | JGI IMG/M metagenome (GOLD analysis project Ga0209151, IMG submission 184688) | Marine microbial communities from expanding oxygen minimum zones in the Saanich Inlet - SI075_LV_DNA_165m (SPAdes) (version 2) | ecosystem: Environmental > Aquatic > Marine > Unclassified...
GTGAAGATACAGAAGAAGAAGAAGATGAAAAAGAAGAAAATAATAATGAAGAAAACACATTTTCTAAAACATTAGATTTGATCAATACTGAAAAATCAGTATTAAATTCTAATGTTTGTGCTACTTTATGTAGTTTAGAAAGATATGGAACTGCATTGGAATATGGAATAGAATGTACAAAATTAAAACCTAAATGGTTTAAGTCTTGGTATAGATTAACCGTCGTTTTGAAAAGTTTAAAAAAATATGAACAAGCATTAACAACTATCGATAAATCTATTGAATGTTTAAAAGAAGAAAATAAAGATGTACCATTTATTCTTTTAGATTTGAAAGAACAAATAGAGAGCAAGTTAAGAAAAAGTGATAATAATGATGATTTTGCTGATTCAAGTTCTACTCAAGAAATTCCAGGGATGCCATCAATTCCAGGAATGCCACAAGGCGGATTAGGAGAAGGAATGAATCCATTTATTGGTGAATTAATGAAAAATAAAGAACTACAAGATAAAATGCAAGATCCATCTTTTAAAGAAAAAATGATGAAAAATAAAAACAATCCAATGGCATTGTTAAGTGATCCTGAAGTTATGAGTTTAGTTGGAAAATTAGCTTCTAATCTAAACATGAATAAATAAAAAATTGAAAATTGATTATTTAACATAATACAATAAAAATGTATTATGTCAAACAACTCATTAGCTGAGAATATTAATATAGAAAAAAAAAATGAATTTGAAGATATTCCATCTGAAATCGGTGATAGCGGGGAAATAGCAAGTATTCAATATGCGGAAGCTCATCTGAAAGGATATTCACAACGAATACAAATTGAGAAAAGTAGTAAAACAGCATTATCTATTGAATATATTAATTATATAAAAAAATTAGAATATAAAAATTTTATTAATACTGAAGATGAAGAAACAATATTTACAAAGATTAAAATCGGTATTCAAAATAATGCAAGAGGAGGAAAAAATTATATTTATGTTATTCCAACTTGGCAAGATTTTTCAGGATGGAATAAATGGATTGATATTATTGAAGGTATAGACGATTATAATGATACACATCCTGAAAAATGCCTTGATATGTTTTTAAATATAATGAAGAATAAAGGTTGGTTTGGAAAAAGTAGAGAAAATGAAAGAAACTGTAGTGACAAAACTTCGTTACATGATTATGAGATATATTGGTCTTTGGTTTCTAATAATAGTAAAACATCAGGAAGGTCATCTCCAACACCTTCAAAAAGAATAAAGTTTGAATGGAAAAACTTGGCATCTAAATCACCATCTTTATAAAGTTAATCAAAATTAACTATAAGATTAGTTTTATCATTATTATTATCATTATTATTATTATTATCTTTAGTATCAGTAGTTGTTATTATCGGTTTAGTATTTTTGTTTGAATTAACTACTTCAATATGATTAATATTACAACATATTCCTTTATTAGTACAACTATATTTCAAATATTGATTTTTATCAATATCATCAATATAATTTTCATATAAAAGACGATGTAAAGCGATTTTTTTATTTCTAAAATAAAAATTAATATAAGAAGGTTTTATATCTGAATTATTATTAGTAATATATCCATTCCAAATAGAACAGTTATTTTGATCAAAAATACTATTGTCAAGGTTTTTTGATATTCTTCTTAGTTCAGAAAGATTTAATTTTTTAGAATCTCTACAATCCTTTCGCTGTGATTGAATTAATTCAAGGTACAATTTATCATTTTTTTGAGTCATAATATAAACTCATTGAGAAAGTTTTTTTAAAGTTTAATATAAAATATTAGTTTAATATTAAATTTTTATTTTCTTAGCACGATATTCATCTTAAAATATTATATAACAATTGACATTGTCATAAAATAAATTTAAATTGAATATATTGAATATATTTGATATGGAACTAGATTAAAACTTTCTAAATCATATTTAATTTTAATTACTTTATTTAAATTTGAATATTTACTATCTGCTAATTTGAAGTTAGTTGGAACAGTTTTTTCACCTTTATCAAATATAAATTTTACTAGATTATAATTATCAAAAACTATAATTGGATAATCGAAAATATAACTGAGAATAGTTAACTCTATTTTTCCATCTGTATTTGTTATTGATTTTCTAAATTTATTTAGAACTGAGTCAAAGAAATTTGTTGAATCTGGGAAAAATTTTTGAAATAAAGACTTGAATTTTGAATTATCTTTATTGTAATCAAAAAAATCTATAATTTGTGCCTTTAGTAAATATGTAATTTGAGATTGTAATTCAGAAAAATATCCCAAATTTCTTGATTCTTTGTCATATAATTCATTATTAATCCAATATAAACTATTAACATAAGCCCTAATTACAGAATCTGTATTATTCATTATTGGTTGTATTAATTGATTACCATACTCTATCAATTCAGGATAATCTTCTTCAATATTAATATCTTCTTTTTTAGATGATCTTCTACCAATTTTAGGAAGATTTTCCTTTCCAAACAAATCTCTCATAATTTTTTTAAGATTAAAATTTGAAGTTCTTATAATCTTTTGATCTTTTCTTTCCGTGTATTCATTATAATTGATAATATCAGAAACAAAATAATTATCTTCTTGTATCAATTCCTTAAATTTAATTTTATCAACAACCATTTCTTCAATAATTCTATTTATATAATTTAATATATGATTCATCTTTACTTGTAATTTACAATCTTTTCCAGACCAGAAACAATGATGATTTGTACTACATTTATTTTTATCTCTATTATTTTTACAATAGTCTCTAATATTTTTCAAACTATAATTAGATATATCTGATACTTTATCTACAACCTCTATTAGATTTGAACTTGATTTTCCTTTTCCATATTTTTTAATTAATTTTACTGACAATATTTCAAAAAGTATATGTCTTAATTGTTCTTTTTTTTGTTCTTTTTTCAAGTCTTCATTTCTAACAATTAATCTTATGTTTTCTTTTATACTTGATTTATTTGCTAAATAATTAGATAATTCTAATCTAAGTAAATTATAACCTTCATTAAAAAAGAATTCATTTTTTAGATCTTCGTCAAGATTTCTATTTTTCGAATATTTTGGTATTTTTTCTGGATTATATGATATAATTAATTTATTAATCTCAGAGTCTAATGCTTTTTCTTTAATATCAACATTTAATTTTTTTAGGTTTTTTATTGATATTTTTTCTGATTTTAATGGTACATTAAGATTATTTTGAAAACTAAGTGAAGAAACTTCTATGATATCTTTATTAGAACTATTTTTATAATGATAAACAACTTTTGGTATAAACATCAAATCTAATTTTGAATCTAATTCTTTAAATTTTTTAATTATTACATCAAGTGGGTCTTTAATTAATATTTGTATATTTCTATCTATACCTTCAACTGTTTCAATTGGATATAAATAAGAAGATCCACTAGGATTTACTGGTATTAAAAGATTATTTTTTAGTTTTATATATATAACTTTATTTTTAGTATCAAGTAATTGTGATTTAATTTGATTTTCCATCTCATTATTTTTTAATAATAATATAATATTTTTAGCTGTAAATATATGGTCTACATTCAATTTACTTAAAATATTATTAATACAACTTTGATTAAAATAATTGATTAACTCATCAAATAATTTCTTTTCGTCCATATTAAGTTCATCAAATTTCTTTGTTAGTATTATTTTCTTATCATTTTTACCATCCTTTTTTAATTTATAAATTGGAAAATAATATTTTCCTTCTTTCAACATTATTATATTAACTCTATCCTCATTAATGTAGTTATAATTTTCATTATTAAGACAATCTAAATAATATCTACTTATTACAACATCTTTATCTAATGATTTCTTGATAATCTTTGTTTTCTTTTCAAGTACATATGCGAATATACCTTTACTTGATATAACACCAGGAATATTAATTAGTTCTCCTATAATTTCATATTCTAAATAATTACTTTTTTTAATATAATCTATATATTCTCTTCTTGTTTTAAAAGCTTCTTTTATTTCACCATTATTTAAATAATTAAAATATATTTCATTATTATCATTTTCAATAAACTTTATCATTTTTTGTTTTATTTCATCAATTGATAAATCAAAAATATTAGAAATAGAAGATAGATAATAATATGATTCATCTTTTACTGTAAATTTGAAAAAATATCCAGATTTTGAATTTACCAAGTAATGATTTTTAATTGTTTGAGTATTATTCCACATCTTATTAAAGAAATAATCCAAATATTTTGGAAGAAAAATAAATCTTCCTTCTTGTATTTTATTAGTATCTTGTAATATATAAACTTTATCACCAAGATCTGATGATCCTATTTTTTCTAAACTTCTATCAGATTCTTCGTTTCCTATACATTTTTTATAATAATTTATTTTTTTATTATTATCAGAGTGTAATTGATCTTTTTTAAAACAACAAGGTTGACATAAATTTGAAGGATTATTACCCCTTGACAAGAATCCGACATATTTATGCTTATTATTTTCACTTGGATCACATACATAATAATTAAACTTGTTATTATCTCCACTTAATCTAATAGCTCTTAATATTTCTTGGTATTCTTTTCCTCTTATTTTTACAGTTACTTTTTTTTCATAAAATTTTGTATCTTTATTAAATTTATATCCCATTTTTAATAATTTTGATAATTGATCTTCTGAAAAAATTAAAGGCCTTCTCTTTTTATCAGTTCCACTATTTTGACAATTTCTAGTCCATTGATTTTGACCCTCTTCAGGTTTATAACCAAGTCTACTTTTATCTAAATTAGTAATTGTTTTAATATTGCTTTGGGTATTTTCATAATCCATGATATCAATTACCTTATTTCTTCTTTCAGCAACATTATTTAATAGTTTTAGTTTGTCTTTAATTTTTTGATATTTAGTCTTCTTGTATAGATATGTTTCAGTATACAAATAAATTAAAATCTTTATTAAATCAACAATTTCGTTTAATTGATTTTTATTTCTAGCTCCAGTTATTCTAATTTTATATCTATCTCTATCTCTTCCCTGTATATCAATTCCAATACCTGGTGGTTTTGATTTAGGCATAGACTTTAGCTTTTTTAGAATTTTTTTAGATTTTTTTATAACTTTATTATATTTATCTTTAACATAATCTAATTCTTCAGCACTTTTCTCTCTTGTTATATTGTATTGTTTAGATATTTCATCTATTAGGTCTTTATCTGATAATTCAAAATTTCTTAAATAGTAAAGAATTCTCATATGCATTTTAGATCTATTATCATAATTTGATATTCTTCTGTATCTAAGATAAGTTCCAAATTTTGATGTTTCAGATTTTTCTACTTTTTTTACTGATTCTCTTTTCTTTGGTTCAATCACAAGAGAAATATATGGAAAGAAAAATCTACTAAAGTTAGATAAATCATTGTGATTAACAATAAATTTTTCGGGTAATTCGAATTTTTGAATAGTATTAATAAAAGCATATTTAAATCGATTATCATCAGGTGGTATTATTTTAATACTTTTATTCTCCGAATTTATTTTTGAGATTAATTTTCTTACAATATCATAAGATACTGTTATTTCATCTACTGTAGCTTTTTCAGATTCTTTCCAAGTAATTTTATATTCTATTCTTCCTGTTTCAAGTATACTTATATTAATAAATTTATTTTCGTTAATTTTTACTTTAAAATTCAAACCATATGGCGATGTTTCAAACCATTTTTCAAGAAGTTCTTGGTCATTTATTATTGTTGCTTTAGTAAATAATTTATAATTTAATTGATTATCAAAAGATAAATATTGTAAAAAGGGATATGCTTCATCTGCTATGAAATTATCAAATATTCTAAATAAATTAAATCTTGTATCTGAAATTGTTCCTGTAATATTTCTTTTATCTAGGATATTAACATGGATATTTGATTGAATTACATAGTTAGGTAATGATAAACTTTTAAATTTTGGGGTTGGATTTCCTTTTTCATCATATAAATCTTCTCTTATTTCTTCTACAAGATTATAGATCTCAGTTTCAATAGTTGTATCATTCAGAATTGTAATTGATTGAGTTTTATTTAGTTCAATTTCATTTTCATTTTTATTATTTAATAAATCGATAATATTATTAAATCTTGTATAATCTAGTAGTGGAAAATAAACCTTGCTGTAAACATCATAGACATTTTTAATCTTTTCTTCATCTATATTATAATTAATACCAAGATCATTGAAAATATCAATCATATATATCTCATTATTAGTTATATAATTTTCATAGTCTCTTAAAATTAGATTTTCATCATCTTCTCTTTTAATTTTATAACCAAAATTATTTCTTAGATATAGTAAATTTTCACGTAAATTTTCATAAATTTTTAAATTTGTGTTAGGTTCAACATCAACTTTTAATAATTCATTTTTTCTAATCCATTTTTGACCAACCATAACTTTATCATTTTTTTTTTCTATTTGATAATTTATCCAAAAATATTGATATTCAGGCAACATTTTAATATTTCCATACTTAGGATTTAATGGTATTGATACACTAATTTTATTTCTCATATTTTTAACTGTGTCATCTTCAAATATATATTGATTTTTAATTATTACTTTTTTATAAACTTGAACTATTTCCATATCAAAATTATTATTATCATATGAATTATCATAATTACTAGCAATTTTTTCTGCTTTCTTTTCCCAAGATTTATCATTTAAAGCTTGACTAATTAATTTACTAGTTTCTTTTGCTTCTTTATTATCTTGAATATCAGTTGTAGAATATATATTCATTAAATCATCCAAATTGAAATCTTCAATTACTTCATCTTCTAAATCTTCTTGAGTTTTTGGTGTATCATCTTCTTCTTCTTCTTCTTCATTTAATTTTTTTTCGATATCATTTATCATTTTATTATCCTCCATCATTATTGCCATTGGATCGTCCATCATCATTCCTCCTTTTTGATATGTTGTAAAGTCATCTACTATATCTTTATTAGATTCACTTTGTGATTCATTTTCTTCTTTTAAATTTATTGATTTAATCTTATTTCTAGATACAAGATGATTCTGAAATTCAGTTGAAAACGAAAATGGAATATTTTTTCTAAATAAACTTTTTACTTTATTATTCTGAAGCTCAATATTTTGTTGATACCAATCTTTACCATAAATTTCTATAATTTTTTTTTGTAATTTCTTGTTTTCATTAATTTTTTTTATAGAATATGTTACATGATCATTAATAAAAAAGAATGTATACCAATTTTGACCATATACACTTTCAAGTATTTTTCTTTTTTTTGTATTTATAAATATTAGTGTATCATAAAAATCTTTATCTTTAATAGACTCCAATATTTGTATAATTTCATCATCTAAATGTGATCCAACAAATATATAAACTAGATATTGAATTCTGTTATTGTCATTTTTGAATTTATGAATTATTTTAAATGGATTTTTCATATATAGAATGATTTAGATAATCTTTCAATAAATTATCAACAAAAATAAATTCTCCGTTAGTTAAAACTTTTATTAAATTAAAAACAATAATTAGTTTTTAATTTATTAATGGATTTCTTTATAAATCTTTAATATTTAAATAATGGTTGAAGATAATATCATACCACAGTATTCAATAGGATTTTCATCATAATTATCATATTTGTAAATATCTAATTCAATAGCAACTTTTAAATAAAAAGCAAAAATTTCTTTGAATAATCTTGTATGTCCAATTTCGTGACATCCAATATGTGCCATTTCATGAATTGCAACATACATCATCAAGTTTATATCGTGTAGTTTATTTGTTTTTTTACTTCTTAAACAATAAACAACTTCTTCTCCTTTATTAACACTATATGATGTATATTCAGATGATGTTGAGTTTTCATAAATTTGTGTTCTATCTTCGTTAAAATTTTTTACCAACAACTCAATACAAGCTGTCTCATTAGAATACTTATCAATATTATTTTTTAAATTATTTCTTAATTTATACATTCTTTCTATTATATCAGCAAGTAAATTTGCAGAACCAGTTTGATCAATTTGATCATTTACTCTAACTTTTTGACCGTTATTCGCTTCAATTAAAACGAATTTATTACTATTCATTGTTAAAAAAATATATATAAAAATAACCAAAATACATATAATTAATGTTTCCTTCATAATGTTAATAATACTTAGAATAAAATTTATTAATTAGTGTAATTATAATTAAAATTTTATATTAATAATTTAAATTAAAATAAATTATATAAAATTTTACCTTTAATTTTTTTCTAACTGTTCTATATATATGGGAGCAACACACTCTAACAATAATCAAGATACCTTAGATTGGGATAAAATAAATACTGATTCTTTTAGTTCAAATTTACCTAGTTTACAAACAATGAATAAGGATACTAAACAATTAATAGAAAAATTAGATTTAGAAGATAATATTAATTATGATGAAACAGAATCTGAAAATTCTAATATTTTTGCCTGGTTAAAAGATGGTGATAATAAAAATTTAGAAAATATTTCTGATTTAATTAACTCTTCTACTAACAAAAAAAACTCATTAATTATTGATAATATAGTTGATTCTGGTACATCACCTTTTATTAGTTCTGAAGATTATGAAAATCTTGCTAATGAAAAAACAAGTGAATCTGACAATATTCCTAGTTTTAGATATGGTCAACAAGGTGGAGGTGTTAATGAAACCTCGTCAACTTCTATTGGTAGTGTTACAAAATTGTCTAGAAGAGAAACTATTGACTCTGATGATGGCAGCCTTTCATACTTATCATCTTCTGCTCATACTGAAGGTGGTGATGGTAATATTCAAAATACACGCGAAGTAATTTCTGATTCTGAAATTATTTATGAATCTGAATCAGAACCAGACACTGATTTATTAGAATCAAATGATGACGATTCAGAATCAAATGTTAATGTTAATGTGAATGATGATGATTCAGAATATGAATCTGACTCTGATTCTAATTCTGATTCTGATTCTAAATCTAAATCTAAATCTGAGATTGATGAAACTTCCATATCACCTATGAATAATCAAATAATTTCTGAATCAGAAATTAATACTTCTGATATAAATATGATATCATCTGATTAAAATAAATAAATTTAAATTAAATTTATACAAACTTTTATCTAAAAGTTTGTATATATGACAATTATATTTTCAAAAAGAGAAATAAGGAAAGATAAAAAATCATTTAAGGATTTAGGAGCCTATATGTATCGTAAAACTTTTGTTCCTGAAATCAAACCTGAATTATTACCCTATGATGAAAGGTATTGGAGAAAAGTTTTTCCTTCTGAAGGTCCAAAAGGAAATCTAAGTAATGAAGATTTTAAAAAATTACAAATAAGTAACATTGGTGGATATAGTATTTTTTTACCTAAATATGCTAACAGTATGTCTAAAATTTTAAGATCATATTTTCCTGAAAATGTTAAGGTAACTATTACTGATGCAACTTCAAATATGGGAGGTGCTGTACTAGGTTTCTGTAGATATTTCGATAAGGTTAATGCTGTAGAAATCGTACCTTTACATTGTGATATTCTTACAAATAACATGAAATTATACAAGGTAGAAGATAAAGTAGATATTATATGTGATGATTATATTGATATCTATAAAAATACAAAACAAGATATTATATTTTTTGATCCACCTTGGGGAGGAGTTGATTATAAAAATAAAGTTGTTTTTAACTTAGATCTTGATAATATTCCAATTGACAAAATATTTAAGGAATTAATAGAAATCAAAAATGCTAAATACTTAGCAATGAGATTACCATTCAATTATGATTTTAAAAAATTATTTTCAATTACAGATAAAATAGTTATACATTCATTTTATCGAGAAGACGGTAAATTAACATTCTTTTTAGCTGTAATTGAAGTATAATAAATAAACTTTTAGAATATTGTTTAACAATTTAAATTTCGATCTCTTGATTATTCTTTATAAATTCTTTATCAATTTTCCTTTTTTCTGATCTAAGTTTTCTAATCTGTTTTTTAACTTCATCAATTATTTCTTCTAGTTCATCTGTACTTTTTGCCTCGTAAAAATATGCATCAAAATTAATGTGTTCTCCTTCAAATTCTCTTTTTAGAGATGTAAATAATACTCTCTTCTCTTTTATCAGTTCATTCATCTTATCTACAAATAAATATTTATCAAATATATCTTTTTGTGCATCCTTAATTGCTAGATTTAAAAATTGTAATGAAGGATTCATAATTTGATTTGTCATATAGAACACATAATCAAGAGGTAACTTCTTTTCTTTAATATGTTTTGGTGTTTCAATTATATCACCTTGTAGTGTTTCTTTTGTTTTATTTGGTATTTTAACTACTGCATATTCAATTCGATCTCCTGATTGAGGTTTATTTCCAGGATCTCTAATACCTATTCTTTCAGCCAATACAATATGTGCAATTTTAGTCCAATCCTTGTAAGATTCTTTTAACTTTAGTGTCTTACTTGTCAAGAAATAATTAATATCATATTGATTATTAAACATTTTAGCTATACAATCTTTAGTAAATTTTCTAGCTTTCTCAGGATCTTTATAGTTGAGTAATGCATCAATAATTCCATTACATATCTCCTTTACAATTGGTGAATTATCACGTCTTTTCAAAACTATACCCATAAAATCTTTCTTGAAGTTATTAGAATCAAATTCATATTTATTTCCGACATATCTCTTTTTTGTAAGAATTAAAAATGGCCAAAATGTTTTCTCATACTCAAGATCATGAGGATATGGTAATCTTTTCTTTACAGTTTCACCTGTAATAATTCCCATCTCAATTGATAGATCTAAACCTCTCTTGTCAATTATAGATTCCCCTCCTTTCCAGAATTTAACCTTCATCTGTTTTGAATCATCTTTGTTGATTCTAAATGACCAGTATGGTTCAATAACAATATCTTTCATATATCCTTGAAAAAATTCTTTGATATATTGTTGAAATTTTTCTTTTATTTCTTTTTCTTTTTTATCTCTTGCTTTGATGATACTAATAGGATCAATATCAGGATCCTCACTATTTTCAATATCATCCCATGGAGTATCTATTGTAAGTCCTTTTATCTTTTCTAATTGATGTTCTCCCATTTTTATTAATTTAACATTAATCATTTCTGAGAATACTTTAGGTTCTATTTTTTCTTCATATACCAAGTACAATTCTTGAAGTGTCCACATCCAAGGTAAAAAACTTTCTTCCATATATTCTTTTAAAAATATTTTCATTCTTTCTTCAATAGGTAATAAATTATTCCAATGATCTGGTTCTGATAATGTATCTGGTGATTTTGGTAAAATTAATTTTGATTTTATTTTTTCTTCTGAATAATATTCTTCATGTAAGCTTATCCATAATTTTTTATGTTCTTTAGGTATAAAGAATTCCATAAGATATTTGGACAATTCAATAATCTTTTCCCATTTCACTATTGATTTTTCTTTTTTTAAAGATTTACAATTTTCTTTGAATCTATAACAACTAAAAATTGAATCTGTATCTCCATATCGAATAATTGGTTGAAATATAATATTATTTTTATCTAAATTTGTTACATAATCTTTTATTTTTGTAACTAGTTTCTCATCATCAGGTGACTTTAATTCAGCATTCATAAATTTATCTATCTGATCTTGATCATTTTTTAACATAGCATACTTAAGACCATTTATAAATCCAGGTAAAATCTCTTCGTCATATTTCTTTGCTAAAATTAACATTTCTTTTCCAGTTGATGTAGTACAAGCTGCAATCGCTTTAAGGTATATAGGACTAGTCGGAGCACCAAGTTGTCCATATAAACTATTTGCTGTAATTTTCAATGCTAACTGTTTCGCATCCAAAATTTTATATTTAAATATATCTTTCTCTACTTTCATTTGTTTCTTTACTGCAGTTCTTTCTTTTAACAAATTTTGTAAAATCGTTGGAACAACACCAAGCTTGTCTCCTTTTTGACCAAATCTAACATATTTAATTGTCCCATCTGATTGTTTAAATTGTGCATTATAGTATTTTACTCCTTCTAAAGAATCGTAATCAGAATTTTTTCCAAGCATTGTTTCGTGACTCATATTCTTTTGAATAATTGCTCTAGGATATAGAGATGCATAATCTTTAGTTACTAATGGTTGATAATATACATTTGGAATTGGATCAAATACAACTGCTCCTTCATATCCTGAATCTTTATCACTTGCTTTTTCTAATACTGGAAAGAAATACTTTTCTTCTCTATATACTTTCAAACACAAACTAAATAATTTAACACCTTGTCCTCTTACAAACAAGTATGACAATGGTACATAACATACATTTGCCATCTCCATATTTTTTGTAATAACCTCAAGTTTATTTACTAACAAGTTAACCAAACGACAATCCTTAACACAGTATTTTGCTACTATACTTCTATCTGAAGGACTTCCTTTTTGTAATCTGAATATATCTTGTGGAGTTACATCATCTTTAGCTTGTGTCCAATATAAACATCCTTCTTCTACTAGATTAATTTCGATATCAGAATCTATTAATAATGTTTTATTTTCTTTGTCTATTTTTATTATAACATATTTGTTTCCTACATAATCTGATACAAAACTTTTCATATGTTCAATATGTATGTAATCATCTTCCATAATGTCATTTATATCATCACAGTGTAGTAAATATTTGAAATTTGTTTTATCTGATTTCTTTTTCTTCAATTTTTCAGGATTATTAATTTTTCCTCTTATAAAATTAGATGATACTGAGTCTAACTTGTATGATGACAAGTTATACGTTTTTTGAACATCTTTCATAAGATCAACATGAATTCTTCCTGGTGTATCCCACATTCTAATCATATTCTCACCTAATGCAGATGAAGAAAGTTTAAAATCTCTAAATCTACATTCAAAATCTTTAAGTTTAGAAAATAATGACATCTCATACTTGATATTTAAATGTATATCACATCTATCATACATGTATTTTTCATCAAAAAAGAATATATTATATCCAGTTAAAATATCACAATCTGATTTTATAATTTCTTTTTTCCAAGCTAATATCATATCTTTTTCATTATCATAACTTTCAGTAACACAATTATCTACTGGATTAGTATCATTTAAACATACAATATGTTGTCTATATGGAATTGATTCACCAAGATGTGTATATGTAGTTCCAATTTGAATACAAGCATCTCCTTTTCTTCTTGCTTGTGGAAATTGACCATCTACTGAATTACATTCAATATCAAATGAAGCTATTCTTAATGGAGCATTAAAATCTTTAACTATAGGTTCTAATCCTTTCCAACTTGTTGACATTTCTATATCACAATAACTTTGTTTATCTGCTTCATCATCAACTAAATTATATTCTTCAGTTTTAACCCAAGAACATCCACTTATTTTCATAATATGACTCCATCTTAATATCGGAGGTAAATTAGCTTCATATGTCTTAAACTGGTAATCTCCACTTGTTGCTCCTGGTATATTTATCTTATTTTGTTCAAGCATATATCTAAATTTTTTCATTGCAAATGTGTTATCAAAAGTTAATCTAGCAAAAGAACATTTCTTATCATTTGCAAAACCATATGCATCCATTGCTTCTTGGAAATCAACTCCAATTAACCCTTGACGAAATTTCTTCCATACTTTTTTATTTTCACTACTTATAAACCATTTATGTAGTATATTTATTTTGCTTTTGATAGTTCTTCTCTCCCATTTATTTGGCAACTTAATATAGAAGAAAGGAGTAAAATCTTTTACTTTACAATATACTGATTTATCATCTTCTGTCCTTCCAAACACATGAATAATGTATTTAGGAAGTTCATCAGGTTCATTCTTCTCGTCAGAATCAGATTCAACGTCTTCTTCTATTTTTTCATGGTCTTCCACAAAATCATATATTTGAAATTCGATCATTTATATATAAAATTACTAATCTTTTATATATGAATAATTCAACTTTTTTGTTTATTATTGATTTTAGAAGTAAACTATGTTGAGATACATCTTGTATTTATAAACATTTTACAATTAATAATGTTGACAATGATCCAATTGTGAAAGCAAACATAAAAGTTCCAGTTAAATAAAATTTTAGTGTTTTTTCATTGAAATAATCTGATTTTGAATATAAATCGAATGACATAGATAAATTTTTTTTAGATAAATCATCTACGATGTATTCAAAATTTTTTATTTTTGATTTATTAATTTCATTTTCATTTACTAACCTAATGTTGTTATATTGCAAGTCTGATATTATTTTTTTATAATCAATAAGTGGATCTTCATTAGACATATCACTATCAATACAAGGTAGACTTTCACAAAATGAATTGAATTGATATCCTTTTTTAAAAGATCTTGTTGAATCTAAAAACATTTCATCTATATCCATAAACTAACTAAGGTTTTTATATTTTAAATTAAAAATATTTAGAATCAATTTTTTATTTATTAAATTTTTTATTTTTTGTTGATTTAGTTTTCTTTAGTACTCCAAATGAATCATCATTTATTTTTTTCTTCTCAATGTACCATTTTTCATATACATTTAATAATTCTTCTAATTCTTCCTTCCATATGTCTTCAACTTTCTTATTTTTAAGCAATTTAAGCTGTGATTGTTTGTCTTCTTCTTGTTTCTTTAATTCTTCTACTTTTTCATATGTTAATGACCACAAGTTCATACCTAACAAATAATTATAATTTCCATTTTCATTTTCAATACCATTAGTCATTTTTGGATAACTTTGATTTACTAATTTTGATTCAATTTTATCTTTTGTTTTATTATTAATTTTAATTTCTTTTTCAATAACCGCCAAGATAAATTTAGCTTTATAACTTATTAGTTTTAATTCAGATTCCAACTTGTTAATTATAAAATTCTTTCTTTCAATATAACTTTCTAATCTATGATCATAAAATTCTTCGATAATTTGCCCAATATTTGAATATTTTCTAATTGTTCCATTTTTATTATATAGATGGATATTTGTTGTTGAAATCCTTTTAGTTAGATGATAACTTTTTATTAATAATTCTGGAGATGTATTTTGTAAAAATCCTTTTTTGAATTCTAGATCAAAATAAACCTTCTTATCAGTATTATTATCAGTATAGTTTAAGAAATTAATATTAATTTTATTTTTCTTCAAAGATTCTGATTCTAACTGCTTTTCTAAAAATTCCTTATAATTTGTAGTCCATTCACCAATTGGTAATTCGGAAACTATTAGATGATTGTCCCTAATTTCATATTTTCCTTTAATATTGTATGTTTTCTTCTCTACTTCATCTTGTTCAACTGTTCCTTCAAAAAGACTATACCAAGGAATCAACTCTTCATAGTCTTTTTGGCTACACTCATTGTTCAATTTTCTCATTATGATATTAATAATATCAATTGGATTATATTGTGGACACTTAGTTGAAAAACCAGTTCCAATACCTTCAGCACCATTAATTAATACAATCGGGATAATTGGTAAATAATAATTAGGTTCAATTCTCATTCCATCTTCATCTTGATATTTTAATATAGGATCATCTTCTTTTCTAAATACAAGAGATGTAATTTGTGTAAATTCAGTCCAAATATATCTTGGTGAAGCTGCATCCTTGCCACCTCGAAGTCTAGATCCGAACTGCCCATTAGGTTTTAATACATTTATATTATTACTTCCAATGAAGTCTTGAGCCATTCCAATAATTGCACCATTTAATGACATCTCACCATGATGATATGCAGCTTTATCAGATACAAAACCAGCTAACTGTGCAACCTTTACTTCAACTTTATCTAATCCTCTTAAACTTGCTCCAAAATAAATCTTTCTTTGAGAAGGTTTAAATCCATCAATTACTGAAGGAATTGACCTAGAAGTATCATCATTTGAAAAATGTATTAAATCTTTATGAATAAATTCTGAATATGATATATCTTTTTGATCATATGTTAAAATCATATTTTTATCATATTGTTTAAGCCATATTTTTCTATCATCACTTCTACTTTTATCAAATGCTAATAGTATTGCATCGTTATCATCATTTGTTAATACGGATTTAATAACACTTTCTTCTGATTCTTCATCTGGTTCTCCTTGTTCTTCTTGTTCTACTTCTGGCTCTTCTTCTGGTTCTTCTTCTGGTTCTTCTGTATTATTTTTAATTGCATTTTCTAATGTTGATTGGAAAAAATATTTAATCAATTTATCTTCTATTCCGTGAAAATATTCTTTAGCTTCTGATGATGTTGATGTACCAAGACCCTTATAGTATTTAGTTTTCCATAAGTGAATCTCATTTTTTTCTTTTAAATCTTCAACATAATCTTCGTATTCAGTAATATTATAAAATATTTCTGAATGATTACCTTTGAATAATTTTACAATAGGAGTTGCAAGAGATGTAATAAAATTTTCTCTTTTAATTAGTTCTGGCCAAATTACATGGAAAAAATTCATTACTAATCCCTTGATATGACTTCCGTCATAATCTTGATCTGTTAGAATTATTACTCTACCATATCTTAATTGATTAAAATTTTCCTCCAAACTATAATCTGTATTCTGTTTAAGTCCAATGATTTGTTTCAAATAATTAATTTCATCATTCGCACTTAATACTTTGGCCGAAGCTTCTCTAACATTTAATAATTTACCCTTTAACGGAAAAACACCAAAGTAATCTTTTCCGACTACACCCATTCCAGCCATTGCAAATGCTTTAGCTGAATCTCCCTCTGTTAAAATCAATGAGCATTTAGAAGATTCTTTTGTTCCAGCTTTATTTGCATCTTCTAACTTGGGAATACCTTTTAGTTTAATCTGTTTTTTACCGTCTGTTTTCTTAAGTCCTGCAGTCTCCTTAAAAGCTGCAAGTTTTACCACCTGATCAACAATTCCACTCTTTGAAATTTTCTTTAAAAATGCGTCATGTGCTTTATATGTTGAACCAAATTTATTTGTTTTTGTTACTAAAGTATCTTTTGTTTGACTACTAAAAGCAGGATTCTCAACAATACAATTTACAAAAAATGTAAGGTTTTCTTTTACTAATGAAGAATTAATCTTGATATCTTTATTTTTTTTCATTATATGATCATTAATTAAATTTTTTATTATCTGATCTACAACATGATTTACATGTGTACCTCCATTATAAGTAGAAATTCCATTAACAAATGATATCACTTCAAATCCACTATCAGGTCTGTATAATACACCAACTTCCCATCTTTTTGATGAGTCGTCATAATATATTGTATCATCTTTGAAATAAGTTTCGATATATTTTTTGAAATTACTTGTGTCTAATTTAATATCATTAAAATATATTTTCATAGATTCTGACGATTTTTTATCTGAAAGACCTGAAGTACCAGCAATATCATGACATCTTCTCTTGAATAACTTTTGATGATCAGTCATTTTATTTACGTTAAACACATCTTCTTTTTTAAGATGAAGTTTTTCAAAATCTGGATATACTGTAACTTTTACATAACTATTTTTTTGTGAATACTTTGTAACCTTTGCCTTATCAAATCTTGACATGTTATCATACCATGATTGAATAAACTTTTTTTGATTTTTACTATCACCAACTTCAACTGTAAATTGAGTAGAAAAAATATTAGCTAACTTTGAACCATATCCATTTCTTCCACCAGTTGTTCTTTTCTGATCATCATCATAATTAGAACTAGTTAATAATTCACCAAAAATCATTGAAGGAACTAACATCTTATGTTCAGGGTGTTCTTCAACAGGAATACCATCTTGGCCGTTATTCCAAACTGTTATTGACCCATCTTCATTGTTAATATTAATTTTGATTGTATTACACGTCTTATCATTAGTTCCAGCATCTCTTGAATTAACTAGTAACTCGTCAAATATTTTAAGTAAACCAGGAACATATGTTATCTTCTTTTTGACTATTGAATTATCATCATTACAAATGTACATTTCATCTGTTGTTTTTTCAATATCACCGATATAAGTATCTGGTCTTAACAAAACATGTTCTCTAGGAGTTTTTTTCTGGTATTGACTTGCTTTATTGGACATTATGGTTTATCGGTAATATTTCTTTTAATATTTTATTCAATTTTTATTATTCTAATTATTATTTTAAAAATATTATTTTTCAATATAAAATAATATTTTTTATCTATCGAAAGATTTTCTAAATCTTTTTATATATGGATAGAGCTTTATCAATAGCTATGGTTGCTGCCATAGTTAACATACTATTTAGCACAGTTTTTCCCTGTCTGCTTAAAAAAACTAAAACAAGAACTGTTGGAAGAGAAATGAAAATAACTTTCTTAGTTCATAGACATGTCCTTTTTGCATCATCTCTTGTTACCGCTTTGATGGTTTATTTTGCAGTAAAACTTGAACCTGAAGTAAGAAAAAGTATTCCTCAAATGTTAGGATTTTTTAGATAAACATACCAACTTCTTCATAATTTATATTTTCATTTGAATTTAAAATATTCATTTCTAATAAAATATTATTATCTTCTATTTTTTTATTTAAATAATAATAACTTTGATTGATTAGTAAATCTTTTTTAGGATATATATAATTATTTATTGGAAATTTTATTTGTATTATTTTTGTGATAGTAATAATAATATTGCCCATAATTTAACTCTAACTAATTTTAATTAGAGTTAAATTAATTTTGTATTTTAAATTAATATTTTTTGCGTTAAATCTTCCAAACGCGGATAGTATTATTCTCAGACCCTGTCCCATTCCCTAACCCAGAATACAATTTGTTTTCGTGAACAATGAGACATTTTATATTTCCAGGATGTCCTCTCAAAACCTCTATTTGTTCGCCAATTTCGATGTTCCAAATACGGATGATTCGATCCATATCCGCAGAAACCAATATGTTCTCAAAATGAGTAAGACAATGCACACTACACCCGAATCCAAGCCGGTCTTTGTGCGGGTATGTATTCGATATTTGTTCGTAAGTTTCTGTGTTCCAAATACGGAAATTTCCACCACCACCCCCAGAATACAATTTATTCCCGTGATGAGTGAGACAACGCACAACAACATTACTATCATGCTCTCTTAAAGCACCTTCACTTATAGTATGTGATTTCAAAGTCGCTATTTGTTCATAAGTTTCTGTATTCCAAATACGGATATTAGTTTCATACATACTTCCAGAAAATAATTTGTTATCGTGAAGAGCAAAACAAAGCACCGGTCCAGTATGCCCTTCCAAAGTCGCTATTTGTTCATAAGTTTCTGTATTCCAAACATGGATAGTTTGATCATAACTCCCAGAAAACAATTTGTTATTATGAAGAGCAAAACAAATAATCGGACTAGTATGTCCTCTCAAAGTGGTTATTTCTTCGTAAGTTTCTGTATTCCAAACACGGATATCACAACTCCCAGAAAACAATTTGTTCTTGTGCGCCTGTGCGCATAGACACATCACATATGAAGTATGTCCTCTCAAAGTCGCTATTTCTTCATAAGTTTCTGTATTCCAAACACGGATAGTTTTATCATCGCTCCCAGAAAACAATTTGTTATTATGTGCCTGTGCGCATAGACAATTCACACCGTCTGTATGCCCTCTAAAATCCGATATTTCTCCGTAAGTTTCTATGTATTCTTTGTTTTCTATGTTTTCGTAGTTTCTATCATCGCATCTACATACAGGGCATGATGTATTCCAATCTATAATACATTTTTTGTGGAAAATATGAGCACATCTCCATTTATTATAACCCGCTCCCTCCTCTATTTTATTATAGCATATTGTGCATTCCATTTTATTATTGTTATAATGAATAATAAAAAAACCTTTATATTAATTCAATTTACTATTTTTATTTTAGTAAATTAAATCTTTCTTTTGCTAACTGGTATTGTAAACTTCCCGGTTTCCATGTTTTTTCTCTGATATAAGAGCAATATTTCATAACAAGTAATTTTAACAAACTAAATTTAAATATACCATTTTTATACACGCTTCGTTTTATAGGGATATAGTGAAGAGATGCATTCAAAAGTTGCTTTAATCGTGTGGATTGTTGTGCCTCTTCAATAGACATCACTTCAATATCAACAATATTTGTATCAAAACCGATGACCTTTTTAACAGTATTATAAGAGTAAATAGGTTTTATGTTTGAAACAAATTCGGGAGCAACATCATACTTATACCATTTGTCTTTATCGGTATCGAATTTTAACTTGTTTGGTTTAAATTTAACATATTCGTGATATAGTAATATACCAGATCTGGATCTCGATCTTACATTTTCGTTCGATTTCGCCCATGCATACCCATTTTGATCTGTTTCGGCGTTGATCAATTTTTTAACCTGACTACCAATTATTTCACACATTTTATTTGTCATTTTATTTGTATTGTTCTTATAATAAATAGAAAAAATTTCAATTTTATTTTTATTTATTTTTATTTTATTGTTTTATTTTTATTTTATTTTTTTATTAAATAAAAAATATATAAACATAAATGAAATTATATTGATATAATGGAAAAAAATATTTTTGAAAAAATTAGAGATGGGGAAGAAACAGCGGATATAGTCTATCGTGATGATTATATTACTGCTTTTAAAGATATTGATCCAAATGCACCTGTGCATATTTTAATCATTCCAAATAAAACAATTGTGTCGTTAAATGATATACAAGAAGAAGACAGTAGTTATTTATCAAATATATTACTAGGAGCGAAGAAAATAGCAAAGCAATTCAATATAGATGAAATGGGGTACCGATTAATAACTAATTGTGGTTCGGATGGTGGTCAAGAAGTTCCTTATCTTCATTTTCATTTGGTAGGTGGATTAAAATTATTGTTGTGTTGGTATAATTAATATAAATAAATATTTTATTTAAATTTTTAAATTCTCTTTTTATTCAATTTCATTGAAAATAAACAGTATCCTATTTCTTTTACTATTTGATTATCTAAAAATAGTAATGTATAAGTATTAGATCATATAGCTAGATTATACATATTCATATTCATAATCATTATATTGAATACCTTCATATAAAATATAAGTTGTTACAATTTCTTCATTCTTTGTACATTTTTGTGTGTTAACCTTTTTTCTTGTATAAATATATGATTCAATTATATCATTAATTTCATTTGGTATATAAATTGGAAAGTTATTTCTAACATTTGTAATTTTATAATTATATATATCTTTATACATTGAATTTAAATTTACTTCTTTTATTATATCATATTTTATATATGTATCATCAATTCGTACATAATGCAAGTCCATTATATATTTTAATTCACCATTATAAAAATTATTATTAAATGTAATCACGTTTACTTGTTTCGATACATGATTATTTTTAAAATGTCTTGTTTTTTCTCTTAAATACAAATAATGCAATGGATTTAATTTAGAACTAAGAAACAATGTATCTTTTATTAATTTATATTTTTCTATATTTAGTTTTTTTAAAATAATATATAAGATTGAAAATAATAAATTAATAACTAATTTAATAATTAGATGTAAAATTAAATAAATAGCTATAATTGGACACACTATAATTGAAAAAATTGACATATGTGCTATAATACCTAATATAAAACCATTATAGAATATAAACATTTTTAAAAAGATTTAGAAAATAATTATAGTAATATTTTTTTCTAAATCCATTTTTTGTTGAAAATTTAATATCTATGAAAATATATATATATGTTTAAAATTATACAGAAAGGTAGTGGACCTAAATTAACACCATCTCAATTGGATCAATTAAAAACTAGGTATGAAGTTATTATTTCTGGTAATGGTGATTGTTTGTTTGGAGCAGCTTTTCGTGGAATTTTAGAAATTTATGATAAACAAGGAGATAGAGGTTTTCCGGTAAATCCTTCTGATTTTTTTGAGGATAAATTTGTAGTTATAGGTGAATTGTTACAGTTAAAAGATTTAGGTAGTAATTCTATTTTTCAAATAGCTGTTAGAAATTTTAGAAGATATATTTATGATTGTTTGATTGAGTTTTTGAAAACTAAAAATTATAAAGCTATTTTTGAAGTATTTAGTGTAGCTACAATTTATGAATTTTTAGATTTTGTTTATTATGGTAAAGAATCCACGATAAGTAAGGCGAGTGAACATTTTTTTAATTTATTTAATAGTCATCATATGTATAAAGGTTCTGTAGATAATATATTAGAAGAAGAATTTATAGATATATCTATAAAACACTTTACAAAAATGAAGATAGAAGATTGGGGTATTGATGTTTCTGTATATCCTGAATATTATGGAGGACAACTAGAACTAACTTCTATTTCTTACTTGTTTAATGTTATATTTTATCTAGTAAACGATAGAATAGCAACAGAAATTTCATCAGAACCAACAGGCAATCCTGCGGTTTCAATTGATAGAGCGATACCAATACTATATCAAAGGATTCATTATAATGCTATTAAATTAGATTTTATTGAAAGTGAATATTTTGCTGATATAAAAAAAGCACATACAACTATAAACAAAGGAAGAAATCAGGCTATAAGTGACAGCACAATTGTAATATTAACAGATATTGGTAAGAAGGGTTTTATACAAAGTGTTAAACCTGTTAGTTCGTGGAGTGATACTACTCCGTTTTTTGCAAGACAAAGTGATAGACCAATATCTGATAGTTTGAGAGGTAAAAGTACGAAATCTACTACGACTTATCCAATGAAAATTACTCAACCAGCAAATCCTATAAAATTATCAGGAATACAAGAAGAAAAAAAATGTACTGAAATAATAACTAATTTTAATCTAATTCTAGAAAAACTAAAAAAAATAAAAAAATTAGGGGATATATATAATAAAACTAAAGTCGAAAAAGGAAAAACGATATACGATAATTTTATAGAAAAAATAAGTTTATATACATTTTATCAAGGTAACGCCACATTGAAAAAAAACCGATTTACAATATTAAAGAGGTCCAAATCTCCTTTAACTTCTTTTATTAAATCTTTAATTGAAAAAATCGATTCCAGCTCACCTTCTTTTAAATTTGATATGGTAACCGATTTTGTTGATATTTCAGAATTAGCATTTAATATTTTAAATGATTGTGAAAATTTTAAGACAAGTGGTCTTGCACAAGATAAATTGAAAGAATTAGTGGTTATACGGTATCAATTATTAAATTGTGAAATATTATTTATAGTTAATGAAATATAATAGTTATTATTTTTACTAAGACTCTATTGTAAAACATAATACATCTAAAAATACAATAATTTATTAAAATTATTCCAACTAACTGAATATTTAGAATTAACTTTGTTAATTCTAAATAAAATAACTAATTAATTTTATTTAGCGAAACTAAAAATAAATTCATTTCGCAAAGCGAATAAATTTAACCAATAGTTAAATTCCATATATTTTTTTTCTTATCATAATCAAAACCTTCTTTAGTTAATTTTGAAGATATTGAATCTCTAATTTCATTTATATTATTTATTGTTAGTAAAAATTTAGGTAAATTTTTAATATCTCTATAAACACCATCATTAGTTTCTGTAATATTAAGATTTAACTTCTTACTGAATGAATCAGATTTTTTTCTTAAAGAATTAGGTGAAACTGTAAATAACTTTTCTAATTTGTTTATTATAAATTCTATTCTATCTTCCATATTCAAAGGAAATTTTAATTTTGGATGATTAATAGGAATCATTAAATAAGTAATTTTATTTTTCTTTGACGATGTTGCGTATTTTTCTAAAAACATTAATTTATGTTTAATAAATGAACATACATCTTCTCTTGTTGATTTTTTAAGTTTATCAAGGTCTTCTTTTTTAACATTAGGTAATTTTTCAAATAATTTCAACAAATAAGGTTTAGATTTACTTGTGCTACATACAGCACCAGTTAATGTTGGAATACCAGTACCTCTTTTCTTTTCTAATACCTTTGCTCTTGTTGGTCTAATTTTAAAAAGATCATCTTTTTCACTTGCTAGTTTATTTAAATTTTTATCAATAATACCAACAATAAAATTTTCATCTCTTTCCATATAATAACTCATAGTTTCATCAAAATTATATCCTTTTTCTTTTTTTGTTTTATTATTATCATTTATTGATTCATCGTCAGATTTAGATTCAAGTATATCTTTAGATTGTGAATACATAGGATTAGTTTTAACATAATTTTCAATTGGAATTTGGTTTTCATAATTAACATTCATTCTATTTCTATAATAAAGTGGAGCGTCTTCATTTTGATCAAATGGTTGAAAAATAAAGTAATCATCTCTTTTAATTAAATAACCAGGTCTTGAGTATTTATCATAAATAGTATCATAAAAGTTATTAAAATCATTTTCATTTTTTGGTGATAGATCATTAAGAGCCTTAAATAAAAACTTTTCTTCAAATAATTCTTCTTGATAAGATGATAATGAATCTACTACTTTTTGATAAATTTTATTATAATTATAAATATGCTTAAATCTAAACAAGTCCTTAATTTGATTTTTTAAATTATTAATTTCAATAAAAGCCATATTATTATCGAAAGAAGAATAGTCCAAATCCTTTTTTGATAAGTTTTTATAATCGTGTTTTTTATTATCATAAAAATCTTTATTAAACTGTTTATTATCACATTTAAAATCACATTCTTGAAAATCACATAATGCTGGACATATTTTTTTCCCTTTTTTTACATTTTCTTGAGTAGGTGGTACACAACCTTTATATTTTTCTATCTCTTCAGGAAATTTGTTATTATGTAATAACAATGGACAATCAATAGCTACTGTTTTAAGAATTCTTTCTACTTTTTTTACTAATAGATATTTTAGTTCAGCTTTTTGATAAAGAACTTCGTCAGTACTTAATCCCTTATTAACTGAAGCTGTATATCTATAAACATTCACTTCTGGAAATCTATTTTTGTCATCAATAACTTCTTGATGTTTACACATTCTAATTGCTCTTCCAATTACTTGATCAACTTTACCTAAATTATAATGAACATCTAAAATATGTACTTCTCTAACATTCTCAAGTGTAATTCCTTCTGTCATAACTTTAGAACCTAATATAAATTTTAGATTCTGTCCATTTTTATTAGTAGCTTTATTAAATACTTGTTTAATAATTTTTTGTTTTATTTCAGGTATATCTTCACCAGTTTCATCTGATCCACCAGTTATAATCATATAGGTAGACGGTTTGAACTCATTAACTTTTTTACTTTTTTGCATTTCTTTGAATGTTTTTCCAGTCTTATAATCTATAGTATTATCTTTAATATCATATAATGCAGATTCTTCTTGATATTCAAGATATCCATTTTCTTTTAAACAATCAGCAAATAATTCCATACCACCAGCTTTTACTAAATTTGAATATATAAAAGCTGTTCCAGAACCTTTATTTCCATCAACAAGTTTACCAAGTCTACTAATACATTTATAAAATTTGATTGAAAATGTTTTCAAATATTTTAAATTTAATATTTCTCCTGTTATTGTTTTATTTTCTGTAGCAACAATAAAATTCATTTCTTCTTGTTTTGTAAGTTTACCATTAAATAATTTTTTATTAATTGCTTTCATTAGAATATCTTTATTAGAAGATAAAGTTAGTAATAATTTATTAAGTCCATCAGTTGAATATAACCCAATTAAATTATTTTTATTATCTAATCCTGGAAAAACAAAATTTGAAGCAGCGCTAGAAGATTTATTTAATGTATCTTCTTTATTTTGTGTAGTTACTTCATAAGTTTTATTTTGAAATATTTCCATCGAACATTTTATTAATGGAGTAAATAATAGTCCTTTTGGAATTTCACCTTTATCAATTCTTTCAGCAAAAGTATATGGGATTGAACCTCTATAAAAAGATACATATCCATTTGCCATTTTTTTAAGATATTCTTCTCCATTTTCTTTAAAGTTAATTAAATGAACACTATCATTAGAAGTAAATACCTTTTCTCTTTTAATTTGATTATCAGGAGGTCTAATAAAATTTAGTAAATCAACAATATCATCAGCAAGATTTTTCATTGGTGTAGCTGTAAGTAAAATAACTTTTAAATTTTGAGATTGTCTAATAATTTTCTTAAGTGCTTCTCCGTATTCATTGTTAGTTAAATTATGTGCTTCATCGATAATTAATATTGTATTATCCATATTATTAATTCTATCTAAAACTAATTCTCTTTCAATTTCACCATCTAAATTCTTTTTTGGAGTAGATTTAATTTTATTTCCTTCTACTTTTTTTTCAACAATCTTTTCCCCTAAAATTTTTTTATAAAAAGTTTTATATGATAATATCTTGTAATATTGAAGAGCACTATAAATTCCAATCTTATTTTCTCTTTCAATTTCATCTTTTCTTAACTGTCTTTGTGAGTCTTTATTTTTCATATAAGTGTCTCCAGTACAGTATAATAGTTCTCCTTTAAAATTTTCTCTTGTATTAGGACCAGGTACAACAACATATATTTTTGTATTATATTTTAACACTTGTTCTTTAAATTGTTCTGCTATACCAATTGCAACACATGTTTTACCAGTACCAGTACCATGCATAACTAAAATACCATTAACAGGTGTATTAGGATTCATCAAATTAGATCCTATAGCTTGTTGAGGTCTTGGTTTATACTTATTTTTACAAACTCCATCTCTATATTTCTGAATTTCTTCATAATTTTTTAGTTTTTCTCTTTTTGGAATTTTGTGATAGTGAAATTCTCTTTTTTGATATATTTTACTAATTATATTTTCATCATCCTGTTCTGGGTATATAAATCTTTGATTATTAATTTTATTATCTTCTACCATTATATATATTTTCGTAGATAAAAAATATTTTTGTTGTTAAAACATATTTATATGCATTGCAAAATTATATTCTTTTCAAAATTAAATGAATTTAGATTAAATTAAATATTAAATAATTTTTATCGCAATTATAATAATGATATACATTCTTACTTATGCAACACATTCTTTTGGTAATTTTGATGAAATGATTGATAATAAATACGGTATTCAATTTATAATATTAGGATGGGGACAAAAATGGGAAGGATACATGGGAAAATTAAAAATGATTCACGACTATTGTAAAAAATTAAAAGACGATGATCTAGTTATTCAATTAGATGGATTTGATGTTTGGATTAATAGTTATTTATCTAATGCAATTAATTATTTTAAACAAAATAATTATAAAGTATTATTTTCAAAAGAAACAACAACTGATTCTAGATATTTGGGGTTAAAACCATATTTAAATAAAAAAGTATTTGCTACAACTTGTGATAATGGAGTTACTATGAATGCTGGTATGTACATGGGATATGTTAAATATTTACTTCCAATTATGGAGAATGCTCTGAAGAGTAATGAAAAAGATGATCAACGAATGTTTAATAAATTATGCAAGAGTTATAATATTTCTATTGATCATGAAAATAAGATATTTGAAAATGTATATGACGATAATATGGTTAAAAATTCTAAAGCTGTTTTTGTTCAATATCCAGGAAAACCATCATTTGAAAGATATAAAAGAGCAGTAACTGATTACGTTCCTTATTTGTATAGAGAATTACTTCTTTTACTGTTTGTAATTACAGCTATATTTTGCTTAGGATATAAAATGTATAAAGGAAATTCAAATAATAGATTTTAAACGATGTGTTCGGTTATTTCATATGTATTTAATATAGTTAAATTTAATGGATGACAAAAATTCTTGTAGAAAATATAATTCTGATTTTAGAAAAAAATTATTAGAAAAAATTAATTGTATAAAAGACAAAAAAGTATTAATTTCAATTTTAAAAATAATAAAAAAAGAAGATGAAAATGGATTTTCGCAAAATAAATCAGGAATATTTTTTAATTTAAATAAGTTATCAGATTTATCTGTAAATAATATTAATGAATTAGTAGAAAATTTTGAGCTAAGTATTGATAGTGAAACAAATGAAGAAACTTTATCTGATAAAATAATATATAAACAATATTCTGATACAGATAATCTTGATCAATATGACAATATAGGTCCAAGATTAAGCAATCAAGAAAGATCAATTCTAAAAAAATTTAATAAAAACTTAAATGATAATAACTAATTTGTTATCTATTTCAACATTAATTTTAATATTTGATGTTGAATTTGATATTTGTTGATTCTTGTTATAAAATCCAATTTTATTTAAAATCTCTTTTGGGTGATCTACTGATATTTCTTTTAAAAGATGAAATAGTCTAGAAGTAAGTTTATAATTTGGTCCATCAAACATAATATAGTTTTCATTTATAATTATATTTCTATTTTCATATTTAATATAATTTACACATACTAGTTCATTATTAATCTCATACAAGTTTTCTTTATCAGTTTCTAATAGAAAATTAACATCAATTGGTATATTAAATTTGATATGTTTATTCCAAATTAAATTATTTACAATATTATAATTATTTATTTTTGTAATAGATTGTAAATCATCAATATCAGGAACGAGTAAATTATTATCTTGTCTTAAAATAGTTTTATGGATATAATATGAAGGAAGTCCGAGTACATAGTCTTCATAAATATATGATACTAAACCGACAAGTTCTAAATTACCATTATTAATATATAATATGGGATCTCCTATAATAATATTACTAATATCACCTTTAATTTTGTAATACATTAATTTAGGGTAATTTGGAAGCATAGCGAAATTCAAGTATTCTACATCATGTAGATAACATTCATAAGTTTGCCCAATTAAAAATATAGTTCCATTTGGTAAAATTGTTTTTCTAATTTTATCAAAAGTACTTTTTACTTGATATTCATCTTTAATTATTAATAAATCATTCCAATTTGAATTAACAAGTATATTTTCTTTTGAAATATTAATATTATCTATTTTAATATTACTAATTGGTAAATAACAATGGCTACTTATTATATAAGAATTTCCATTTAATTTCAGTCTAAATACTGAACATTCTTTTATAGTTTTTAGGTGTTTTATGTGTTGAGTTTCAATCTCTAGAACTGACATAATTCCTACTTCATTTAATTTAGTTATTTTTTATTCAATTTTTTTATCAATAAAATCTATTGCCTTAGTTAAAAATGGTAAATATTCCCTATTATTCCATATTATATTTGATTTAGAAAAACTATTTTTTAGATTATTAAGAAAATTTCTAAAAATGGTATTATTATTAGAATATATGTTATTTAAATTTGAATTATCAAGTATAACTATTGTATTCTTTATTGTATACGGATTGTAATAATAAGGATTACTTATAAATAAATTTTTTTCGTTTATATTTGAAATTATTGATAATGTAGGTGCTCCTAATTTAGTATCTTTTAAATTCATTTTTAGATAAAAAATTAATGATGAATTATGTTTAACAAAATTATTTTCTTTTAGATAATAAAAGTTATTAGGCATAGAATCGCTATCTTGTATATTTGTAATTTTGTCACTATAATTAGTAATTTTGTAATATTCATTTTTGTCGCTCTTAATATCTTTTTTTAGACACACGTTTTGAGAATAACCTATTAAAAACAAATTAATAATTTTATCTATTTTTTTCATATGTGAGAAACTAATTTTAAAATTATTTTCTAAATTTTTTATCCATGTTAGTGGATTTATATTATCATACATTGGGTCATTTTTATAATCAATAGAATATAATTTTCTTTTATAATTTACTATATTTTTATAAAACATTTTTATAGCTTCTTTGTTGAATAAATTACTATTACAAAATTTATTTAGTTCTTGATCTGAAATATCATCAAAAAAATTTTCTACATATTCGTCTTTGACTAACCATTCTTGAAAACCTTCATCTGTTCTTAGTTTTCCTTGTGTTTCAATTGATTTAATTATATAAAATGTTTTTTTATAATTATTATTATTATTTGAATTTGAATTAAAGTATATATCTATAATTCTATTATATTCATTTTTCAAAATATTTTTACTATTTACGAAATTAAAAATTCTTTTTAATTTGAATGTTCTAATAAAGTTTTCTGATATTTTAAGTAATTGATCAAAATCACTATTAGTTGATCTGTAGTTATTTTTAAAAAAATTAATTTTTTCTTTATATTTTAAATCAGTAAGATCAAAAAGACCTTCAATGTTATAATTGATAGCTTCTAATAATGATATTATTAAAATAACTTCTTCTATTAAATCTATTGAATAACTACATAATAAAGTTAAAGCTACAGAATAATCAATATTAGTGAATGTTCTAGTAACGTCTTCGATAATTTTTGATAAATTTGTTTTTCTATATATAGTCATTTCATGATTAAGAATATATTCTTTACCTAATTCAACTGCTCTAAAATTTTGCTTCAATCTGTTATTAAATGATAATGGAATTGTTGCCATTTTTGAATTAATTATTTTATCATCTTTTGTTTTTATAAATTCTCTATATATATTTCTTTGGTGGTCCTTTTCAAAAGGATGTATAATAAAAAATTGTCCTGCATTATCAAATAAATTTCGATAATTAAATCCGTCTAAATATTGTAATTCAATCCATATTGGTGTATTTTTAAAATTAAAAAAATCTTTTGGGAAATATTCATCATAATCAAATATATCATCATAAAAATCATCATCTCTAATATCATAAAATTGATTTTTGATAATTTTTATTAGAGAATCATTTATAGGTTCTCCAGTATTGATTAAATTATAATTTTCTTGTTTAAGATAAGGATCATCATAACTATTCAAATAATTTTTATTATTTTTATTTACTAATAATTTTATAAATTCATTAGAAAAATCCTCATAAGATATATTATATCTAGTTGGTATTTCTAATCTACTACTTATATCATATAAATAATAAACAGTACCGTCAGAAATTCTACCAACTCTACCTTTTCTCTGAACTCTACTAGAATTAGATATCATTTCTTCTACTAATAATGAATCTCCTTTAGAATAAATAAAATTATTTTGTTTTGAATATCCATTATCAATAACAAATTTCAAGTTGGGAATAGTAATAGATGCTTCTGCTACATTTGTAGCAATAATAACAGCTCTTTTAAAATTATTATTATTTGTACCTTTAATATATTCATATCCCCATTCTTCATGAATTTTAAATTTATTATTTTTAATTTTTCCAATTTTTTTATCGATTTTTTCAATAATATCTTTATATTTTTGGTCCATTTTACCAAAAAATGGTATTGCAACTGCATCTTTAGGAATAATTTTATTTAATTCTTCTACAGCTTTTTTAATTTCTTTTTCACCAGTTAAAAATAATAAAGCATTACCAGTAGGATTATTATTAAAAATTTCTTTGATAACTGTATAACTATTTTCTTGAATAATATCCCAAGGTTTTGTATATCGCGATTCATCATCTCCAATAGAGTATTTTTCAAC
>Ga0209151_1000433_pt1 | contig 31391 bp, 30 predicted proteins | sample SaaInlV_DNA_165m_FD_184688 | JGI IMG/M metagenome (GOLD analysis project Ga0209151, IMG submission 184688) | Marine microbial communities from expanding oxygen minimum zones in the Saanich Inlet - SI075_LV_DNA_165m (SPAdes) (version 2) | ecosystem: Environmental > Aquatic > Marine > Unclassified...
CTTCTAGACCCACTCTGGCCTTAAATTCTGCTGTGTGATTCTTACGCTTTTTTGTTGTACTCATTTTTTAACCCCTTTGACACAGTTTACAACTTAAACTACTGTCTTAAAACCGGGGTCCACTATATAGTTAGTTAGTTAGTTAGCCTTTGCCGCCATATCAAATAGTTCATTAAAATTCAACACCTTAAATACAACATAAGATCTTTACCTAGCTACTTTTGCTTCCCTTGTGTTTTTTTATTTTGTCTATAAGATAGATTTGTAGTTGCACCCCTTACCCTTCCTTTAGTCTACATATTTGATATGAATATAAAACAGCCGCTTTTACTTACTTTGACTTTAAGCATATCCATTTTATCTAGCTCAGCACTGGCCTTTAGTAACGCACCGGATATCAGTTACCCACTGCCTGCGAACTCGCCCGTGCCGACACTTGCGCCTATGCTAAAAAATGTCTTGCCTAGCGTCGTTAATATTTCTACTCAGGGCACGGTCGCTGTACAACAACATCCCATGATGAATGACCCTTACTTTCGACGCTTTGCACCCAAAATGCCTAAAGAAAGACAAACACAAGGCATAGGCTCGGGCGTTATTGTCGATGCAGAAAAAGGCTATATCATTACCAATAACCATGTGATTGCTCATGCAGACACTATTTTTATTACTTTGCACAACAAGCAGAAATTATCTGCTAAATTAATCGGCACCGATGCCGAAACGGATATTGCAGTTTTACAGGTTGAGGCAAAAAATCTCACCAGTATTCCTCTAGGAGATTCAGATAAATTACAGGTAGGTGATTTTGCCGTGGCAATAGGCAATCCATTTGGCCTTAGCCATACCGTAACCTCGGGCATGATCAGTGCTTTGGGACGAACTGACTTAGGCATTGAAGGCTATGAAAACTTTATCCAGACTGATGCCTCGATCAACCCGGGTAATTCAGGCGGAGCTTTAATCGATTTACGTGGCCGATTAATTGGTATTAATTCAGCGATACTCGCTCCTTCAGGTGGCAATATAGGTATCGGCTTTTCGATTCCCATTAATATGGCAAAAAAAATCATGCATCAGTTACTCGAGCATGGTGAGATCAAGCGTGGTTTACTGGGCGTACAGATTCAGGATTTAAGCTCTGACCTTGCCGATGCCATGAATTTAAAAGGCGTTCATGGCGCCTTAGTATCTCGCGTCACACCTAAGAGCGCGGCGGAAAAAGCAGGTATTAAAGCAGGCGATGTAATTGTCACCGTCAATGGCAAGAAAATTACCGGAGCAAGTTCATTACGGACTAGCATTGGCCTTAAGCGTTTGGGCGAACAAGTCAATGTTGAGTTATTCCGTGATAAACAACGCAAGACTATTAAAGTTACGATAGGTGGAGCAGCAACGCCAGGTCAGTTAGCCGCATCTTTTAATGACATGCCTCTACTTAAAGGTGCAACCTTAAAAGAATTAAGCCGTAAAGAACCCTATCAAGGAGTTAAAAAGGGCTTATTAATTAACAACGTACAAGCCAATACTCCAGCTGCTCAAGTAGGTTTGATGAAGGGTGATATTATTTTAGCAGTAAATCAAAAAGAGGTCGCTACGATTGCCGAGTTTAAGCAGGCAGCGAACTTATCACGTAATCAATTGTTAATTCATTTACAACGGGGGCAGAATTTCTTGTATATTGTAACTAAATAGAAGTAATTCGCCATTATGCCAAGACAAAAGGGGTGCGTCCTTAAGTCTTGGCATAGCCCTTACGGAGTAAGTACGATGTTAGAAATACAACAACTCCCGGTTCTTAACGATAATTATATTTATCTAATCCATGACCTAGATTCGGGGGAAACTGCGGCTGTTGATCCCGCCGTTTCAGAGCCAGTATTAGCTGCACTTAAACTCAATAATTGGCAGCTAAGTTATATATTTAATACTCACCACCATGCAGATCATATAGGTGGAAATCTTGTATTAAAAAAACAGACAGCCTGTCATATCATAGGTTCGGAAGCTGACCGGCAACGTATTCCTGGGATTGATCAAGGTGTAATTGAGGGTGACTGCTTAAATCTTGGCAAACATACTATTCAAATCATAGAATGTTCTGGCCATACTCAAGGCCATATCGCTTTTTATATACCCGAATTCGACGCCCTTTTCTGTGGTGACACCTTGTTTGCCATCGGTTGTGGTCGATTATTTGAAGGCAGTGCTGAACAAATGCAGCAATCCCTAAGAAAACTCACTGCACTGCCCCTAGCGACAAAAATTTACTGTGCTCATGAATATACGGCAGCCAATGCCCGGTTTGCATTTTCAGTAGAACCCGATAATGCAGATTTGCAGCAAGCGATTGGGCGTATTAAACACTTAAGAGCAAACAACCAACCCACTGTGCCGACCACGCTGCAACAGGAAATTGCCACTAACCCTTTTTTACGTGCCAATAGTCCTGAAATACAGGAAAACTTAGCGATGCAAGGCGCTACTGAGCTGGCTGTTTTCACCGAACTCAGAGAAAGAAAAAATCGCTTTTAACGCGTTTTCCCTTGAATAATAGCCTCTGGGTGCCTTTCCAGATAATCAGCTAATAAGCGCAGGGATTTTGCCGAGCGGCGTAATTCGACCAGGGTACTGTTTAGGTTTCGTTGCAACTGGGCATCTTTCTTAAACACATCACTTATATTGGCGGCACTCACTTGAAACTGTGTCAGTGTCAGATTGGTATTGGCAATCGTTTGTTGAATCTCCTCCAATAGTGGATCGGTTGCGGTATCCAGTTTCTGCATAGCACTGCTACTATGCTGCAAAGTTTTTTCAGCATTAACAGCAATAGCCACTGAGTGTTTATTAAACGTTGTTAGGATACCTTCTAACTCTGTCACAGAAACGGATAAAGCATGCAGCGTATGTTTCGTTTCTGCAGAGCCGGCAATTTGCTTGATATTTTTAATGGTTATCAATAGCTCAGAAAACAATTCACTGAAATTAATATTCTTAAACTCTCGAATGACATCGGCAATATTTTTTTGCACTTCCTGACTGCTGGAAGTAATCGCCGGCAGCTCGACAAAGTCCTTATTTAACCTGGTTAACCTAACCTTTGATTTAGGTCTTAATAAAGATTCTATATACAATTGCCCGGTCACTATACTGGTATATTGTAATTGCATACGCAGGCCATCTTTAATCAATTGTTCCATCGCCATCTTTTCGCTATCAGGATCCTTAAGCTGTAATAACTGCTTGCATTTCTCATGATCTATTTCTATAAATACCGGCGTTAATATCTGCTTGGTACCCGGATCTAGCTCTACTTTAATATCGGTGACCTTACCTATCGGCACCCCTTGCATTTTCACCAAAGCACCAACCGAAAGACCATTCACGGATTCGTTAAAGTAAATAACATATCTGGATTTTACGGTAAACCATTGACCACTGGTAAAGACAGTAATGCCCAAAAGAGCGATCAACAAAGCTCCTAGTACAAAGACACCAATAATGGTTGGATTAGCTTGTTTACTCATTCATTCCTCTACTTAAAAACTGTTGCACAACATGGTTTGGACACCCATTCAATAGTTCTTTAGGAGGTCCTTGCGCTATTTGTGTTTTACTAATTGAATCAAGGAACACGCTATCTGTCCCTATGGCAAACAAACTAGGTAAATCATGAGTGACGACTACAATAGTCGTCCCTAGACTAGCCTGAATACTTAAAATCAAGTCATCTAGTAGTTTAGCGCTCAACGGATCTAAACCGGCTGACGGCTCATCAAAAAATAAAATATCAGGATCCAGTGCCAATGCCCTTGCCAGACCTGCTCTTTTTTTCATGCCGCCGCTAATTTCAGCCGGATAATATTCTTCAAAGCCCACCAGACCGACTAATGCCAGCTTAAAATAAGCCAAACCTTTAATTTCGTCTTCACTTAAATCAGTATATTCTTTTAAAGGCAACGCTATATTTTCTGCCAGGGTCAAAGAACTCCATAATGCACCGCTCTGATACATAACGCCATTGGCGCGCATAATTTTCTTGCGCTCTGCCTCGGAAATTTTCCACAAATTTGCATCATTATAGTAAATATCTCCCGCAGCTGGTGTTTTTAAGCCCAGTAAATGCCTTAGTAACGTGCTTTTACCACAGCCGTTCCCCCCCATAACAATAAAAATGTCGCCTTTATAAATGTTGAAATTAAGATCCTGCTGGATAATAAAATCATCATAAGCCATGGTTAAGCCTTTAATTTCAATATGCACCTGTTTCATATTAAAAACCTATAATCTGATAAACCACTGTCAAGACAGCATCAGCGACCACTATACTGACGATCCCTGCGACCACAGCCGCTGTTGCCGCATCACCAACAGAAGAAGAACTGCGTCCACACTGCATACCACTTAAACATCCCGATAACGCTACCAATACGCCAAAGACACTACTTTTAATGAGTCCGGTTAGAAAATCATTCAAGTCTAATGCAGATTTTGTCTGTATGAAATACTCTACCACTGAAATATCCAGCAAAGTTGCGCTAACCAATAACCCACCCAGAATCCCCATCAAATCAGCATAAAGGCAGAGTAACGGCAGCATAATAATCAACGCCAACATACGCGGTAACACTAGGAAATCAATCGGTGAAATACCTAAAGTTTCCAGCGCATCAATTTCTTCATTTACCCGCATTGAACCTAATTGTGAAGCAAACGCAGCCCCCGTTCGACCGGCCATAATAATAGCTGTCATCATCGCCCCCATTTCGCGGGCCATGCCTAAGCCAACCAGATTAGCTACATAAATTTGTGCGCCGAAAATTTTAAGCTGCATGGCGCCCACAAATGCCAGAATCAAACCGACTAACAGACTAATTAATGTCACTATTGCTAAAGCGCCGGGGCCACATTCCTGCATAATCAGCCATAAATCTCGCTGTCTAAAACAGGCTTTACCACGTAACAAACGTAAGCTACTTAGACACACTTCGCCTACAAACGCTAACATATCCTGAGTTTGCTTATACAAGCCTAGAGCATGCTGTCCTATCTGCACCAGCAATGCCGTTTCATGCAAGACCTTTTGCCCACTTTCACGCACTGGAAAAGCTGAAGCCTGATGCAATAAGCCCTGGGCTGAATCAGGGAGCTGCTCCATATTCAAGACTATACCCTGACCTTTACAATAGGCTTCCAGATCAAATAAAAACACCACGAACCGGCTGTCCCAGTGCCCCAGGTTGTCACTCTTTAAATCCAGTTGTTCACAGTTTTGTTTTTCCAGTAGCTGCTTAACAGACTGAAAACCAGGCACAGTATTACCCATGACCCAGTCGCCCCGAATATCAGCGACACTTACTTTGCCTTCAGTTGATGAAAGTTCAAACGTACATGGATTCAATGAAAAACCTATTTATTATTAAACTGTTCCCATATAAGCAATAATTAACTAATGCCGTCAATCAAAAGATTGCTTTTTATGCCTAAGCATTATCCTGCCTGCAGCGGAAAAAGACAAAAGGAGACTAAATCAAAACTCAACTGTGTCCGTTTTATTTATAAAAAAACAAGCAACCTCTAATAGAAAATAGGCTCCTTGTAAAGCCTCGAACTTTTCAAAAACTTTAATGATCATGGCTTTACTGATTATCAACAGCGGATGATAGTTGTATAAATTATGCTAGATTATTACATGCTGGTTTCTGGATATGCTAAGTTCAATTCTTAAATCGCTAAAGTTTTCACTCAACCTTAAACCTGAGCGTGCGAATGATAGCCCACACATTTAGCCATTTTACGAAAACCACCTGGCCAATTCTAATGTATAATCAACACACTTTTAACCCGCCACCCTGAGTACGCTTTTATGGATTATTTATTAGCCAATACCCCTTTAGAATCATTGGAAACGGAATGTCTGATTGTTGCCGTTTTCAACAATCAAAAGTTAAGCCCTGCTGCACAAAAACTGGATTCATTAACGGGTGGCATCATTAGCAACATTCTGCACCGGGGTGATATTAAGGGCAAAGTCGCAGATACCTTGCTACTTAACTATCTACCTCATGCGGCTTTTAAACGTGCCCTCCTGGTCGGCTTTGGTGATGCTGACAACCTAACAGCTAAAGCTTACCGAAAAGCATTAAGCGCAGCCGCTAAGTCATTAAAATCAAGCCATAGTAGTAGTGCCGTTTGCTGTTTCGTAGAAAATAAAGTTATCGGCCAGGATACGACCTGGAAAGCAAGACAGATTATTGAAGCTTTTGATGCGCCTTTCTACCAGTTTAATGACTGTAAAAGTAAAGCTAACGACAAACCGGCTTTATCATCTCTAAGTGTGCATGGTCTGACTGATACTGATGCCATTCAAAGCGGTATAAATCAAGGCAGCGCGATTGCCCAAGGTGTCACTCTAGCAAGACACGTCTCTGATTTGCCAGGTAATATCTGCACACCCACTTATTTAGCAGAACGAGCGTTAAAAATTGCCAGCCAATATGCAAACTTAAGCGCCGAAATTCTGGAAGAAGCCGATATGCAAAAACTCGGCATGGGCTCTTTTCTATCGGTAAGCCGTGGTAGCCGCGAGCCTGCCAAGTTAATTACTCTAGAATATACCGGCGCTAATAAAGATACCCAACCAATTGTTTTTGTCGGTAAAGGCTTAACCTTTGATGCCGGTGGCATTTCATTAAAACCAGGCGCTGGCATGGATGAAATGAAATACGATATGTGCGGTAGTGCAGCCGTTCTAGGCGCATTACAAGCGGCGGCGCAGTTACAACTGCCACTGAATATAGTCGGCATTATCCCGTCTTCTGAGAATATGCCAGACGGCGATGCCAATAAGCCTGGTGATATAGTGACCAGCATGGCAGGACTCACTATCGAAATTTTAAATACCGATGCCGAAGGCCGTTTAATTCTATGTGATGCACTCACTTATGCCAAAAAATTCAACCCTGATGTCGTAATCGATATGGCAACGCTAACAGGCGCCTGTTTAGTCGCACTAGGACGCGTACCGAGTGGTTTATTGGGTAATGATGACACGCTCTGCAATGATTTATCTGCAGCCAGTGAAACAGCATTAGATAGTGTCTGGCGCTTGCCTTTATGGGATGAATATCAGGATCAGTTAAAATCAAATTTTGCGGATATCGCCAATATTGGTGGTCGCGATGCCGGCACGATTACCGCTGCCTGTTTTCTATCCCGCTTTACCCAGGACTTTCAGTGGGCACACCTGGATATTGCTGGCACAGCCTGGAAAACAGGCGATGCTAAGGGTGCAACAGGTCGCCCTGTACCACTATTAGTACAGTATTTACTAGACCGCGCTAATGCTGCCTAAGGTTAATTTTTATATCTTGTCGTCCCAGTCCGAACAGGGGCGACAAGCATTCGCTTGCAAATTGGCTGAGAAAGCTTTTCGCCTGGGTTATAAAACTTACATACGGACCAACACTTTACAGCAAGCCCAACAAATGGATACCCTGCTGTGGACGTTTCGTCCAAATAGCTTTGTGCCGCATGAAATTTATCAGGATACCTTACCTGCCACTGCTAATACCGTTATAATTGGCACACAGACAGCGCCTGTGTCCTGGCAACATACAATGATTAATTTATCAACGTATTGCCCCGAGAACATAACACAGGCAGACCAGATATTTGAGTTATTAGATAATGATGAAAACCAGAAACAGGCCGGCAGGCAGCGATATCGTCAATATCAGGCACTCGGCATAACGCCGAATACACATAATATGTAGCCGTAGGCTGGTTTAGATTATCTAAGCGTAGCTCAGATAACGTAACCCAGCACTATCAACTAGATAAGCGAAGTTGGGCTTGCTCTGCAATTAAAAGCTAACCCAGCCTACAAGAATATACTTCAACCAATTTACCAAACCGCATTCATGGAAAAAACATACAACCCCGCTGCTATCGAACAACATTGGTACTCCACCTGGGAAGAGAACGACTACTTCGCTCCTTCTCAAGAAGGCGAATCATTCTGCATTATGATTCCCCCGCCGAATGTCACAGGTAGCCTGCATATGGGACATGCTTTCCAGGATACGATTATGGATGCACTGACTCGTTACCACCGAATGAAGGGGTATAACACCCTATGGCAACCGGGTACCGACCATGCAGGGATTGCTACACAAATGGTAGTCGAGCGTTTAATCAATCAGGAAGGTAAAACCCGGCATGATTATGGCAGGGATAAATTTATTGAGCGAATCTGGGACTGGAAAGAAGAATCTGGCGGCACGATCACTAAACAGTTACGCCGCATGGGCGCATCTCTGGATTGGTCGCGTGAGCGTTTTACCATGGACGACGGCTTGTCTGAAGCGGTTAAAGAGGTTTTTGTCAGCCTCTATGAAGAAGGCTTAATTTATCGCGGCAAACGCCTGGTTAACTGGGATCCAGCATTACATACGGCGGTCTCAGATCTAGAAGTGCTCTCCGCAGAAGAAAACGGCTTCATGTGGCATATGCGCTATCCTTTATCCAATGGTTCAGGGCACTTAATAGTTGCTACCACCCGGCCTGAAACGATGCTGGGCGATGCAGCAGTAGCCATTCACCCAAAGGATGAGCGCTATAAACACCTTTTAGGTGAATTCGTAAAATTACCCTTATCTGGCCGCTTAATTCCGATTATTGCCGATGAATATGTGGACCCGGAATTTGGTACCGGTTGCGTCAAAATTACGCCTGCCCATGATTTTAACGATTACGAGGTCTGGACGCGCCATAAAGAAATTTCCGCAATTCAGGATCAAATTCATGGCGGCTTAATTAATATCTTTACGCCTGATGCAGCGATTCGTGACAATGAAGATGATGAACAGGATTTAATTCCGGCTGCCTATATAGGATTAGACCGTGTTGCCGCGCGTAAGAAAATCGTCGCTGACCTTGACGCATTAGATTTATTAGAGAAAATTGAAGACCATAAGCTGATGGTGCCACGCGGTGATCGTTCGGGGAGCATTATTGAGCCACTGTTGACCGACCAATGGTATGTCAAAGTAGCTCCACTGGCTGAACCCGCACTGGAAGCCGTTAAAAGTGGCGAGATTCAATTTGTACCTGATAACTGGAAAAACACCTATTATGACTGGATGAATAATATTCAGGACTGGTGTATTTCACGGCAGATCTGGTGGGGACATCGTATCCCTGCTTGGTATGATGAATTAGGTAACGTCTATGTCGGCCGTACTGAAAAAGACGTGCGTGAGCAACATAAACTGGCTGATGACTACCCGTTAAGGCAGGATGAAGATGTTCTGGATACCTGGTTCTCCTCTGCACTCTGGCCCTTCTCGACTTTGGGCTGGCCAGAAAAAACACCTGAACTGAAACAGCATTACCCAAGCGCGGTATTGGTCACCGGCTTTGATATTATTTTTTTCTGGGTCGCCCGCATGATTATGATGGGCAAAAAGTTCATCGGTGACGTCCCTTTCAAAAAAGTCTATATACATGGCCTGGTACGTGATGCAGAAGGCCAGAAAATGTCAAAATCCAAAGGTAATGTCCTAGACCCGATTGATTTAATTGATGGCATTAGTTTAGAGGATTTAGTCACTAAACGCGTCACCGGGATGATGCAGCCCCATCTGGCTGAGAAAATTGAAAAATCTACGCGCAAAGCCTATCCAGACGGCATTCCTGCTTATGGAACTGACGCACTACGCTTTACCTTTGCCTCGCTGGCATCTACCGGTCGGGATATACGCCTGGATAGTGGCCGTATTGATGGCTACCGTAATTTCTGTAATAAATTATGGAATGCCGCGCGCTTTGTACTGATGAATACCGAAGAGCAGGATTGTGGTATAAACGGCGGCGATCTCGCATATAGCCAGGCCGATAAGTGGATTGTGTCGCGCTTAAATCAAGTCATTGCTAGTACCAGTGACGCTATTGAAAGCTATCGCCTTGACCATGCTGCACAGGAAATTTATGAATTTATCTGGAATGAGTACTGTGACTGGTATTTAGAGTTGTCCAAAATCTCCTTGCAGTCGGATAACGAAGCACTACAACGGGGGACACGTAAAACCCTATTATCGGTTTTAGAAACCATATTACGCCTTGCTCACCCGATCATGCCTTTTATCACCGAAGAAATCTGGCAACGTGTGGCGCCATTGGCAGGCATACAGGCAGACACTATTATGTTGCAAGCGTATCCAGAATCTGATGCTAGTCAACATAATGCCGAGGCATTTGCCGCAATTGAGTGGACCAAGCAGTTTATTCTAGGTGTGCGGCGCATCCGTGGGGAAATGAATATAGCCCCAGGAAAACCTTTACCTGTACTACTGGAAAACATGTCTTTGACTGATCAGCAGCACTTGCCACAAGCACAAATTTATTTACAAAAATTAGGCAGAATTGAATCTATTAGCTGTCTGGCAAAAGGCGAAACAGCACCCGAATCAGCAATTGCCTTAGTAAATGAGTTACGCATTCTGATTCCTATGGCGGGTTTAATTGATAAAGAGGCAGAAATCACCAGGCTGGAAAAAGAAATTGCGCGACTGGAAAAGGATTTACCGCGTATCGAAGGCAAATTAAATAATCCGAAATTTGTCGATAAGGCACCGGCAGCAGTCATTGAAAAAGAAAAAGAAAAACTAGCCAATATACAGCTATCCTTAGTAAACTTTAATGAGCAATTACTCAAAATTCAGGCGCTTTAATAGTGTACCTCTATCAATAATATTCTGTAAAATCAGAAGCTTACCAATTAACCCCTAGAAAAACCAGTTGAGCGTGAATTTATAGTGCAAGATATTGGTTTCACAGCGCTTTAAATAAACACCCGCTTCACCCACAGGTTAAGTGGGTTTTTTTTGACGTACTGTGGAATCAAGAGTTTGTGCTAGAAACTATGGAGCAACTGATTTTTCTAGGATCAATGGGCGAGTCACTGAATTCAGCAACAAACACAAAAGATAATACTTTAAGTTTTTCTTCGTGAAAGCGCATTATTCATGACAATTTTTTTGTGATGCCACTTATTCAAGGACTAAATTTTAAACCACGGATCACACATAAATCGGGTAATAAAGCAGATAATATTATTGATTTACTTGGCTAACAGTTAAGTTTCATCTATATTTACAGTTAAAAATAATATAATAGTGTTCATTTTATGGCAGAGAATTTATCCGACATGCAATTTAGTGGTGTACTAAAATGTATTGTAAAAGACGGTTTATTAACGGAAGCTGAAGTTGAAGCACATGCTCGAGAGGCACAAAAAAATAACATATCTCTTATCAGTTACCTCGTTAATAACCTGCATCTTGATTCTCAAGTAGTTGCCCGTCATATTGCCACCGAATTTGGGGTACCATTTTTTGATTTATCTGCCATCGATAAATCTATCCTACCTTATAACTTAGTCAGCGAAAAACTTATTCGCCAACATCATATTTTACCTCTTTTCCAGCGCGGTAACCGCTTGTTTATTGCCCTGTCAGACCCAACCAACATTCAGGCAATGGATGATATTAAATTCCATACTCGCTTAAATATTGAAACTGTTCTAGTTGAAGAAGATAAACTAACCCGGTCTATCGAGTCTTTTATTGAGACTGCCGACACCACGATGAGTGATTTGATCGATGCCGACCTCGAAAATACCATTATCACCGACGGCAACAAACAGGCAATAGAAGATGATACCAGTGATATTGATGATGCGCCTATCGTGCGTTTTGTTAATAAAGTTTTTCTGGATGCCATTAAAAAAGGCGCTTCTGATATCCATTTAGAACCTTATGAAAAAAGCTTCCGCATCCGCTTTAGAACCGACGGCATGCTATCTGAAATAGCGAGCCCGCCTTCTAATATATCTCATCGCATTATTTCACGTATAAAAGTTATGGCCAAAATGGACATAGCGGAGCGCCGTATCCCTCAGGATGGGCGTATAAAAATGAAAATTTCTAGAAATCGATCCATTGATTTTCGTGTCAGTACATGCCCTACGCTGTTTGGTGAAAAAGTCGTATTACGGATATTGGACCCCACTAGCTCGGAAATGAGTGTAGAAGAACTCGGGCTTGAACCCGAACAAAAAGATCTTTTTCTCAACGCTATTAAGAAGCCCTACGGCATGATCCTTGTGACAGGGCCTACAGGAAGTGGTAAAACCGTATCGTTGTATACTGGTTTACATATTCTTAACACGCTAGAGCGCAATATTTCAACGGCCGAAGATCCAGTCGAAATTACTGTGGAAGGTATAAACCAGGTTAATATGAATGTGAAAGCTGGCCTAACTTTCCCTGTTGCCTTAAGAGCCTTCCTACGCCAAGATCCTGATATCATCATGGTTGGAGAGATTCGCGACCTTGAAACAGCAGACATAGCCATTAAGGCTGCACAGACAGGACATCTAGTACTATCCACATTACATACCAATGATGCACCACAAACATTGCACCGGCTTATGCAAATGGGCGTTCCTGCGTTTAATATCGTATCTTCGGTCTTACTAATTATGGCGCAAAGATTGACTAGACGTCTCTGTGAAAAGTGTAAAACTGACGCAAGATACCCTTACCAGGTTTTACTGGACGCTGGCTTCAAGAAACAAGAAGTAGGCACCTTTACTGCTTATACAGCGGTTGGTTGTAAACATTGTAATCATGGTTACAAAGGCCGTGTCGGCATTTATCAGGTCATGCCTATCAGTGATCAAATGCGCACATGCATATTAGAAGGTGGCAATACCATGCAACTCGCAGAACAAGCCGCATTAGAAGGAGTGAATGACCTACGCCGCTCTGGCTTACTGAAAGTTATACAAGGAGTGACTTCAATTGAAGAAATCGATCGGGTAACAAGAGAATAATTATGGCTGATAACGCAAATCAAATAGACTTTACCTGGAAGGGTAAAGATAGAAGAGGCAAAATTATTAAGGGCGATATAGCGGCTATTAGTGAAGCTATTGCACGCGCAGAACTACGCCGCCAAGGCATTCGTATTATTGGCATAAAGAAAAAACCCAAGCCGCTTTTCTCTAAAGCCAAATCGTCAATCAGTGCAAAAGATATTGCAGTCTTCTCCCGGCAACTAGCAACCATGCTCGAGTCTGGCATCCCCTTGGTACAGTCTTTTGATATCGTAGCTAAAAGCAACGAAAACCCAGCAATGGCTGAAATGTTAACGGCAATCAAGGTAGATATAGAAGAAGGTGACACGCTCGCTCAGTCTCTTAGAAAGCGACCTATCTACTTTGATGAATTATATTGTAACCTGGTCGAAGCTGGTGAGCATGCAGGGATACTCGAAAGTCTGCTAGATAAAATTGCGACTTATAAAGAAAAAGTCGAAACCATCAAGTCAAAAATCAAGAAAGCCTTAACCTACCCGATTGCCGTTATTGTGGTTGCTTTTATCGTCACCACGATTATGCTGATTTTTGTTGTCCCTGTTTTTAAGGACTTATTTGACAGTTTTGGAGCAGATTTACCCAGCTTTACGTTATGGGTGATGGGTATATCTGACTGGATGGTTAACAACTGGTACTATGTAGTTGGCAGCATTATTGCAGTTGTGTACATCTTTATGTATTTCAAAAAACGCTCCAAGCCATTCAATTACTTTCTTGACCGCACCCTGCTAAAAATACCCATAGTCGGTATGATACTGCATAAATCATCCATTGCCCGTTTTGCAAGAACCTTAGCAACTATGTCAGCAGCCGGGGTTCCTCTAGTAGAGGCTTTAGAATCAGTTGCCGGTGCAACTGGCAATATTGTTTATTATAAGGCTGTGATGGAAATGCGTGACAAGGTTACTACCGGGGAGAGCTTACAGAATGCTATGGCTCAGGCGAATTTATTCCCACATATGGTCGTACAAATGCTCGCTATAGGCGAAGAATCAGGCGCCATAGATAAAATGCTGTCTAAAGTCGCCGATTTTTATGAGGAAGAAGTTGATAACCTGGTTGATAACCTTAGCAGCTTGATGGAACCTTTTATCATGGTTTTTCTTGGTATTTTAGTCGGTGGACTGATTGTTGCCATGTATTTGCCGATCTTCAAACTTGGTGCGGCAATTGGTTAAACCTGAGAAATAAAACGACACAGCTATATTTATAAATTGATATCGCCACATACTTTATTAGCACCGAATTCATTGGACAGTTGTTCCCTATAACGAAACTTTGTGGGCTTTTCATCATTTTATCCTCTCTATTATACCACGTAATAATCTCAATAATTTTGCTTAATCGAGAATATAGTGCCAAGGAAAAACACCGAAACAGTCGCTAAACTGACTACACAAATTAATCAACCCAGTACAGATAAAATCAACTTATAAAGTAATTCTCATTATCTAAAACCATATGTCACCTTATTCTATTATTTTAAATTCACCAGCCTTACTTTGCCCGCTAGCAGGCATTTTAGGTTTAATGGTGGGAAGTTTTCTTAATGTTGTTATTTATCGCCTACCCATTATGATGCAACGAGGATGGAAGCAAGAATGCCAGGAATTTCTTGGGCTACCTATCAGCGAAGAGTCTATAGCAACATTTAACCTCGCCCTGCCCGGCTCTCATTGCCCCGCTTGTAATGCAGAAATAACAGCACTACAAAATATTCCTGTGCTGAGCTATCTTTTACTAAAAGGCAAATGCGCTAACTGTCAAACCAGCATCTCAATACGTTATCCTCTTTTAGAAGTCCTAACTGGATTGCTATCGATAATAGTTGTTTACCAACTAGGGGGACAAATAGAAACCTTGTTCGCTCTGATTCTTACCTGGGTATTAATTGCACTGAGTGGCATTGATTTTGATCATCAATTATTACCTGATAACATTACCTTACCAGTATTATGGCTAGGTTTACTCTTAAGCCTGTTTAATATTTTCACCGATCCCATTTCCAGTATTACTGGCGCAATTCTCGGCTACTTATGCCTTTGGACTATTTATCAGTTGTTTAAACTTTTTACCGATAAAGAAGGCATGGGCTTTGGCGATTTTAAATTACTCGCATTATTTGGTGCCTGGCTGGGCTGGCAATATCTACCATTAATCATCTTGTTATCCTCTTTAATGGGTGCCATAGTAGGTACTGCAATGATTATTTTCGTACAACGGGACAAAAACATTCCTATTCCCTTTGGACCCTATCTCGCCATTGCCGGCTGGATCGCTTTATTATGGGGTGAGAAAATCAATACGCTGTATTTAACAAGTGTCGGCTTAATCTAAGTCTAGCGATGTATAAAATTGGCCTGACGGGCGGTATAGGCTGTGGAAAATCGACAATCTCTGATTTATTTAAGCAACTCGCGATTGCCGTGATAGATGCTGATGAGATCGCTCATGCACTCGTCGCCCCGGGGCAAAAAGCCTTAATCCAAATCAGTACCCATTTTGGATCCCAGTTTATCAATTCTGATAATAGCTTAAACAGAAGTCTATTACGCGATTGTGTTTTTCAGGACCCTAAAAAAAGGAGACAACTTGAAAATATACTACACCCTCTTGTTTATGCAGAAATTAACCAGCAGTTAAGTCAGCTAAATAGCCCATATGCTATTATTTCCATACCCTTACTCATAGAAACCAGAATGCAATCTCTGGTTGATCATATTTTAGTCATAGACTGCCCTATGGAAATACAAGTTAATAGAGTAAAATTACGAGACAGGCTCAGTGACTCACAAATCACTGCTATTATAAATAGTCAAGTGAGCAGAACAGAGCGTTTAACAAATGCAGACAGTATTATTGATACTACTCAAGGGCTAAGTTCTCTAAGCCAACAAGTTAACACCTTACACCAGCAATTTCTGAAGCAAGCACAGTGACTACTGAATACATCAGCTACGAATTCCCTCTTAATGAACGCATGCGCGTGTTCATCCGTCTAGAGCAACTTTTTTTACAACTCGATCATTTTCTTGCAGGCTCAAGCATTTGGGATAAACGGGCTTCAGTCAGCACCCTGGTCGATATTTTACAGGTATTTAGCCGTCATGACTTAAAAGCAGAAACGCTTAAAGAACTGGAGCGTCATTCAAATAGACTAAATCAACTTTCAAGCCACGAAGGAGTCGACACCAAAAGACTACGTAAAATCCTGGATGATTTGAATTCAATCAGTAAGACCCTGTATGCAACCACTGGAAAAATTGACATTTCCAGCATGAAAAGTGACTTGTTTCAAACCATTAGTCAACGCAGTAGCATTCCAGGTGGCACTTGCTCATTTGATTTGCCGTCTTATCATTATTGGCTAGAGCAAGAAAAACAAAGCCAAGATGAAGATTTGAATATGTGGGTGAACCAGTTTTCTCCCATTCGAACTGCAGTCGATTTAATCCTAAATTTCATTCGCCAAAGTGGTAGTGAAACTAAAGAAACAGCACACCAGGGCTTTTATCAGGCAACTCTGGATCAGACACAACCCTATCAAATAGTCATTATCAAATTATTAAGAACAACGCCTTATTTTGTCGAAATAAGTGGCGGAAAGCACCGCTTTACAACCCGATTCATGAGCCCTTCCAACGGCAATGTCAGGCCCAAACAGGCAGATACAGATGTTCAATTCCTGCTTAGCTATTGTATTTTTTAGCACAATATTCATATAAAGTTAGCCATTCTAATATTCCAGAAAATCCAGTTTAAGCAACTTTATATAATACCTATACCCCTGAACTTCTCTGTAGTTCGCTTTTTCCATAACAATAAATTAAACATATACAGCTGAAAATAGTTACGTTTAAATTGCCTGTTTATAATTTTATTCAAAAAAGTACGCTACAATCGTGAAAAGCAACCTGACATACTGACTTAGCTCTTAATTATTTATTAAATGGTTTAAATCGATGAACTTTTTTGGATGGATTGGCCAACGTTTTATAGAGTCGCTCCTCTACATTATTGACTTCACTTATTTTTTTACCCACTCGCTGAGTGTATGGCAAGTTCAGCGGAATGTGTTTAATAAAGCAGTTTATTCCAGTTTACTGGGTCAACTTATTTTTACCGGTGTTGACGCTATTGCAATGATTTCATTTCTTGCCGTTATGGCCGGTATTGGCATCACTTCCCAACTTATCTATATTATGCATGCGATCACTGGTGCCAGCGATCTCACTGCCATTCTTGCCCGCATAGTAGTAAGTGAACTTGGCCCTGTGATAACCGGTGTAATACTAGTCGGACGTTCATGCTCGGCTATCGCTGTGGATCTAGGTAATACCAAAGTACGCGGTGAAATTGAGCCCTTAGAATATATGGGAATCGATGTAGATGATTATTTTGTCGTCCCGCGTATAGTGTGCATGATCATCAGCCAGGTGACATTGGCACTGTACTTTTCCATCATCACGATCTTATGCGGGGTATTTTTTAGTGCTTATATCTATAATTTCTCGGCACAGGAATCATTGACACAATTGTTAAACACCATGGACATTGATATAGTCATAGTGTTTATGCTAAAAAACCTATTTTTTGGACTGATCATTGGTGCTATGGCCTGCTTTCATGGGCTGTTAGTTGAGAACTCGCCGACCCAGGTGCCACAGCAAATGCAAAGGGCGGTGGTCCGAGGGCTAGTATTTTTATTTCTGGCAGATGGCTATTTTTCACTCTTCACACTATGAATACTGTTACTGGCACAGCCTGCATACAAGCCTATAATGCTAGGCCTTCAGCCGGAGAAAGTGCTTTGCAGTATCCAGCATTGGGCTGCCAGGTATTGCCTGCGACGCTGACTTGCTTAGTAGGACCTCACCGTTTGCAATTAAGAGATTATTTGCAAATGTTAGCCGGTATCAGCATCGCAAATCAGGGGAAAGTGGAGATTTTCGGACAGCCAACCTCCAACCTTGATAAGCTTAGCATGCGTAAACTTCGTTCACAAATAGGTTACCTTTCTGGTACCGCCCCATTATTATCTGTACAACATGGGCTAATGAATGTGATGTTACCACTACTCTATCATCGTAATCTGTCATTCCGTGAAACCGCTGATCAAGCAAGAGCTCTTATCAGCGACTTGAACTGTGATTTTGACCCCACTATATTCCCTGCACTATTGAATAGTTTTCAGCGGGCCCAACTCGCATTGGCGCGCGCTTTGATTATGGAACCATCTCTACTGTTTCTGGATGTGCCGTTTCATGACCTGGGCGCAAAACAACGTGAAGAAATGGGCGAATTGCTAGGCAAACATATACAGCATCGAGCCGTTTGCATGATTGGCGGGCTACAATACCCTCATTTCCTGGAACAATATGCACAGCAGATTATTTTTATTTCCGAGCATAAAATAATTAACTTCCCTGGCTGGAAATCGTTTATGCACAGCGAAGATCAAGACGTCAGATCGTTGCTGAGTATTTTACAAGGCACGAACTAAGGTAACACTATGAATACAAATCCTGAAAAGAATACTGGACATTATATCCACAAGATCACATACAATTATCGTGAGCGGGTAGTCGGGCTATTCATTTTCTCTGCGTTCGTATTGATCTCCGCACTGGTTATTATCGGTGGTAGAAACCAGCATCTGTTTGAGAAACGCATAATCTATTATATGGATGTCGCCAGTAGTGAGGGAATTAATCAAGGCAATGTGGTGACAGCCTTAGGTATTGAAGTGGGCGTAGTCTCAGCTCTGAACCTCACTCAGGCTAATAAAATCAGAGTCACGATTGAAGTTTATGAAGGCAATAGGAATTACATCAGAATGGGAGCAAAGGCAAGCGTCAATCGATTAGCCAATCTGAGCGAAGCACTGATTGAAATAAAGTCTGGTTCGATACATGCTCCAGTGCTAACAGATGGCACGGTCATCGCTGTTGAAGAAACCCCTTCATTAAATGATTTATTATTGGGTATTGCGAATATTATACAGGCAGCAGATGAACATGACATACTGGCCAAGCTTGAAACAATCATGCCTAAATTAGAAGTCACCATCGAAAATATCCATCAAATTATTGCCCAGGTAGCCACAGGAAAAGGGGTACTCGGAGCCGCCGTTTTCGATATCAAGGTCGAAAAAGAACTCAAAATGGTAGTCACCTCAGGAGCACAGGTCTTGCAGGAAGCTGAAGGCGCTGTCACTATCGCCAAACAAAGGCTTATACAAATCGAACCTGTTCTAAATGATGCAAAATATATCACCGAAGATATGCGCAAAACGGCGGAACATCTTCCGGCAATGATCATCGAGCTTAGTAACATCATAGTTCAGGCAAAAACCGCTTTAACTTTAATAAATGCAGAGCTAGAAAATATCCCGGGCACTGTTATCGATACTAGGCGAACAATATCTAAGACAGATGAATTAGTTGATAGTGTGCAAAACATCTGGCCATTATCCAAAGATATTGAACAAAATATCTCCCATCAATTAATCCCGGTTCACCCTGCTTATGATTAAAACATATTGCAAACTATTTCTACCGCTATCAATACTGATCCTTTCTGCTTGCGCAGGAAATATTGAGACTAGATCTGCAATCATACTCAATGCGGGAAATTACACAGCTGATGGCGTACAGGCATTTGCTGCAACTGACTGGCAAAGAGCACAATTTTCATTTACGAAGGCATTACGAATTTACCAGGGAATAGATAATCAGCAAGGGGTAATATCAAGCCATATTAATCTAGCAGAAGTTGCTCTCGCCATAGACGATTACCCCACAGTTAAAGCGCATTTGCTTGCTGCTAGGGATAGGACAAATAAGGCATTGCAAGTTGACAATCTGAACCGTATTGCTCTGCTGTATGCACAAAATGCTATCAAGCAAAACCAAACAGCTTTAGCTAACCAACACTTGCAGTCTTTATTACCTGAGTTTGATAATGAAACTCCTGTCGGTAATTTGAGCCAGATTGAGCTCATTGCCATTGCCGATCGAACTAAGCTTGCCTTTATTGAAAATAATGATGCATCACTTTGGACGCGTCAATATGCTAATGCGCTAACGCAATCTAATAGCAAAGATTCAGACCTGAAGGCTCATTTATTAGGCTATCAGGCTGCTTTGCTGCGACAGCAAGGGGATGTAGAAGCGGCAGCGATCAAATTACAACAAGCACTTATTCAGTATAAGAAGAATCTTTCTCGCCCGGGTATAGCACTAACTTTAAGTGAACTGGGAGAATTAACTATGGCGCAAGGCCGATGGCAGGAAGCCAAAAAATATGTGGATAGATCACTGGCTGTTTATCAGTATCTCGACGATGTGCAACAAATTTATCAGCTCAATAAAATCCTGGTAGAGATTGAATCTCACATTGTGAACCTACATTCTGGCCAATAAGTAACGAGCCGATATCACACCTAACCGGTTGGACGATTTAAGTGGTCTAGCTGATCTTGCTTGAGCAAACCCTCAAGGTAGCTACAATTTTCTTTAATACCATTCATATAGAGATTTTCCCCCCCAAAATAATCTGCCGCGTAGCGATACACTGAACCAAATAAACTATCGAGACGATTATTTATAGTCGCACGAATAAACCCAGGGGTCTCATTTAACAATGCTACTGGAGATTCGAAAGGCTGATCAGAATCGCAGTTGTGAGCAGCGACCTTGCCTATTTTAAACTCCAGATAGAGATGATCCCGGCAACGCTCAAGATAAGCTCGATCCGACATCTGCGCAATCAAATCTGCAGTACCCAGTAAACAGCCTAGTGTGTGGTCAACCGAATCTTCCATAGTGACCTGCTTTTCATATCCCGTAAAATGTAATAGCTTACCCATTTTTATTACCCAGGCTTGTTTACCCAAAGTTGGCAAATATGTCGCTAGAAATCGAGTACCACGAGCGATATGTGTTTTAGTATATTCGGCTCCATGCTTATGTTTAGAATCATTATAGTGTCTGATATAGCCTATATCGTGAAATAAAGCCCCGGTAATACCTTGCTGAAAACGCTCCAGACCTAATGCCTGTTCTGTCCCACCGTGCACTTTCTCGTAGCCAGCATAGAGACGTGCCGCAGCCAGAGTGACATCCAGAATATGCCGTAGGTCATGATAATCTGTATCACAAGCATAATAGCCAGGTAATCTACCGTGATATATCCGGTCTATATCCTCAAACATTGTCTCGATAACTGCAAACTCATTTTCCTGATCAGGAAAACAGCAACGAAAAATCTCCCGCACCGCAACACAAACCGATGCTGGCTCTGTAATGCAGACCGACAACGAAATATCAAGTTTCTCCCAGGAAAGGTGCTTAACTGATTCATTTACTTGTATATGTTCAGACATAACCTACCACCGAATGTTTTAAAAAAAACTGTCTATAAACCTGACAAATATAAACCCCACTCATGCAACTACTATATGAGCTTAACATTTTTTAACTTATGACGATAGCAGCTCTAAATACCCTACTAAATCCGGAAAATTAACTGAGCACTGAACTCTATTTACTAGTCAAAATATGCAAGTGAGTGCGAGTTGCATTCTTTTAACGATAAGAATAGACTTAAACTCTTTTATAAAAACTCCATGGCTGCATGAACGTTATGTTGATTAAAAATTTTAACTGTTGCTATTCTAGAATGTCCTTCTCGAGACTACTAAGCGCTAGAAAATTGTTAGTCCAGAGGGGGAAAATAAATAATGACAACTCTGTACGATAAATATGGTGGCTTTGCTACAGTCAGCAAACTGGTTCAAACCTTTTACGCGAAAGTTGCGGAGTCAGAAGAGCTGGCTCCTTATTTTTCAGGTATTAATATGCAGAGACTGATGGACCATCAAACAAAATTCTTTTCTGAAATTCTGGGCGGTCCGGTTACATACACAGGCAATGAATTGAAAATTGTTCATGCGGCAATGGCTATTACTCCAAAAGCCTTTGCAGAGGTGGCCGATTTACTTGAAGAAGCACTGGAAGATATGAACATTGGAGACGATGATATTGAAACCATAATGGAGATTGTAGACGGATTAAAATCAGATATCATCAGTTCTGATAATAAATAAATATTGAGACTATGAATAAAATCGAAAGTTTGTCCAGCATACTGGCGATACCTACGGTTGAGCTAATCGATGATGCTTATGCGCTTTACCAGGAAAAAACGTTAGAGCTGGTCTACTGTAACCCGGTATTTATAGAATGGTTTAATATTCAGCAACCAGGTAGTTTACTAGATGAAACGATTGTTTCCTTACAAAAAGAAACCTTATTCAAGCGACTTGATAAGAGGGGCTATTACAACATATCAATAGACCCAGGTTCCGAAAATAAAAATATACCTGCCCTTATAGAAATTAAGTTTCAAAGAACACAATGGCAAGGCATCAATTATCTCTCGGCTTCTGCCCGGGATATGAGCATACTTAAAGAAAATGAGATGTTCATTGATAGTCACTCTAAAATGATTGAAGAAAGTAACCGAAAACTATCTAAAAAAACTAGTAAACTTGAAGAAAGCAACCAGCAACTGGAATCTTTATCAAAAAAACTAGCTAAATACCTGTCACCAGAAGTATACAACTCGATCTTTACCGGAGAGAAAGAGGTTAACCTAGAAACCCAAAGAAAAAAGCTCACGGTTTTCTTTTCAGATATTCATGGATTTACCGCACTGACCGATACCATGGAGGCCGAATCATTAGCGACATTATTAAATAGTTACCTCAAGGAAATGGCTGAAGTTGCAGCTCGATATGGAGGTACCCTCGATAAGTTTATTGGTGATGCTATTATGATTTTTTTCGGTGATCCCAAGAGTCGCGGAGAAAAACAAGATGCTCTGGCTTGTGTAATGATGGCAATTGAGATGCGCGAACGCTTAAAATATCTCAGAGAAAAATGGATAAATCAGGGAATTTCTGAACCATTACACATCAGAATAGGCATTAATACAGGTTATTGCACGGTAGGTAATTTTGGGAGTGAAAACCGAATGGATTACACCATTATTGGTGGCCAGGTTAACCTCGCGAACAGGTTGGAAGCGCAAGCCGATACTGATCAGATTCTTGTCTCACATGAAACTTTTGCTTTAGTACAGGACTGTATAATCTGCGAAAGCAAAGGTGAAATTTCAGTAAAGGGAGTCGCACATCAGGTAAAAACCTATCAAGTCATTGGTATTAACCATGAGGCAGAAATACTCAACACCACTGAAAGCATGTGGGTAGATAAGTACGATGGTTTTTCCATGCAAGTTGATTTAAAGCGTATTGATAAACTCCGTGTTATCGAGTCCCTGCATAGAACTATACAGCAGATTCAAGGCTATACCGGTATTGTTGATACTGCACCAAAACAGGACTAGGAGCGATAACTCTTCTCATGCTCATGGCAGTCCGCATCAGTGTATCAACCGATTCTGCGGCTTACAATCGCCAACCAGGGTTGTTCTGCCCTTGGTTTTCCGGGGGGACGATAATAATGATCAAGTATTTCAAAACCTGCATATTCAAGATACTTCTGGCTATCCTGTAACTGCATATAATGCCCGTATCTTTGCCCGTTCCACCCCTCCTGATTCCCTCGCGGATTGGAAAAAAACAAAACCCCATGTGGCCTTAATGCTGCATGTAATTCACTCAGTACGCGCGGTAACTCCTGGCTAGGGACATGAAACAGCGAAGCGTTGGCAAAAACACCATCAAAAGCCTGCTGCGGCAATGTGAGCTTAAGGAAATCTTGCTGTAGAATGTCGCATTGAGTATACTTACGCGCCATATTACAAAAACTTGGACAGCCATCCAGTCCTACTGGACGATGCCCTAAAGATTGAAAATATTTAACATCTCGCCCGGGCCCACAGCCAAAATCTAAAATATCCAGCACCTGCCCAGATGTAAAAGAAGCTAAAAATGCCGCATGATTCTGGGTCACATCATAATCTTTAGTGCCTTGCCAAAAGGAATCAGCATTTTGATCATAATGGCTTAAGGTAATGCTTTCAATTTCGCTCAATATACTAATATTCTGCTTCATAATTCAATCCGTCCGTATTTAAACTTACAACTTGTTAAACAATAGTATTTATGAACCCGGTGGGGTATTTGGCAATAGCGTTATTTATATGGATAGTGTGTCCAATTTTACTGAATAATAAAAGTTTTGAACGATCGCATTAATTCCATCGAGGGTTACTAGGGACCACGTCAATGAAACATAGCCACTTGGCTTATCTTTCGTCCATATTCCATGTTGCGTTTACAGCAGCGTTGCGTACATTACTGCTGTTGTTGACACTCATCCGGATGCAAGACGGAAAATTTACCTTTGATTGACCTGATCACTGCTCCTCTAGACATAAGCCACCACGGGCGGGTTATTAATTTTCCCAGTCCCTTTGTCCCAGTTTTAGTATGCATTAAGTTTCCTGATATTTTTGTAACAATGATCTATGAGCACTTTTGTAGTATATACTGTCGCCCTATTTAATTAATAAAAATTGTCATGTCAGCTTTATCCGGGCTACCTCAGTTCCTACAGTTACCCAAAACACCCGAAGGTTTGTTACAAGCTCAGCGCCTGTTTCATGGTCGGGGTCATGCCTATCCAGGTTTACACCATCTCACTATAGACTGGCTCCCACCGGTTATATTAATCACCTTATTCGCACCTGAACCATTGGCTAACATAGAAAGCCTGGCTGATTACCTGCTCTCTCAATTTACAGATTGCAAGAACGTACAATTACAGCACCGTTATCAATTATCCGGTCCTATTGCAATTATTCGCGGCGAGACTATCACCCGACTGGCAATTCAGGAAGATAATCTGCACTTCAATCTCAGTTTAGGACAGTCTCGGAATACTGGTTTGTTTCTGGATATGCGTAACGGCCGTAGATGGGTGCAAGCACACAGCCAGGATAAGCGAGTACTTAATTTATTTGCCTATACCTGTGGATTTTCAGTTGCTGCCGTTGCTGGTAATGCCAAGTCTGTTTTAAATGTTGATATGAGCAGTGCTGCGCTAAATGTTGGCAGGAAAAACCACCGCTTAAATCAGCAAGAACTTAGTTCGGTGCGCTTTGAAAAACTCGATATCTTTAAGTCCTTTAGCCGCTTTAAAAGGCGCGGCCCCTTTGATCTATTAATTTGCGATCCTCCGACCTTGCAAAAAGGCAGTGTCGATATTGCTCGGGATTACCCTAAGATATTGCGCCGCCTTGATCAATTTATGGCACCCGATGCAACATTGCTATTATGCTTGAATGCACCCGAATTAGGTCGTGAATATTTACTCGAACATATGGCTGAATTAGCTCCTCAGTACAACTTAATTCACGAAATAAAACCACCCGAAGTTTATCTGGAAGCAGAAGCAAAGGGTTTGAAAATCTTGTGCTTTAAAGCAAGCGAATAAACGCTCTTCGATCAAGACTAAAACCTGAAGCATTCTGATGCCCACCCCCCCCAAAACTAACGGCTAATTCAGATACATCAAACTCGCCGATAGAGCGCAGACCACATTCATAACACTGTCTTTTCCCATGATAGTGGTAAGTCAAGCCAAATGTCCCAGAGATTTTAGCCAACGCCTGCCCTAAATCACTGGAAAATGCTCCCGGCGCATTGACGGCTAAACCCACCGTATCATTGAGTCTTATTGAATGCCTGGAGTTTAATAAGGTTTTCACCATTTGTCGATGCTGCCTCAATAAGATTTTACCTTCGCGGTACAAGGTATCTAACGGTATATATTCAAACGCAGCAAAAGCAATTGGCCTGCGTACAAACAGAGCTTTCATTAATTCCTCAGTATGCTCTAGTTGATGGCGCCATAAATCATGATCTTCAATATGCCGTAATAACATCGGTGATTCAACATCACCCTGAAAATAATGCCATGCCATCATGCAGCCGCTTTGCTGCATGTTAAAGTGCATTTCCAGATTAGCAGGAAGGTCTGCCTGATAGGCTTTAAATGCCTGTTGCGCACTAATATGATGATCTAAAACAATAATTTTACTGGCTTTTTTTGCAGCCCTTATTAATTGCTCCATGGGATAACAGAAGTCTAATATATAGAGTATGCTACCTTGCGCAAAATTGGGCATCGGAATGTGGTGCCGCACAGCTTGGTAATGCGCCTTATCGCCTAAGGACCTCCATGTAGCCCATGCTGCACCATAGCCGTCGAGACAATCTGCATGATAAAACACTGTTGTTTGCTGACTATACTCACTAATCATTTTATTGAAAATCGTTAATTTCAGGCCTTAAAAAAATTAGTCTATCCTTAAATCACATATATTAATACCTAAATCCTGAAAGCAATGAATACAGCCAACAGAAAACATAAAATACCCTTATAAAACAATTAGATAATATATTCCTCCTAATTTCACAATCTAATTTTTTAATGCCGTTTTCAAAAACATCAAAACCCTCATCTCGTGTGAGAAATTGTACCCTATCGGTAAAAATGACATCCAAAGCACGATGATAATGAGCTATCTAATGAAGTTTAGATTTTGATGTCTGGCGTTGCTTTCTGATGGCATTAAGGCCGAGGAATAGTGATAACCTTATCTATTACTGCGGGCACCGTCACCTGAAAGATGAAGGTTTTAACCTTACGAACGGAAAATAAAGCCTTTGCATCTTGCACCCCTGAACTCGATGAAAAAAGCTTACTCCGTCTAAGACTGGAACCAGCCCTACGTAAAATTCTGGCTCAGAATAAAAAATCTGTTCGTATGAATTAAGCCTAGTTTATCAATCAAAGCACTGCCTACAAAATAACTGCATACAGTACTACGAATTTTTAATCCGCCGCAGCACTCTGAATTAAATACAATTTCACCCGGTGGGCTTATTCCACTTGCAGAACAAACGGGGCTTATTGTCGATCTTAGCCGTTGGGTAATCGCTCAAACCTGTTACAAGCCATACAATGGAAAAAAGAGGGTATTAGCTTTGCAAAGCTGGCCATCAATATTTACTCTGTTGAGTTAATTAATTTTGAATTAACAAAAAATATTGGCTCTATGTGAATATTATTAGTCCAATTGATGCTACGGGCGCAAAATGGGAATGGTTTGTAATTGAAATCACTGAAAATGCCAAATATCAGCAGAAAATCCATTAAAGAACTGAACGATGCTGGTATACTCGTAGCCATTGATGGTTTTGGCATAGGTCAATCGTCGTTGTCTTATCTAAAAAAACTCCTCACAAATTACCTTAAAATAGACCGCACGTTTATACACCATATGACTACAAGTTCGGAAGACCAAACACTCATTTCGGTACTTATTTCTATGGCTCACGCGCTCAATAAAAAGATCATTGCTGTCGGCGTTGGAAACACCGGATCATTTGGTGTTTCCACAAGAAAATAATTGCGATATAGCCCAGGGCTATTGCTTTTCGAAACCTTCTCCGCCCGAACATGTGGCGCTGTGTATTTCCGAGATATTTAATTAGGCTAATAGTTGCATGGCCAAACATAGATGCTTCCCTATTCTTGCTCTAATTCCGCGTCCTCTTTTTACCTTGATTAAATAATCTGTAGATGTTCTTATGTCCTCGTCACTAACGTATTAGCAAGGTTAAAGCATGAATAAACAATCAAGCATTTCCGGTGTCATCCTTGCTGGAGGGTTAGCAAGGCGTATGAATCGACAAGATAAAGGTCTGGTCACGTTTAATAAGCAGGCGATGATCACTTATGCCATACAGGCAATAGTCCCGGTGGTAGATGAATTATTTATTAATGCCAACCGCAATATAGATCACTATCAGCAATTTAATTATCCAGTCATCACCGATAAGCGGGATGATTTTGCAGGGCCATTAGCCGGAGTTTATGCAGCTCTCAATGCCTGTCATCATGACGTTCTCTTAGTTACCCCTTGCGATTCACCCTTTATGCCTACGGCAGCTTTACAGACCTTAATAGATGAACGTGAGCGCAATGCTGCTGATATTGCGGTAGCATTTGATGGCGAGCGTATTCACCCAGTTTTTATGGCCATTAATACAACACTTAAAAATAGCCTGCAAGATTATTTAGCGCAGGGAGAGCGCAAGATAGACCGCTGGTTTGAGCAACATAACTGGATAAAAGTAGACTTTAGCGCTAACCCTGAATTTTTCTCGAATATTAATACTCTGGCGCAATTAGCTGATTTAGCAATTAAGGAATAGTGATGCAACCAGAAATGACTGACGCGGGTTTAAGCGTTGCCAAAGCTGTTATTGGTATTGATGAAACCGGTGCTGAAAGGAACATCCAGCTAGTCGGCGAAAGAGCCATGACAATTTATGTAGATAAGCAGGAAATTGTCACTTTAATGACTATCGGTTCACACCCGGAATTATTAACCTTAGGCTATTTGAAAAATCAGGGTTTTTTTGAACATATCAATGAGATAAAAGTCGTCCAGGTAGACTGGCAAACCGAATCAGTCGCTGTTGTAACGACTGAAGAAAGCAGTGATTTTTCCAAACAGATGGAGCGACGTACGGTAACCACAGGTTGTGGTCAGGGAACCGTATTTGGTCGCTTAATGGAAAAATTGCAAAAAATTCGCGTCCCCGAAAACCATGTACGCCAATCAACTTTATATGCGTTACTAGATTCTGTCAGGGCACATAATGAAGTGTATAAAAAAGCGGGCGCAGTACATGGCTGCGCTTTATATACTGGAGATCAGCTAGAGATATTTGTCGAAGATGTGGGGCGGCATAATGCGGTAGATGCCATTGCAGGATATATGTGGTTGCATGATATATCCGGCGATAACAAGATCTTTTATACCACAGGACGCTTAACCTCGGAAATGGTGATAAAAGTTTCGCAAATGGATATTCCGGTTTTGCTATCACGCTCAGGAGCAACCCAGATGGGAGTGGAAATGGCACAATTATCTGGTGTCACTTTGATTTCACGATCCAAAGGTAAGCATTTTATGGTACTAAACGGTGCTCAAAATATTGAATTTAATCAGTGACACTACGTAAGTTAATCCCCCTCTCCAAAAGAAAGCCACCTGAATTCAAGTCATAAGTGCATAACCCAATAAATTTTTAATATCTATCCCAGTTAACTCCTCAAAAGCTTCATAAGGAGTCTTGTAGCCTAGGCACTTTTTAGGCCTGCTATTAAGCTTATGGATCGCCTTAAAAACGTCTTTTGTAGTGACATCAACAAGCTCCATTGCCTTTGGAAAATACTGTCGTAATAAACCATTGGCATTTTCGTTTTGACCTCTTTCCCAAGAGCTATATGGCTTAGCAAAATATGTATCACAACCCAGTGCTTCAGCTATTTTTTCGTGCAGGGTAAATTCCTTTCTATTATCAAAAGTAATTGTTTTAACAAAGTTTTTTATCGGATCGAGCATTAAAACAGTTGCATCTAATACGGGTTGAGCCTTTTTTCCTGATAAAGGAAAAGCCAGTCTTAATTTAGACTTTCGTTCATCCAACGTCACAATGGCTCCCTGGTAGTTTTTACCAATGATTGTATCCGCTTCCCAGTCGCCAATACGCTCACGATTATTGGCGACTTCTGGGCGTTCATCTATGTCAACCCGATTGGGAATTCCTGTTCTATTATGGGCCGAAGCATAACGCTTACGATAGGTTTTATTCTGGTGCCGAAGGAGCTTGTATAGTTCACCTCCAGTCTTTTTGTCAACCAGAATATGCGGGTAGATTGTTTCATGATGAAGACTGATAATTCCATCCTCCTTTAATCGCCCTGCAGCCTGCTCAGGGCTCCAATCTTTCACAATGTAACCATTAATAATGCCTTTGATTTCAACAGTCAATTTAACGTCCTTATGCTTGTTTTTATGCCGATCCTGGACAAAATTCTCAGCCTGCTTATTCCTATCGCCTCTTTGGCCTGTATTTCTAAAGACCTCACGTGAAATACTGCTTTGGTTTCGCCCTAAGGAGTCTGCCATTTCATTCTGAGAAGTCCCCTTTTTTTATTCGATTTCTATATAATGTCTTTCTTCAGGACGTAGGTGTTTATAGCTCATTTGTAGCCTCTGTAAATTGTTTGGTAGCTGTTTACTGTACACCGGTGTATTGCTATCCGTTACTTTCAGAGGTTATGCACTTATTATACGAATTCAGGCCACTAGAAAAATCAAATGGCTACGCTTAGTCTATTAAGCATGAGCCTCTTGCAAAACTCTGAGTATTGCTGAAACTTAAAGTTGCCAGCCCGTCTAATTTCTTTATTTTTTTAAAACGGCGTTAAAAGTCGGTTTTTTATACGAATAACTTCCTTATTCGTGACTTTTATTATATTTAGAGCATAAGATCCCTTCGATCTATTAAAAATACACCGTTGTTTGCTCAGTAGACTCAATATATCCGTTTACTCAAGAAAACACATCATTTGGTTACAGGTTAAGGCTAATATCCCGAATATGCGACAGGTTGGTTGACATTTAGCGCCTCATGCACCTGAAGAGCTTTTAAACTAACTGACATATTTCCTTAGCTGTCGAAAGGAACAAAATGTACGAAGAGCAGTTCTCCGATTGGAAAAAATGGGATAAAAAAAATGATGCAGATGGGATCAAGTACCCAGAAATCTATATTTGCATTATTTCCTCAGAAGATTGTTCTGAAAAGAAATTTAGTTGGTTGGAACAAATAGTTTACATTGGGATGACAAATTCCATAGCGCGACTAAAAGGCAGACTAAAGCAATTTGACAACACTATCGTGTGGAAAACAGGGCATGGAGGAGCAGACTGGGTGCGATACAAACATCAGAATTACAACAAATTAGTTGAAAACTTGTATGTTGCTGTTGCCCCACTTCAGTGCAATGTTAAATCAAACCAGCCCAAAGACCTACGTATTATGGGGGAGGTTTGTAAGTTTGAATATGATTGTTTTGCTCATTTTGTAGAAAAATTCGATAAATTGACAAAATTCAACAATAAAAAGAAATCTAAAAAATACAGCCTAGAAATAGGCAGAAAAACAGCCAACAACTAACTGACCTAAAGATTAAGCAGCACTCTTCATTATTCGATATACAGAATCAACACCGATATTTAATGTATCTGCTATCGCTTGTTTGGTCATTCCCTCAAAAATCCCAGTTACACAAATAAAACACATAGATTCTGGAAGAGTTAAAAACGCCAGAGAATATGAGGTCTCCCCATATAACCCAAGGCTGAAACGGCTAGACATAGGCTAGACAAAAATAAAAAAGGCTACAGCCAGAAGCCGTTGCATATTATTATGATCATGAACACCCATTCTTATGATCGTGAACACCTCCTTTATTCACGCATTGGGTCGGATGTATTTTTACTCTAAGTGTTCACCATCAGTCAAATTTGATTGTGTTTTTCGCATGGA
>Ga0209151_1000445_pt1 | contig 31084 bp, 22 predicted proteins | sample SaaInlV_DNA_165m_FD_184688 | JGI IMG/M metagenome (GOLD analysis project Ga0209151, IMG submission 184688) | Marine microbial communities from expanding oxygen minimum zones in the Saanich Inlet - SI075_LV_DNA_165m (SPAdes) (version 2) | ecosystem: Environmental > Aquatic > Marine > Unclassified...
ATTGGAGATTCAATTCAATTCAATTCAATTCAATTATAAATTAAATTTTGTTTTAAGTATGACGGTTTTTCGATTTTTTCTTGTGTTTTTTCTTGCCTGTAGGCAGTTGCTGGTCTTTAAGACTATGGCTTAAAATAGGCTGGCAAACTTTTTCATTTAAACCTGCATGATTAGTTATACTGCTACTTTTGTGTTCATGTGCAGAGTGGGCAGATGAAGATGCTTGCATCTTGGCATCGCTATCAAATACTACACTACTATAGCTTACCCCTGGAAGAACAGCTGAAGACGTTGCGTATGCTATTAAATCAATTTTTTGAACTCTAGCATGGAGGCTTGTGGATAGTTGTTGCTCTGCAAATTTAAGATTAATTAATTCCATATGCTCTGCGGGTTGTGTTATACGATCCCATTCATCAAAGTTTATATCCACCGTTGGTATATTAGATCTAGAATCTAATATATGTCTACGTAGTAACTCCTTTGGAGTTGCAGATTTCACTTGGTTGGCCAGATCAAATAGAAAATGTTTAGGACCATTTATTTGAACTATAGATATGCCGTCTATAAATACATCTACAGGAAATATATCAACAAATATTTCTTCTCTTAAATGTGGGAAAATTTCCCGTAGTTTTGCTACTACTTGTTTTTGTAATTTACTGATTCTAACATGAACATTATTACTTTTGATTTTTTCCATTGTACTACCATGAAGCAGATGGGTAACTAGATTGTTGTTGGCACTATCTATGGTATAGTATTCACTTAAGAATTTCAGCCCCATGTAAGTTTGTGATAATACTTTATAATTAGCTGCTATATCAAGTCTTGAAATTATTAGATTAATATTATCTACAGAAAATAATAGAGTTTGCTCATCACCTTTTGTTTCTTTATAAAAGCAATCAAGTAATGCTATGCTAAACAATGTTTTGCTTGCTAAATCAGCACTCAAATTACTATATGAAGCTATATTATCAATAAGTTTTACATATATATTTATGACGAGTTCATTGCTCTTTATTCCCATTTTAGCTAAAACATTTATCAATTCTACATTTTGAACTACGGTTGATAAAGTACTACCATCACTTAACAAATGATTTATTCGTACAAGAAGATTAGATAGAAAATTCTTAAGAAGGAGTGAGGATGTATCTATTTGCAATGCTAATACACCTTTCATTATATCTATTGCGCTTCTAATATCTATATATACAATTTCTTTATGCACCCATTCAATTTTAGCCATAATGTTTGCTTTGCTTTCAAATAAAATTCTTAGACTAAAGTCATTGTTTGTCAATAGTTTATTTATGTTCAGGAAGATTGTTGCTATGTTTATTATGTCCACATTTTCATCTAGTGGAAAATCTAAAAGTAGTTGTAATTTTCTTTCCGGCTTTAAGTCATTGCTATTAATTATATCCATAACTGTTATGTTAGATAGTATATATAGTTTCTTTTTATGGATCCTTATTTTCTTAAGAATTTCTTCATCAATATTATCCCAGCCGTTATGGGCATTTAATGTATTGTATATAAGCATTAAAGCAGGATGATCATCTTTTTTAGAAGACACTATTTTTTTGAATAAAGAAAACAAGGAGTTGCTATCTGTATTGTCTTTTATATGTATTGCTTCCTGGTAGATTAAGACTGCTAAGTTAGAGTATGCCGAACTCACCCCTAACTGGGCAGCTTTTTCATAATATTTATAAGCTAAAGAGTAATTTCTAGGCATTCCATGGAGACCATTATCATGTATAAGTCCTAAATTATAGTTTGAAGATGGGTGGTTTTCTTGGTTTGTATCACTCCATATAGCAATGGCTTCTTGTTCTAAACTTTCTTTATCTACAGAAGATGTAACATTAAGATTTTGTTTAATTAATACACACGCAAGGTTATGACCAGCCGTAGGATATTTATTAACATATCCTGCTCTGCATAGCTGCTCTATTTTTTTTAGTCGATCAAGTTTTTCACATTCTTCTAATGTGTCAACTGTTCTGTCATAATAAGCAGCGAGTTCAATATAAGAGCTAATATGTCCCATTTCAGCAGATGTTATTAATAATTTATCTCCTCTTTCTATATCTTGAGGAACATCTTCACCATGTAAATATTTATATCCCATGTTGTGATATGCATTGGGTAGCCCACCTGACATAGAAACATTATACCAATATAAAGCCAGTTCAACGTCCTTATTTAAGTAAGGTTCATGTTCACCAGTATCATATAAATATGCTAAATTAAATGCTTCTGGTGCATGTTCAGCACTGGCTATAGCTTTTAAATGGAATATATATTTTTCTATTTCATTACGTTGCTTATAGATAATAGATAGTGGTTTGTGGGCAGCGTGAATTTCTAGACTTAAAGCAATTTTCAGGTATTGTTCAGCTTCGCTGTGTCGTTCTAACTCAAATAAATATATTCCAATATTGGCGTATGCTTCTCCTCGAAATAATTTAATTCCTTTTTTGAGCATAAAAAGTATTGCTTCTGAAGTTTCTAGAGTCTCAACCATTTTTGTACTTAATAATACACCTTGAAAATATATAGCTTCAATTTTTTCACTACTATCGTGAATAGATGCTTTTATTGCAGATTTAATATGTATATAAGACTCATCATATCTGCATTGTGCATAAGCAATTCTTGCTAAAACTATACAAATATTAGCTTGATCATAGCTAATATCTATTTCCTGAGCTTTTCTAATAATTCTTTAGCTTTATCTGGTTGTTGTAATTTGCGATAGCAATGACCAAGCATTGAGTATGCGTTAGCTATCGGTTGTGTAAGTTGTATATTAAGACTTGGATAAGAACCACTCTCTAGTTCTGATTTAATGCCAGTGAGATCTAGTAAAAGCTGATTATAAAGTTCAATAGCTATTGTACACTGAGAGTTTGAGTAGAATTGAGATGCTTGAAGTTCTAAGTCATTACTGGCTTCGACCCTTTCCACTAGAAGGTTACTTTTTGTAGCGTTGCTTTCCCTTGAAAACTTGTTTTTTGCAGCAATTTTTGTTCTTAACCTATCAGCAGTAGAGCCTGGTTTGTACATATTTATAACCTTTGGGGAAGTATATCTATAATTCGGGGGCAACTATATAATTAAATACGACCAAGGTCAACTGGCTGGCACATGCAATTAAGAAGAATAGTTACTGTTTATTATTTAAAATATGACGTAAATTTGTATTATCTTTTGGGGTAGCGATAAAGGTATAAGATGAATAATTAGAGACTATCTTGATGGTGTTAAGTATATGGTAGGGCAAAACTATATGAAAGATGAGCTAGTATTGGGCATGTTAGCTTTAGCTTTATTCTTTTAAAATAATCAGGAAAGCTCTATCTAGTTTGGAATAACTAAATTTTTTTAAAGTAAATGTTAGTTTGTGGTGTTTTAGGTTCGAAAATGGTTATTTGGTGGATATTATTGAGTGTCATTCATTTTCGTTTAGTTAAAGACCTTGTAAACACTGATAGCTTCACAACTTACTTTTAATGATCTTTAATTGGTCTAGACTAACTGTTCTTACTGCTAAAATTAGAGAAATATGCTCCTAGAAAACTTTTTTATAATTGTAGCAAATATATTAATCAGAGTAGGGGCGCCTGAAAATATCTTTGCATTTTCCAGTCAGGTACTTCAAATGACTATATTGAAATTTTAATTTAAAAAAAAAAAATAAATTAATAAAAATAGCTTTTCAAATCATTGATAACTCTACTTTAAATGATTTCTGCCGCATCGCTTTAAATACATATTTGTATAATAGATTTCATTACTAATATTTATGTTAAAAATTGCATGGCTATTTATAATTATTTATACTTACTATAAGAGAAGATAAACACTACACTAAGTTCAAATTTAGTTTAAAATTAATGCACCTTTAACTTCTAAGGAGATAAATTCTTGATAATCATTAGTCATCACACTGAGTCGACACAATGAGTTCTCACAATGAGTTCTCACAATGAGTTCTCACAATGAGTTCTCACAATGAGTTCTCACAATGAGTATTAATTTTTACAGAGTTATGAGATTGTCTTGTGTGTTTTTTTTGTCGCCTCTTAGTTCTTTTGCAATAAGTTCTGGCGAAGTCACTCTGGCCTATGTTGAAAAAATAGCGATTGAAAGATCTCCTGAGCTTGAAAAAATATCTAATTATAAATCTGCGTTTGAAAGTGCAGCTGTAGCAGCATCTCAGCTAAAAGATCCCAAGCTACAACTTGGTCTTTTGAATGTTCCTACTGATTCATTTAGTCTTAATCAAGAAAACATGACACAATTTAAAGTAGGTATTGCGCAAGAGTTTCCCAGTGGTAAGACACTTCATTTTGCATCAAAAGCAAAAAAGCTTATGGCAGAAACAGAGCGCTACAAACTAAATAATAAAAAATCTGAAATAATAAGGAATGTACGTTTATATTGGATGGAACTTTACTATTTACTAGAAGCAAGGAAAATACTAGAAAAAAATAAAAAAGTTTTTTCTTATTTGGTAGAAGTTACAACATCAAAACTTTCTTCAGGCTCTGGATATCAACATGATGTTTTGAAATCTCAAATAGAGCTAACAAAAATTGAAAGCCTTATTATGCAAAACCAGGAATATATTGAACAAGCAAGAGTATCACTGGCTCGCTTAATTGGAGAAGAGCTTGCACGAAAACTTAAACCTGAAGAAATTCCAAAGTGGCCAAATTTGATGAAGCAAGAATACGTTCTAGAAAAATTGAAACAACATCCTTTAATACAAGAGTCTGAAACTCTTGCTCAAGTAGCTCATGCTCAGCTATCTGTAAGCAAAGAATCATATAAGCCATCCTGGTCTGCTGGAATTTATTATTCAGCAAGGCAGAAAAATCCATCTATGAATAACCAAAAAAGATCTGATTTTATTGGAATTCAAATCTCAACAGAGCTGCCATTTTTTACAGGTAGCAGGCAGGATAAGATGGTATCTGAAAGTTCAAGCCAATACGCTGCGGCTAAAAGCCAATCTATGATAGATTATTTGGATCTAAAAAGACAAGTTGCAGGATACTATGCTAATTATACCAAACTTAAAAATCAAGAAGAGCTATATAAAAAGAGACTTATAGCGGAAACTAAACAGTACGCAGAATCTATAATGATTTCTTATAATAACGCACAAGTTGAATCTGACATGGTCTTAAAAGCTCATAATCAAGTGTTGAATGTTGATTTGCAGTATTTAAATATTCGTGCACAAAAAGCTCAAATCCGAGCACAGCTATTATATCTAGAGGCCACTTTATGATGAAGAAGATTTGTATTAAATATGTGATATTTATTTTAATTGGATTTATTTTAGGTGTTGTTACGCAGAAATTATACCAAACTTCATTCAAGAGTAATACTACAGAAAAGAAAATTATTTATTGGGTTGCACCAATGGATCCTAATTATCGTAAAGACAAAGCTGGTAAATCACCAATGGGTATGGACTTAATCCCAGTGTATGAGGGAGACGAAGCAAACACAACAGATACTAGCATAATGATATCTCCAACAATTGAACATAACTTAGGAGTCAGGACCGCTAAAGTAGAAAAACAAGAAATATTTAGAATGATAGATACAGTTGGCTCCATTACTGTTGATGAAAACCAAATTGAACATACGCATGTATATGCTGAAGGATGGATTAAAGAATTACTTGTAAAAGTTGAAGGAGAGCATGTAAAAAAAGGTCAACTTCTTTTTAAAATATATTCTCCTAAAATTGTAACAGCACAAGATGAATATCTACTTGCCTTGCAAAATAAAAATATAGCACTTAAAGGTGCTGCAACTAAAAAGCTTCAGTCTCTAGGATTTAGCACGAAGCAATTTAAAGATCTTGAATATACAAAAAAATCTAATGAGCTTACAGATATATATGCTGAACAAGATGGTGTTGTTTCTCAATTAAATATTGGGGAGGGAATGTTTGTTAAACCTGATAGTATCCTTATTGTTGTAGAAGACTTATCTAAGATTTGGATGATTGCTGATGTTTATGAGCGCCAATCTAATTGGGTGAAAGTTGGTCAAAAAGCAGAAATGACCCTTCCTTATATTCCTGGGAAGATATGGTCTGGAGAGGTTAATTATATCTATCCATCACTTGATCTAAAGTCACAAACGCTACGAGTGCGAATGATGTTTGAAAATAAATCAGGAGACTTAAAATTAAATATGTTCGGAGATGTGAAAATATATGCTGAGCCCAGAAAAGATATTATTGTTATTCCTCGTGAAGCTGTGATTTATACAGGCAAAGAAACTAGAGTGGTTCTTAAACAAGAACAAGGTAGGTATAGCACTCGAGTTATAAACGTTGGCATGGAGTCAGATGATATAATTGAAGTAATACATGGACTCAGTGAAGGCGAGGAGATTGTTACCTCAGCCCAATTCCTTCTTGACTCTGAATCAAGCTTGAAAGCTAGTTTTAATAGAATCGATGCAAGTTCTAATACAAGCTCACATAATGGAGTATAACCTTAATGAGAAGTAAAATATGTTAGATGCCATTATCCGAGGTTCTATAAGGAACAGGGTTTTTGTTCTCATTATTATAGCATTCTTAGTTGTTGCAGGTTTGTATGTAGTTAAAGAAACACCTGTGGATGCAATACCTGATTTGTCAGATGTTCAAGTGATTATTAAAACTTCTTTTCCAGGTCAGGCTCCACAAGTAGTAGAAGATCAGGTTACTTACCCGCTCTCAACGGCGATGCTTGCTGTTCCTAAAGCTGTGACAGTTCGAGCTTATTCATTTTTTGGTGATTCTTACATTTATGTTATTTTTGAAGATGGAACAGATCCTTACTGGGCACGCAGCCGTGTTTTGGAGTATTTAAGTCAAGTTTCCAGTAAGCTTCCTGCTAATGCTCGGCCTGAGCTTGGCCCAGATGCAACTGGTGTTGGTTGGGTTTATCAATATGCGCTAGTTGATGAAACAGGAAAAAATGATTTATCCCAGCTACGTAGTTTGCAAGATTGGTTTCTTAAATATGAATTACAAACAGCCTATGGCGTTTCTGAAGTTGCAACAATTGGAGGAATGGTTAAACAGTATCAAATAACAATTGAGCCTAATCGTTTACGTGCTTATGGTATTCCTTTATCTCACGTTAAGATGGCAATTCAAAAAGCTAACCAGGAAGTGGGGGCATCTGTCATTGAATTAGGTGAAGCAGAGCACATGGTTAGCGCAACGGGTTATCTTAAAGGTACAGAAAGTATAAAAAATATCCCTTTAGGTGTAACAGAATCAGGAACACCAATTTTATTGTCAAATGTCGCAGATGTCTCTAAGGGTCCTCAAATGCGTAGAGGCATTGCTGATTTGGATGGTCGAGGTGAGGTAGTTGGCGGAACTGTTATCATGCGTCAAGGTGAAAATGCTCTTAAAACCATTAATGCTGTCAAAGAAAAATTAAACAACCTTAAAAAAAGTTTGCCTAATGGTGTTGAAATTGTAGAAACCTACAATAGAGCAAATCTCATAAATCAGGCTGTTGATAACTTATCTTTGAAGTTGGTTGAAGAATTTCTAGTTGTTGCTTTAGTATGTATGCTGTTTTTATTCCACTTTAGATCATCTCTAGTAATAATTGTAAGTTTGCCTGTTGGAATTCTTGTAGCATTTATTATTATGTATATGCAGGGCATAAATGCAAACATTATGTCTTTAGGAGGAATTGCTATTGCAATTGGAGCAATGGTAGATGCGGCTATTGTTATGGTTGAAAATGTGCATAAACATTTTGAAAAAAGCAAAGTTACAGATGAGAATCGTTGGAAGTTAGTTGAGGCTGCCGCAGTTGAGGTTGGCCCTCCATTATTCTTCTCTTTAGTAATTATCACACTTAGCTTTTTACCAGTATTTGCTTTGCAGGCTCAAGAAGGAAAGCTTTTTGCGCCGCTTGCTTATACTAAGACTTATGCCATGGCTGCGGCGGCGGGGCTTTCAATTACACTAGTCCCTGTATTAATGGGTTATTTTATTCGTGGAAAAATAACTCCAGAGCATGAAAATCCAATTAATAGATTTCTTATAAAAATATATAGGCCCTTTATTAATTTAACGTTGAAATACCCTCTGAAGATTGTAATAGGCTCATTTATTATTTTATTGTTCAGCTTATTTCCACTATCACAAATTGGGTCGGAATTTATGCCTGATCTAGATGAAGGTGATTGGATGTATATGCCAACAACATTACCTGGCATATCTATAGGAAAAGCTCGCCAAGTTTTACAACAAACCGATAGGATTATTAAATCATTTCCAGAAGTTAAAAGTGTATTTGGAAAAATTGGAAGAGCGGAAACCGCTACGGATCCAGCTCCTTTAACTATGATTGAAACAGTGATTCAATTTAAACCACGAGATCAATGGCGCAAGGGTATGACCCCTGAAAAATTAAAATTAGAACTTGATAAAGAAATTAATTTCCCAGGCATAACTAATGCCTGGGTTATGCCAATTAAAACTCGAATTGATATGCTAGCAACAGGAATAAAAACTCCAGTTGGTATTAAGATTTCTGGTCCTTCTCTTGAAGGCATACAAGAACTTGCATCTTCGCTTGAGCCTATATTGAATAACATTGATGGTACTGCATCGGTTTATGGGGAGCGTGTAGCTGGGGGACGATATGTTAATATTGACATTGATCGTATTAAAGCAGCTAGATACGGGATTAATATATCAGATATTCATGAAGTCATCGCAACAGCTATTGGGGGAATGAATGTTACAAACACTATTGAGGGTTTAGAACGCTACCCTGTTAATTTGCGATACCCTCAAAGTTACCGCCACTCAGTTGGCAAACTTAGAATGCTTCCTATTATAAGTCCTACGGGAGCACATATTGCTTTGGCAGATGTGGCAAATATTTATATTGCTGATGGACCACCAGCCATAAAGAGTGAAAATGCAAGATTAACTGGTTGGGTTTTGATTGATATTGAAGGTCGTGATTTAGGATCTTATGTTGCAGAAGCTCAAACAAAAGTATCTGAATCTTTAAAAATACCCTCTGGATACTCTATAAATTGGTCAGGCCAATATGAATATATGGAACGTGCTCAAAAAAGATTAATGAAAGTTATACCTTTAACAATTGCTATTATTATTATTTTACTATATCTGAGCTTTAGAAAGTTTGCAGAAGTAATTATTATTATGGGGACATTGCCTCTTGCTCTTGTTGGTGGCATTTGGTTGCTTTATCTGCTTGGTTACCATTTTTCTGTTGCAGTTATGGTTGGATTTATTGCTCTTGCAGGTGTGGCAGTTGAGGTAGGTGTCCTTATGCTCGTATATCTTAACCAAGCATTTACAAATATCTGGGAAGATAAAGAAGGTGTTATAAGCTTGGAAGATTTAAAAGAATCTATTATTCAAGGTGCACTTTTACGTATACGTCCAATAATCATGACTGTCTCAGCAATTATTACAGGTTTATTACCAATTATGCTTGGCTCAGGAACAGGATCTGAGGTTATGCGACGTATTGCAGCACCAATGTTTGGAGGTATGCTTAGCGCAACGATTTTAACGTTACTTGTAATTCCAGCCATATTCTTATTATGGAAATCTGCCTTAGTTAAAACAAAGGCAAATTAATTATCTGGAAGTTAATTAGGATTGAAAAGATTAATATTAGGAGCTTTTCTATTTTTCACCTATGCAGATGAAGACTCTTTAACATTTTTCTTTATAGAATATTATCCTAAGCTTAACTTAACTTAAGTTAAGTTATAAATTTTCTTATCAATTTGGGAGTGTTAAGTGATAATAGAGATCATACCGAACCTGCACCCGTTATTTGTTCACTTTACAGTTGCATTATTAATCACTTCATGCTGTTTATATATTTCAAGCAATTTGTTTGCAAATAAATATGAAAATGAACTTAATATCACAGCCAAGTGGTGCTTGTGGCTATGTGGAGTCTCTACAATAGCAACCATTTCGGCTGGTTTATACGCTTATTATACGGTTGATCACGATAGCCCCTCCCATCTTGTGATGAAAACGCACCGAAACCTAGCTCTTATCTCTTCTTTACTGATTTTTATAGCTATTGGAGTTTCTTTATCTAATTATAAAAAAATAATTTTTTATGTATTTATTATTTCTTCTGCACTAATGATAAGTATTACTGCATGGTATGGTGGTGAATTAGTATACAGATACGGTATTGGTGTTATATCTCTCCCAAATACAAGCGTGGCCCATACTCATGATGGTAAGGAACGTAACGAAGACAATCATTCTCTCTTTGATAATAATGAAGTGGTGAATTCCAATGAAAGTCATAATCATGGTGAGACTAAAGCTCATGATGACAAGAGAAATAACGAAGAAAATAACGAAGAAAATAACGAAGAAAATAACGAAGAAAATAACGAAGAAAATAACGAAGAAAATAACGAAGAAAATAACGAAGAAAATAACGAAGAAAATAACGAAGAAAATAACGAAGAAAATAACGAAGAAAATAACGAAGAAAATAACGAAGAAAATAACGAAGAAAAGTATTCACTCTCTGACAATAGTGAAGTGGTAAATTCCAATGAACGTCATAATCATGGAGATACTAACATTCATGATCATGAGGGAAATAACGAAGAAAATTATTCCTTTTCTAATAATATGATAGTGGAAGCAGATGTTGATAATTCAAATATTATTAATAAAGAAATTAGTAAGCAAAACAATGGCATTGCAAACAATAAAGACGGTCACAATCATCAACATTAAATACCTATGACTTAGGGGGGATTTTATGTTCTCTACTAACACTAGCAATTTATATTTTGATGGGTAAATATAAGCATGCGCTAACTGCAAGGCATGATATACCACAGCCAGTAGTTATTTAAGCAAATATTGTCAGTTTAACGGTAGTGATGACTATTTGGCTGACAGAATCCTATTTTCTTGCTAGACGTAATATAATTCTCTAGAATGTCGTCTTGTAGAGAATCATTAGGGGCTATCTTATGCCATTGAACATTGTGCTATATCAGCCTGAAATTCCGCAAAATACTGGGAATATAATGCGGCTCTGTGCAAATACAAGCCATAAATTACATTTAATTGAGCCGTTAGGATTTATTTTAAATGATAAATATTTAAAACGCTCGGGAATGGATTATATAAAGAACACTTGGTATAAAACATACTCATCATTTGATGAGCTACTTCAAATAAATAATTTCGATAAAACACGAATTTTTTTATTAACAACAAAGTCTAATGAGGTGTATAGTGATGTACAATTTTTAGCTAATGATGTTTTAGTTTTTGGCCCTGAGACTAGAGGGTTACCAGATAACTTGTTGAGTTCTTATCATAAGATAACTATTCCAATGGTAGATACTGGCAGAAGCCTAAATCTTGCTAACTCAGTTAGCATAGTTGCTTACGAGGCATGGAGACAGCTAGAGTTTAAATCTTAGTGCTTTATCGTACTATCTTGGATTCTTTTATAACTAAATTTTGTTGTTCTACATAATCCTATGTGATTTATTAAACAAGGTAATGTTCAGCTCATAGACCTATGGTAGAATACTGTATTAGTTTAATGTGAGTTAGTGTTTCATGCAGAAAGATAATGAAAAAAGTCAGATAATTTCACAAAAAGTAAGAGAAATACTTTCTGAGCATAACGTGAAGTTATCAAACTGCATTTCTTGTGATGTTGATATTAATAATAGAGAAGTTAGGATCATATTGAATAGAATCATATCTAACTCCTGTGTTAGTAAACTTAGAGATGTTTTGGGAAAAGATTTTGAATATTCTATTACCATTGCTGCCAAAGCAAATAGGCAGCAAGTGCAAGGGGATCTAAAAGGATTAAATAATATTAAGAATATTATTGGTGTGGGCTCAGCTAAAGGTGGTGTTGGAAAATCAACTACAACACTTGGAGTTGCTAGGGAGTTTGCTAAATTTGGGTTTAAAGTTGGTATTCTAGATGCTGATATCTATGGACCAAGCATGCCAATTATGATGGGACTTGAACCTGAGAACCGTTCTCCGAGTGTCGATGATACTGGCAAGATGATTCCTCTAGAGAAAGATGGTGTGAAAATGATCTCTATGGGGCATCTTGTAGAAGACACTGCACCTATTGTTTGGCGAGGGCCGATGGTAAGCGGTGCTTTAATGCAGCTCTTAGAGAAAACTGCTTGGCAGGAACTAGATTATTTATTTATTGATTTACCTCCTGGAACAGGAGATATATTATTATCTTCCTGTCAAAAAATACCTTTAACTGGTGTTTTATTAGTGACAACACCGCAAACTGTTGCTTGGCGAGATACATTGAAATCAGCAAGCATGTTTAAAAAAATGCATGTTGAAATTCTTGGCGTGGCAGAAAATATGAGTATTTTTAGATGTCCAAATTGTGAGCATGAAATGGAGATTTTTGGTTCAGGAGGAGCTAATATTTTAGCAGAGCTTTTTGATATAAAAGTACTAGCTACGATTCCATATGATGAAAATTTGCATCAATGTCAAAATAATGGCGAGCATGCATCCTTAGAGGAATTTAAAAACTTAGCAATCGAGTTGAGTATGTTATTATCGGAGAAATCTTTATTGAAACCTGTCCCAATAACAAGTGTTAAGATCCTTTAAGGAATGAAAATCTCATGATTTTAGCTCTTGGCCAGTCAATTAAAAATAAAGAGAATATTGTTAATATTTTCTTTATTAGTATTTCAAGCGGAATACCATTTCTATTGTTGTTATCAACACTAAGTATATGGTTGATAGAAATTGGGGTAAGTAAAACTAGTATAGGTTTATTTGCTTGGGCAACATTCCCGTACACCATTAAAGCATTAATTGCACCTTTGATAGATAAGTATGAGATCCCATTTTTAACTGATCAATTAGGAAAAAGGCGCAGCTGGTTACTTATTTCTCAATTCTTTCTAGCACTCTCTATCGGAGCACTAGGGTGGAGCGATCCAGCTAACAATCTAAATGTTACAGCGATCACAGCGCTATCAGTTGGTTTTTTTTCTGCTATTCAGGATATTGTTGTTGAAGCATATCGAGTTGAAATTGTTCCTGAAAATGATCTAAGTATAGCTTCAACAGTATCTGTATTGGGGTATAGGGTTGGAATGTTAATATCCGGTGCTGCAGCAATATACTGTGCCGCACTTACCTATAGTTGGCCATTAGCATATACGATTATGGCATGCATAGTTGCATTGATGATGATTGTAACACTTATAAGCAATGAGCCTGAACATCACTCCATTATTAAACAAGTTGGTCTAAGCATAGATTTCAATACGCAATTGAATACATTATTTATTAAGCCAATACGACAGTTTGCTAAAGAGTATGATTTAAAAGTAATTGTATTGTTTATTATTACCTTCAAAATAGCTGACACAGTCCTTAATGTTATGAGTATGCCATTTTTAATAGAAATTGGGTTTTCTAAAATTGAAATAGCTCATGTGGCTAAGACTTTTGGCATAGTTTTCATGATTATCGGCGGAGTGTGTGCGGGTTTATTAATGCGTAAGCGGTCTTTATATCAGGTCCTTCTACTTTGTTCGGTTTTACAAGTTTTTGCCTGTTTTTTATTTTATTTGCAGGCATTATTAGGTTATAACCTTGGTTTCCTCATCATTACGATGGGAATAGAAAACTTTGTTTGTGGACTAGGTCAAGTTGTTTTGATATGTTATTTTTCTAAGTTATCTAATTCTAATTGTACCGCAACCCGGTATGCTTTATTATCTTCTTTTGCTTCACTTGTAAGAATTGAATTCTCATCAATAAGTGGAGCGATAGCTGATAAACTTAGTTGGCATAATTTTTATGCTTTAGTTTTCAGTTCAAGTGTCCTATGTTTAGTAGTGTTAACTACATATAGGAAACATTTTACTAGCTTAAATAATACCGTCAAGGGGTAAGTATGTCTATAAAGTCAGACAATTGGATAAGGAAAATGGCCGAAGAAAAGGACATGATATCTCCTTTTGTAGGCAACCAAGTTCGCACAAATGTTGATGGCAAAATTATATCGTATGGAACATCTAGTTATGGTTACGATGTTAGATGTGCAAATGAATTCAAAATATTTACTAATATAAATGCTGCTACCGTTGATCCAAAGAATTTTCAAAGTGCTAGTTTCGTTGATGTTAAAGCAGATGTTTGCATAATTCCCCCAAACTCTTTTGCCTTAGCCAGAACTATTGAGTATTTTAAAATTCCAAGAAGTGTTTTAACCATTTGTTTAGGAAAATCCACCTATGCAAGATGTGGGATAATTGTCAACGTAACTCCTTTAGAGCCTGAATGGGAAGGACATGTAACCTTAGAGTTCTCCAATACAACCCCATTGCCAGCTAAAATTTATGCAAATGAGGGCGTTGCACAAATGTTGTTTTTTGAGTCTGATGATATTTGTAGTACCTCTTATGCGGATAGAAATGGAAAATATCAAGGTCAAAAAGGCGTAACTCTACCATTAGCCTAATACAGCAACGAAAGAAAGGGATGAAATGCAAGAGCGCAAATTTTTAATAGATTTTGATAGTACTTTTGTCAAGGATGAAACTCTTAGTATTATGGCGGAGGTTGCACTTGAAAATAATAAAGATAAAGAAGATGCAATAAATCGAATTAATACTCTAACAAACCAATCTATGAACGGAGCATTAGATTACGGGGATTCTTTGCTTGATAGAATGTCCCTATTGAAATTCCATAAAAACATGCTTGCTGAGGTGATAAATCATATTAAAAATAATATCTCCGATTCATTTCTGCAGCATAAAGAATTTTTAGGGAATAAAAATATATATATATTATCTGGTGGCTTTAAAGAAATAATTACACCAGTAGTTAAAGATTTTGGTATACCAGAATCAAGGGTGTTTGCAAATACTCTTGAGTACACTGCCGATGGCTACGTAGTTGGGGTGGATAAAAATAATCCACTATCTAAGCATTCAGGTAAAATAGATGTTGTAAAACAATTAAACTTATCAGGAGAAATTATTATGCTAGGGGATGGGCATAATGATTTAGTATTAAAAGAAAATAAAGTGGTTGATAAATTTTATGCTTTTACAGAAAATATATATAGAAAAAATATAGTAAGCAACTCTGACGGACAGATACATAATCTTGGAGAGTTAATTAGTAAGTATTCGGAGGTGGAATCTAAAGGCTCTGTTGTTTTACTTGAAAATATCCATGCTAAAACTGTAGAGTTGTTTTCAAATAAAAATTATACAGTAAAAGAGTATACTAGATCATTAACTGAAGATGAGTTAATAGAAGCTTTACAAGGAGTTTATGTTCTTGGAATTAGGTCAAAAACTAAAATAACCAGAAAAGTAATAGAGTCATGCACGGATCTTAAGGTTGTTGGTGCATTTTGTATCGGTGTGAATCAGATAGACTTAGAGGCATGCTCTCAACATGGAATTACGGTAATAAATGCTCCTTATAGCAATACACGTAGTGTGGTAGAGCTAGCTATGGGTGAGATCGTCATGCTAATGCGTGGAGTTTTCACAAAAAGTATGGATTTACATAATAATTGTTGGCACAAATCAAGTGACAATTCACATGAATTACGCGGTAAAACTTTAGGTATTATTGGATATGGGAATATCGGCTCGCAATTATCAGTTTTAGCTGAGAGTTTTGGTATGAATGTATTGTTTTATGATAAAAAAATAAAGCTACCCTTAGGTAATGCTAAAACATTAAGTTCTATGGATGAGCTTCTTAAGACCGCAGATGTAGTTAGTCTTCATGTTGATGGAGATCCAATGAATAATAACCTTATTGGAGCTAAAGAATTTCAATTAATGAAACAAGGAGCGCTACTGTTAAATTTAAGCCGTGGTGATGTTGTTGATATTAAGGCATTGAAATCCGCACTTGAGTCAAAAAAAATCATTGGCGCAGCTGTTGATGTATACCCTAAAGAGCCAAAATCATCAAAAAGTGAATTTAGTTGCTGCTTGCAAGGAATAGACAATGTTATTTTAACTCCACATGTGGGGGGCTCGACATTAGAGGCACAAGAGAATATAGGTACATTTGTTGGTGATATAATCTTGGAGTATCTTGAACTTGGTAATACTGAGTTAAGCTTAACGTTGCCAAACCTTAAGTCACAAGATGTGAAAGGGGTTTATAGAATCCTACATATTCATAGAAATACTCCTGGAAAGTTGTTAGAAATTAACAAGATTTTATTAGAGCTTGGTCTTAATATCGAAGGCCAATATCTTAAAACAAATACAGAGTTAGGTTATGTCTTAACAGATGTTGCCAATGCAATATCAAATAACACTATAAATAAACTAAAGAGTATTACTGATACTATCAGAGTAAGTATTATAGACATTAAATAAGCAAAGGAATTATGTGATGAATAAGATAATTGGAATATTATTGCTAGCCGTATTAATAGCAGTTGGTGGGGCAGGATTTGCTACACATATGATAGGCAATCAAATTGAGCACCAGATTGAAGTCATTAACAATACCTCAGTTGGAAAATATGCGAATTTCACACATAAAGGATTGGAAAAAAAATATAGTGTAAAGGGCGTAACAATAAAATTGAAATCAGCAGAAATGCAGGTACCGCTCGGCAAAATTGTTGGTAGAGAAAATTCACCTAAATTTTTTGCTGATGATGAACAGTTAATACTTATAGCTCCAGAAATAATAACTTTCAGTAATGATTTTTTTAGTAATGAAGTGATTGTTGATACTAGTGGAGAGTCAAAATTTGGTATAGCTATAGATGAAAGACTTGTCATGCCGCCATTATCGTATAGTACTATAAAGGAAACCTATACTTTTTCATTTAATTTGAAAAAAATAGCACCTTGGAAAAAGCCAGAAAGTGTTTTTAATATCATAGATAAATTAGTTATTAAATCTATTGGTGTAGAAGAAAAATTCAACGGTAAAGTAATGTCTACAGTTGACAGTATAAACGCTGATTTAGATTGGCTAGTTAATAAATCAGAAAGAGATTATACCGTTAATGTGAGATTTTCTGCAGATAATTTTGTTCAGACTCCACAAGTAGAAAAATTCAATGATTTCATTACGAATGAAGTTGCATTGTTTTCAGGCCAGAAAGTAAGTTCAATTCCTCTGGAAACAATCATGAGAATATTTAACGTTAAAGAAAATACTGAAAATATAGTTTTTGACAAAACAGAGGTGGATATGTCTGTTAGAGTTAAAAATTGCAGTTCTTTAAGTGATTGTAAAGTAAATATAGAGTTAAATGATGTTATTGCCGGTTCGAATTTAAGTAGGATTCAAATCTACAATGGTAAATATGACATTGTCACTAAAGGCAGCTCAGATGATATTAAGGTAAATGATCTTGATGCAAAAATATCTCTTGAGAAAATGAACGTTTCTTTATCTAAATCTGGATATCAATATGCAATTAATAATGTAAAGAAAACACTGGCACGAGATTTTTTGTCTGAAGGTTTAAACCCAGAGTTTGGTTATGATAATCTGTATATGGCAGCACAAGATACTACTGGTGCAATATCAATACTTACGATAACAGCATATTTTGAAAAGCTTTTTGTCCCATATGATTGGGTGGCCAATTTTAGTACCAATTATACTCTTGATTTTTCAATCAAAAAAAATGAATCTCCCTATATTATAGGTGATTTCTATTTGGAAGCATTAGAAGCTGAGAGCAACAAAATAAATAATGCACTAAGCTTTACATTCAATGGTGTCAATAATGTTAATGGGGAAATACTAATGGCCTCTCCATATGATAATTTTGAAAGTTTTAGCAGTTATTATAATAAAGTAATATCAAATTTTGCTGATGCTGGTATGAATGAAGAGATGTCATGGTTTACATTATTTAATGATAATTTTGCCACTGCAATGTCTAGAGTTGTTGCTGGTGTGGGTGAAAAAGATAATAACAATATGACTGTAATTAAGTTTGCTAGGAAACTGATAGAAACTAATAATTTAGAAATACCACAGATTAATCTGGGAGGCAAAGATTTGGGAGGGGTATTTATGGAGCTTATACAGGCAATTTCCACGAATTTAGAGAAACCTGTAACAAATAATAACGCAGATATGTTTATTAAGATGTTAGCAGATAAAGACTTGGCTATTGCAAATTACATTTATGGAGCACGTTTGTTTGCTAAAGGAGAGCTTACTCCGGCAGTTAATTATTTAACAAAAGCAGAAGAGCAAGGGTTTACACCTGTATACTCACTTTTAGGTTATGCTCATTATTCACAATTTTTAAAAAGTCATGATAGTAAGTATTTGAATAAAGCCCTGCATTATCTGAAATTATCTGGAAATCATAAAGATTTTTATGGCTTAAATAATTTGGGTGTTTTATATGCTGTTGGGAATAATAAAAACATGCAAGATGCTGAATTTTACTTAAATGAATCTGTTAAAGGTATTGTTCATGATGTTGATATGATATCAACTCCTGCTGAGTTTAATTTAAAAAGTGTTGATATGGGTGTACCGTTATATGTATTTTTGCTAAATAGTACTGTAGGGATTACTATTTTTGATGGTAATTATACTAAAGCAATGATTAATAGAGAAGTAGAAGCATATGTAGCATTTCCTGAATTAAATAAAGGCTCTTTAATTATCGATATAACAGGGAAATATCCTAATTCTTTAGCTGAACATGCACGTTATGTGTTCACTAAGGCAGGATTTGAGGTGAAATTGACAGTTCCTATTACTATAAATTCTTCTGTTCCTATTACTCCATCCTCATCAGCTTCAACTCCAAATTCACCATTAATCACTCATTAATAAATATCTATAGAGGCTAACCCAGTGTTTACTAAACACTGGGTTAGTTTTTCTCAAAGTTCACATATCTGTTTATTAAACTAGATCTGAAAATAATCAGTAATGATTTCTATAACCGTTCATATGAATTTCCTTCATAGATGCTTGCTAAAATGTTAAAGTGTGGTAGATGGTTTTCATTGTACGTTAGGGTTGTGAATGATAAAAGTTTTAGGGTTAATTATTGCTGTGTTTTCTGCATCTATCGCAAGTGCTACGTCTTATGAAAATTTAGAAGGAAAAATTGATAAACTTATTGAAAATCGTCTGCCTAGAGCATCTGTTGGTGTCTTAATTCAAGATGCTGAATCAGGTGAAACAATCTATTCAAAGAATGCTGATCAGTTATTTATTCCTGCGAGTACTTTAAAATTATTTACAAGTGCTGCTGCTCTACAACAGTTAGGTCCAGATTTTTGCTTTGAAACACAACTAAAAATAAAATCATCCTCAAAAAGTGTACCAGTACTGAATAATACGGTTTATCTTAAGTTTAGTGGAGATCCATCTTTTTCAGAAAAAAATCTTGATGATTTATTAAATACTTTTGTTAAAGCTGGCATAAAAGAAATAAATGGAGATTTTATTTTAGATGAAACACTTTACGAGGGTCCAAAGTGGGGACGTGGATGGATTATAGAAGATACCTATTGGTATTTTTCGCCACCTATTACAGCAGCTATTTTAAATGAAAATTATGTAGGGGTAAGTATTAATCCTTCGAAGACATTAGGTCAACCTACTATTATAAAGTTTGATAAACCTCAAATTGATATGAAAATTTCTTCAAATGTAAAAACAGTAACTTATAAAGAAAGTGAAGAAGAGTGCCAATTAGACATACTTTTAAATGCAAATAACAATTTACATTTTAAAGGTTGCTGGGCTGTTTCTAATAAACCCTATCAAGGTAGGGTTGCAATTCAAGATCCTATTTCCCATATAAAAAACCTAATAATTATAAAATTAAGAGAGCTTGGTATAAAAATTAAAGGCCAAGTTAAATCAGGTAAAACACCAGCAAATTCTTTTATTCTAGCAATTCATAAGTCGGAAAATTTAACATCACTGTTACCAAAAATTCTAGGAAATTCTAATAATCTTTATGCGGAAAGTTTATTTAAAACGATAGGAGCAGAAGTCTATGGTCGAGGGTCATTTCAAACTGGAACTTTAGCGGTTAAGAAAATTCTATCAAAATATAATGGCCTAGATGTAGAATCTCTCCATTTTGTAGATGGCTCTGGTCTCTCCCGTTATAATTTAATTACACCAGGACATTTATCAAGGGTCTTATTTACTATGTATAATGATACTGAGCTTGGGGGGCACTTTTCTCAAGCTTTGGCAATGTCTGGAGTTAAAGGTAGCTTGAGAAATAGATTGCATTCTTTTGATACCATAAAAAAAATAAAAGCAAAAACTGGAACTATGTCTGGTGTTTCAGGAATTGCTGGATTTTTAAATACTCGTAAAGGACAATCTCTTATAGTTGTAGTGCTAATAAATCAAAGTATTCAAAGTCATCAAACAAGAGTAAACCTTGAAGATGAAATTCTGTATTTAGTCTCAAGCTAGTCGTATCTATGGTGTTGGGAGTATCAGATATTATTAGAAATTGTCAAACTCTTTACTGCGTTTATAATTTTTTAAAAAGTCAAAATTTAAGTTGGTATTAAGACCTAAGGTTTTATCGCTAGAAAATCCAAACATATTAACGTTTTCTTTTTTTATTTCAACAGTTAGGCCACAGCTTTTCAGGCATGGGATCTCTTTATTCAAGCATTCGTTGGTGTCTCTTTCATTCAAAATTGCATCACCTGATAACTTGGTATGATCACAAATATCTTTTTGTTTTTTACATTTTTGCATACAATTATATTGTTCGGTACCGGCATTGGGTTTGCTATAGTCTATAGTGGTTTTAGTACCTCCTAATTGTGCACAAGAACTAAGTAATAAAATTGCACTTGAAGTTATTATTTTAAGTTTCATTATATTTGTCCTGATAAATTTAGTTGAAATTATCTTCTGTTTCTGGGTATGTGATCCCAGTTTTAGGGAGTGGATGCCCATCTAGGAAGACTGTATTGGTTTTTAGTTTAAGTCTATCGGTTGTAAGCCATGAAATAATCTTGGGGTATATAAAATGTTCTTGAAGTTTAACTTTTTTCTCTAGGTTTTTGGCTGTATCATTTTTTCCTACTGAAAATTTAACCTGGCTTATTATTGGGCCATCATCAAGTTGTTTGCTAACAAAATGTACAGAGGTTCCATGTTCAAGATCACTGTTTTCTATAACTTTATTATGAGTATCTAAGCCTTTATGGTTTGGTAATAACGATGGATGAATATTTATTATTCTACCATAATATTGGTTAACTATTTCATCACTTAGTATGCGCATAAATCCTGCTAGCACTATCCAATCTGGAGATAATTTATCTATAGTACAGCTTAATTCTTGATTAAAGCTGTCAAGGGATTTAAATTTTTTGTGGTCAATTAAATATAAAGGAATATTATGATCTTTTGCGATATTGTTACCATGGGCTTTAAGGTTATTGGATATAGCACCACAGATATTAATCATTTTAGGATTATGTAGTTTTTCAATAATACTTTGAAAATTACTTCCTGCTCCAGAGAATAATACAATAATATTTTTCATGGCATATTTAGTGAGTTAGAAAAGGTGATCCGCTCATTACCACCTTGAGTTGTTGAACCAACTTCATGTGCGGTTAATGAATGCTTACCAAGCAATTCAATTATTTTCGTTACGTTATCTGATTTTGCAATCATTATAAATCCTATACCACAGTTAAAGACATTTAAAAGTTCATTCTGTTCTATAAACGATTTATTAACAACCAGTCGGTAAACATCTGGAGGGACCCAACTATCGAGTTGTATATTAGCATTTATATGTTCTGGCAAAATTCTAGGGATATTTTCATAAAATCCTCCACCAGTTATATGGGCACAAGCTAAGACAAGGTTTTGACTAATTACATCAAGTACAGGGTTTGTATAGATTATAGTTGGCTCTAAAAGTAAATTTGCTACTAGTTGACCATTTATTTCTGAATTAACGTCTATTTTTTTTTCATTGATTAATTCTCTAATCAGTGAATATCCATTTGAATGAAATCCTGAAGACTCTATGCCAATTAGGCTCATTCCAGATTCAATATCATTCATTTTTGGGAGAATATTATCCTGCTCTACTATCCCTACAGCAAATCCAGCTAAATCATAATCTTTATTCTGGTACATTCCAGGCATTTCGGCAGTTTCACCACCTATAAGATCACATCCAGATAGCTCACAACCATGCTGTATGCTACCAATAATCTTATGGATTAACTTTTCATCTAGCTTGCCTGTTGCATAATAATCCAAAAAAAACAGTGGTTTTCCCCCACAGGTTATTAAATCATTGACACACATTGCAACTAAATCACACCCAACGTAGTCATGAATATTTAAATCTATTGCTAATTTCAATTTAGTTCCAACTCCATCTGTAGAGGAAACTAAAACAGGACTTTTATATCCTTCTGGTAATTTGAATAAAGAGCTAAAAGACCCAATTTTTGACAATACTAGTTTGTTCTTAGATTTTATTTTAGGTTTGATATCATTGATTATTTTGGCGCCCTTCTTAGTATCAACACCAGCTTGCTTGTATGTAATCTTATCCAAAACAATTCCTTTGTTATCTTTACAACATAAAAAAATATGTACCCAGTTTGGCAATTAGATTGTATAATTTCCTCTAGTTACACAAGACGAGGCTCCTTTACCTATGACATTTAAACATAACTTTAATTGTCTGCTCAAATTGAATATAGCCATATTCTTGTTTTGCCTATGCAAAGTGGCATTTGCTATCGAAATGTCGGACTTATTTTCGGCACAATTTGAAACTCAAGCTGATACAGCCAAAGAACGTACAAAGCTTATAAATCATGGCTTTGATTTTGTTCTAGCCAAGCTATGTCTTGGTAGTGCTGAGGTTGCGACTAATTCGAAATTGATTGACGAGAGAACTAACTTAAAGAATTATACTTTAGGATACTCATATGAGAAAGTCGGAGACAAGCTGTTTTTAAATATTCAATATAGTGATAAGGCTATTAAAAACTTATTACATAGGCTAGAAATTCCTTATCTAAGCGAAAAACGACCTGCTGTAGTATTTTGGCTTGCTATTGATGAAGCAAATTATAAGCCTAGCTACTGGGTTGGGGATAATGGTAGTAAAATGGTACGGTATATAGAAAGCAGAGGTGAAGAGCTTGGTTTGCCTTTTGTTTTGCCATTATTTGATTATGCCGATTTAAGCTTGCGACCAGAACAAATTGAACTTGATGATGAAAAGAAATTGGTTGGAAAAGCTATTGATCGATATCATACTGATATTATAGCTGTTGGCAAGTTGTCTGAATTTGCTGGCAAATGGAAGAGCTCTGTTAATATTCATATGGGAAATGAAGTTATCTCCGTACGTGTAATTAATGGGACCATGAAAGGAGCTATTGATAATATTATTTCCAGCATATCATCTAACTTGCTAAATAAGTATGCTGTTGGTAAAAAATCATTAGAGGATGAAGCACATGATGGAGATATAGCAATAGAGATCGCTGGATTAAATTCATTACCAGCATATAATAAGGTTGTTGATTATCTCAGGGGCCTACCTGGGGTCACTAATGTACAACCTGAAGATTTGGTTGATGATAAAGGAGTGTTTATATTGACACATAATCAATCAAAACATGCACTTTTACGTAGTATTAAATTAGACAAGTTATTGATAGAAGATAGTAATACTTATTATGAGAGTGAAAGTAATGGATATAGATTTAAAGTGAGTATGTAATATGCAGTTGCCATTACCATTCTCTTTACATGAAGATTTTAGATTGTCGAATTTTTGTTCACTTGATAATGAGAATTTGCTGCATCACATAAAAACTTCATTATTGCCCAGACACGATAGGCTTTTATACCTTTGGGGTGGGCATGCCTCTGGGAAAACTCATTTACTACAATCTATAATTCATGAAACACAGTGTGCTGCCACTCATAATCGTGGGATATATATTCCATTTTCTCAGCTAGACTCTATTCTTCCAGCTAATCTACAAGGTCTAGATGGTGTTGATGTTGTTTGCTTGGATGACATTGAAAAGATACAAGGACTTGCTTTATGGCAAGAGGCATTATTTGGACTCTTTAATTCAGTTTTTGATAACAAGCATACAGTTTTGGTTTTATCATCTAACATTTCTAGTACAGGTTTAGATGATTTTTTGCCAGACTTAAAAAGCAGACTTGCATTATGTACCACCTTCAAAATAAATGAATTAACTGATGAAGGTAAAATTGAAGTTATGCAAAACCATGCTCTAAAAAGAGGACTGACTTTAAATAAAGTTGTTGCTGAATTTTTAATTCATAGAATAAAGCGAAATCTTGATGACTTGGTTGATATTTTAGATAGGTTGGATGCCGCCTCATTAGCATATAAACGCAGGCTAACAATTCCTTTTGTTAAAGAAGTTTTGGATGTTTAGCTAGTTACTCTTTGTTTCTTCAATGATATTTTTTTAAATTAACTATCTTATTGTCACGTTCATGTAGCTGTAGTATTTTCTAAGCCAGGAAAAGCATTCCATAAAGATTTATGCACTTGCTCACTAAGCATCAAGAAACCTCAAGAAACCTCAAGAGAATATAGATTATTCAAAAGGGCATGAAGCCTTTTGATTTCAGCCTTATATCGGCTAAAAGATTTAGATAGCTGAAGAAATACAAAGCACTGCAAAGCCTGATATATGGTCCCTTTCCAGTAAGCAAACATAGCAACTGGAATGGTGCAGTATGACAGTTCGAAGGAAAAAGAAAATGAGCGATTACGATGATTTCATCCAGTGCATCAAAGATGGCAACCCCAAGGCTTTAGATTATTTAGCTAAGAGAAATGGCAAGTATGAGTTTCCATCTGTTGTGGGTGATGTTGCAGTTAATGGCAATCAGGCTTTGCGCGAGGCAGCAGGATATGGACACTTGGCAATTGTAGATAGTCTTTTAGGTAAAAAAGAAGATGGCACATATGAGTTTCCAGATATTGTCGGTCGTATTGCAGCTCTTGATACTGAAGTTTTATGCAGAGCGTCTGAAAATGGCCATTTGGTAGTTGTGGATAGGCTTCTACAAAAAAAAGAAGATGGCACATATGAATTTTTAGATGTTGTAAATAGCATTGCATCTGAAAGCAATTATGCTTTACGCTGGGCAGCTAAAAATGGCCATTTGGCAATTGTAGATAGGATTCTACGAAAAAAAGAAGATGGTACATATGAATTTCCATCTGTTGCGGGTGGTGTTGCAGCCAGGGGAAATTATGCTTTCTGCTATGCAGCTCGGAATGGTCATTTGGCAATTGTAGATAGACTTTTAGTTAAAAAAGAAGATGGTACATATGAATTTCCAGATGTTGTGGGTGGTATTGCAGCTAATGATAATCATGCTTTATGCTATGCAGCTTTTAGTGGACACAAGGCAATTATAGATAGGCTTCTAGGCAAGAAAGCAGATGGTGCATATGAGTTTCCAGATGTTGTAGGTGGTATTACAGCTAATGATAATTATGCTTTATGCTATGCAGCTTTTAGTGGCCACAAGGCAATTGTAGATAGGCTTCTAGACAAAAAAGCAGATGGTGCATATGAGTTTCCAGATGTTGTGGGTGGTGTTGCAACCAATAACAATGAAGCTTTACAAGGGGCAGTTAGAAACCACTATCATGAAATATCCCGTGTATTAGCGCAAGTATCGTGGCCAAGTATTTCAGACATGCCAGAAGATCTTAAAAATAATGCAGTGCTAATGGCCTCAATAAGGGAAGGTTTTAGGATGCAAAGTGTCAGGCGGGGAAACGTGTATCTTTTAAATGATTTCGTTGGTCACAGCGCCCCTCTTATCTTTTCTCTTGCCGGCAGAGAGTATGATGGCATGGTAGGGCGTAGTGGCGACAACACCTCTTATATCTTTAAGCAACCCGTTGAGGATTACATGGGGTATGTAAGGGACGGTGACAAGCCAAACGAGGCTGATGCCAGAAATAATGGGCAGCCAGAAGAACCTAATAATCTAAGATGTGGACCTGGGTGAGCCGTATCCATCCAGTTGCTATATTTGCTTATTGGAAGAATGCCTTTAAGTGCAAGGCGTGTGATTATAGAAATAATGCTGATGTGGTTGGTTCGATAAATATTTTAAGGCTAGGACATAGCTGGTTAACCTGTGGAGAGAAGCTACTTAATGTAGTGGATATTGGGACATTAGTTCCCAAGCCCAGTAATTACCTATAGTTGCAGCTTAGCTGCTCCGATAGAATCCTCTTCATTCATGGAGAGGAGAGTGTCAAACCTAACCACATCGTAGTGTTAGTTCCTGATTATCGGAGCAATGTGATATTTTCACCTTGGGAACATATAACTCTTTCTCAGCCTCTATTAAGGGTGATTTATTTTCAAATGTTATTATTTTGATCTTAAATTTAAATGAAAATTTAATTAATACTAGATATTGTCCTGTTTTATTTATCAATATGTTGATGAATGTATTTCAGTTCGAAACACTGAAAGCATGATAATCAAGCTGATTGAAGGTGCAATCTTAGTATGAGTATCTAGGTTGATTATTCAAATATGGATAATTAAAAATAAGTTATAGTGTTATCTTATTTACGTGTTGACAATTGCTGCAGAGAATTTTAAGATGTAATTAGGTGCAAAATTAGTCCTCATTGCTGGGGCTACTTAATAATATATAAAAAAAATCCATCCATCCAAAGTTTAAGAAGAAAAATAAATGAAAAATAAAATAACACCTCATCTAGAAAAAAAGCTAAATGAGTTCCAAAATAGTTTTGCACAAAAAATTTATTATGGTTTATCTAACGCTACAGAACTAGTTGGTTCAGAAGCGGCTTCGATAATTAATGTGATAGGAACAGATTTCAGTATTATATCAATTGCTGCTTTTGCAGATAATAAACAAGCCTTTAGAACGCTTTTGAAATCACCTTTAGTCATAGAGGAGCTTTCATCAGAAGAAAGCATAACATTATATTATCTTATGAAATATTCTAAAATTGAATATCTTAATGAATTATTACGCTGTGATGTAGGTGGTTGTTATATATTTCCTAGTATTGTTGAAAAGATCAAAAATAATATCATTATGATGTTAGGTATGTCATTGGATGATGAACGCTTTGATTTATCGGATGTGCTATTAAAAAGAAAAGATTCTGGAGATTATGAGCTGATGAATGTTGATATGCTGGGCGAGGCTTTAATATGGAGTGTGCAAAATGAAAGGCCAGCGGCATTTGACTATTTATTGGGTGAAAATGGCAATGGTGAATATAAGCATAAAAAAATATTATCTACACTTCTAGAAAATTCGGAAGAAATTGTTCTTCATGCTATTGGGTACAACCAATCCGAAATCATCGGTAGATTATTAAATAAAAATCTAAATAGATATGAATTCCCTGAAATTATAAGAAAGATTTGCTTCCCAGGAAATGATAATAACTATTTAATGCTTGCCTCAGGAAGAAATTATCCTGAAATTGTTACTATGTTATTAGCATTACCTCACATTATGAATACTGGTAATGTATATAATGCCTTTAAATTAGCCTTGGAATTAAATCATGGCCAAACACTTCTAGCATTTATGAAATCTGACAGAATAGATCTGGATTTGAAATATTTAACTCAAGAAATATTACTTAAATATGATAATGAAGAGCCATTGACGATTTCTCCTAAGAATAGAAAAACATTAGTGAAAAGTGCAAGAAGATATCAGAAATATTCAGATGGTTCACTCGGGGTAGTAGTTTCTAAGCTAGGTGAAATATATCAAGAACAATTTGAAAGTTTGTATTTTGAAAACAAAAATAGTAATAGCTAAAATACAAAAGCCTAGTACTTTTTCTGGTGGCATGGCTAGAGTACTAAACGCTAGTGACTTCACTAAATTGACCCTTGATTCATTGGGTATAAGCTTGATAGATTTCACCAACCCTTTGAAATTGGTTGCTGATGCCTCACAGATAAAAGAGCATTCTCAAGCGCTTGCTGACTATATTAGAAAGCAAGCTAATGCTGGTGTAAACCTGACTGCATATAATAGCAGCATCACTGTTGCTGCTAAATTAAACTTCCTAATTAAATCTCTAGCCACACCAACAGAAGATGATTCTCTAGAATATAAAAATATATACAAAGCTATGCATAGGATATACCTAGATCATGCCTTAGCACACAGATTTGGTGTCGGTGGTGATGCTGAATTTTCAGACCTTAGTTATGAATTAGATGGTTGTTACTCATATACTATGATTGAAGAGTTACAAAGTGGTTTTATAGCCTTTAAAGCTCTTGGTAAAATTAAATTATTAGAGTCTTTAAATACATTTTTTGCTGAATTAGCTTTAGAGGTGGCTGAACGAGAAGAGGTAGTTGAAACTCTCTATTCTGATGTTGGGAATTTGTTATTAGCTGGTTGGGATGAAAAGGGTTTTAATGATAAGTTTGCTACAGGACCAATAGGATTGCCAACAGCATTGCTACTTGGGCATGGGGAGCATATAGGTGGGCATGCTAACGGTTGTGTTTTATTTAAAAATAAAGAAAAACAGTTTTTAGTCTTAGCCGATCGAGGTGGAGATGTTGAACTAGTTGATTGCGGGATCACTGTAAACACTATTCGTGACAAGGATAGTGTTAGCTCTTTTGTAAAAAGAGTAATGGAGTCAAACTCAAACCCTATGACTGGAGCTGAATTTGATAGACAAAAAGAATCGTTACATTTAGAAAGGCTATCTCTTATTGAGAAAAAGCCACATAAGGCTGGAACTTGTGGTTTCAGCTCTTCAGCAAAATTGGTAGCTCAAGGTATGCAGTATGCTAGATTTTACATACTAGCTGTGAATAAACACATGGATGAAGCTGTGGCTCATGATTTTGCAGCAAGAGCCAGTACTGTGGTCGCAAAAGCATTTTCTATTTTTGATAGGCGTAACATACTAAGTCATTATTTAGCTGAATGTACAAGGCTTGATGTAGAAACAAATAAAGAGCTATTGGCTGAGATAAAAGTCCGTTGTGGTGATAAACATAAATATGCAGAAATTGTAGCGTGTATTGATGGGCAGGGAGTGGAGCTTGACGTCGAAAGTGCTCGTGAGCGTTTTAAGCAGAAGATGAAAATGCAATTTGTAGATTCAGTTGCAGCTAGAGTGACTAGTATTCCAGTAGATAGACTTGAGTCTGTAGTCGATGAAATGTTTGCTCTTTATATGAAAAGTTATACTAGGGAGGAAGTTCTTGCTTTATTCACTAGGTTTAAGGAAATGGCTAATGCAATGGAGGTATCTATGCATGCACATAAAGTTGCAAATGGTATCGTTGACGAAATCATTACTGATGTCGTTACAAGAGTAGCTAGTGATAGAGTTGCTAGTGATATAGTTGCTAGTAGAGTAGAAGATGATGAAGAATGTAAAGGCAGTGAGGGTGCTGCTCCTTTAGCTGTTAAACCTAGCCTCTAAGGCTATGTAGTAACTTCGCATGTCTTGCTAGCCTTTTGCCCAAAGCTAGGCACAGGGCATGCTCTTCCTGGCTGATTTCATTTTGGTCATATATTCCAGATACATGTGAAGCCCCATATGGGGTGCCACCTGTGTTAGTTGTACTAAGTTCATTGACGCTGTATGGGATCCCAATAAGAGCCATGCCATGGTGCAGTAAAGGTAAAGACATGCTTAATAGGGTCGATTCTTGGCCTCCATGCATACTTCCTGTTGCAGTAAAAACACATGCTGGTTTGTCAATTAAAGCACCTTTATGCCAAAGGGCTGCATTTTGCTCGAAGAAATATTTTAACGGGCTAGCCATAGTGCCAAATCTAGTTGGGCTTCCAAGAGCGAGTCCTGAGCATTCTTCTAAATCATTAGCCGTGACTATGTCATGTTCTAAATCTTGAGAATTATCATTTATAGGTGGAACTGTTCTAATGGATGCATCAATATCTTCAAGTTCAATTCCTCGCGCTATCAAATTGGCTAACTCAAGAGTTTTACCTGTTCGTGAATAATACAGAACTAGAATGTTCATAGTTGACCTTTAATCATGCTGTGCGTGCATCAGTCTGCCTATATGCTGTATCATTGTCAATTATCTGTAATAGATTTCCAGAGGGTATAGATGAGTAAGAGCTGTGTGCATTGTGTAGTATCTGGTCGGGTGCAAGGAGTATATTATCGAGCCTCAACAGAGGAGATTGCTCAAAAAATAGGTATCACTGGATGGGTTAGAAATATGCCTAATGGTGATGTAGAAGTTACTGCTTGTGGTGATAAAGAGCAAATACAGGAGCTAATAGCTTGGATGCACCGAGGTCCTTCACTTGCTAAGGTAGATAGTTTGGTGCAAGAAAGCATAGAACTAGAAGAATTTTCAAATTTTGAAGCAAGATATTAATTATGACATTAGAGCCAATGCAGGCAGTTATTCTGTCATTTATTCAAGGGGTTACTGAATTCCTACCAGTTTCCAGCTCAGCCCATTTAATAATTTTTCCTAAATTATTTGGTTGGCAAGATCAGGGTTTAGTTTTTGATGTAGCAGTTCATTTTGGGACATTACTAGCAGTACTTTTATACTTTAAAGATACTGTAACCGCTATGCTCCGCTATTTATTTCGCTTTGGTACGAAAACAAATCGTTTGGCTTGGTCAATAGTTATAGCAACAATACCTGTTGGGGCATGTGGCTTATTAGTCAAAATGCTGCTTTCAGAGAGTAGTTTTCGCTCAATAGATGTGATTTGCTTCTCGACCATATTATTTGGCATTCTATTATGGTTTGCAAGTTCAAAAGAAAGAGAAAAGAAATTAGCAATATCTGAATATGAAATATCACTAAAAGCAATCATCTTAATTGGTATCGCACAAGCGTTTGCTTTAATACCAGGGGCATCTAGATCGGGAGTCACACTTACAGCAGGCCTATTATTAAGCAT
>Ga0209151_1000467_pt1 | contig 30266 bp, 19 predicted proteins | sample SaaInlV_DNA_165m_FD_184688 | JGI IMG/M metagenome (GOLD analysis project Ga0209151, IMG submission 184688) | Marine microbial communities from expanding oxygen minimum zones in the Saanich Inlet - SI075_LV_DNA_165m (SPAdes) (version 2) | ecosystem: Environmental > Aquatic > Marine > Unclassified...
GATGTATTCAACAGCGTCAATGCTTCTGCTGTATCAGCCGGAATAAAGCGATACCGTAATTGTTGAGGGCTAGCGCATTCAGTCTCTAGCCATCCACGCATCGCGCCTCATATCAATGTCAGCACCAGCCCCATCAATTGCCAGCAGCTTTAAACATGCGCCATTGTTTTTCTGAGTTACCAGGTCAGCAATCATTTTTCTATAAGCAGGATGGTCAATAATCGATGTTATTTCAATGTCAGATACTTTGCCCTGATTAATAACCGATTGCTGATTGCTGATTGCTGTTAATTTCCAGCGCAACAGTGAGGCATTGATTGTTTTTCAGGTAGCTTTGTATTAAAGACTGAAACAACTTGTAGGATTCAGGGTGTCTGTGAGTTTCACCGATAATTGTGATTGAGTCAGGCTTTATCGGGATATTAGTATTTGCACTGGCAGAAAAGCTGATGAAGATTATGAGCAGGATTTTTAGGAACATAGCGCAACGATTGCCGATGGTTTAGAACTAATTTTAACTACCCTACCCTAAAGTAGTTTTCAGCTAGAATTTCAGCTAAAGAGTTTTTCGAGAGAATTTTAATATTTTTAATTTCTAAGACTACCATCTAAAACAGTCATTTAGATGGTAGGCACGAGTGAATTCGAATCACCGACCTCTACCATGTCAAGGTAGCGCTCTAACCAACTGAGCTACGCGCCTAAAGAATCTTAATAAGATCAATTAAGAGCCGCATATTATAGCTGTGCAGCCATAATATGCAACCGTTAAATTAACATTTCTGCTTGTAACTGCTTTATTTCATCCCTCACTCTAGCCGCTGCTTCAAATTCGAGGTTTTTCGCATGTTTATACATTTGCTCTTCAAGTTGGGCTAACTTCTTTTCTTTATCTTTTGCCGACAAGCCTTGGTAAGTTGCTTGTTGTTCAGCAACTTTGCGCTTTGATGCTTGATTGAACCCTGCCCCAGGGATAGTCAATTCTAAAATATCAGTAACCGATTTAAGAATCGTTGTCGGAGTAATCCCCCGCTGCAGATTAAATTCTATCTGTTTTTCTCTGCGCCGCTGGGTTTCTTCTATCGCCTGTGCCATGGATTTAGTGACCCTATTGCCATATAAAATCGCCTTACCATTCGAATTTCTGGCTGCTCTGCCGATGGTCTGAATAAGTGAAACGACCGAACGCAGAAAGCCTTCTTTATCCGCATCCAGAATGGCAACTAAAGACACTTCGGGTATATCCAGACCTTCTCGTAATAAATTAATTCCGACCAGCACATCAAATTTACCTAGGCGTAGATCACGGATAATTTCCACTCGTTCTACGGTATCTACATCTGAATGCAGATAACGCACGCGTGCACCATGATCCATTAGATATTCAGTCAGATCTTCGGACATTCTTTTGGTTAAGGTGGTGACTAAAACCCGCTCTTTCTTTTCTACTCGCAGGTTTATTTCAGATAATAAATCATCAACCTGCGTAGTCGCCGGCCGTACTTCTATTTCCGGATCCAATAATCCGGTCGGCCTGACCACCTGCTCAACAAATTGCCCTGAATGTTCCTTTTCATATTTGCTTGGTGTTGCTGAGACATATATTCTTTGCCCTATCTGGCTTTCAAATTCATCAAAGCGCATCGGCCTGTTATCCAGTGCTGATGGTAGCCTGAAACCATATTCAACCAGGGTTTCTTTACGCGACCTGTCGCCTTTATACATCGCGCCAATTTGCGGCACGGTGACATGGCTTTCATCTATAATAACTACGGCATTTTTAGGCAAATAATCAAACATGGTCGGAGGGGATTTACCATCTTCTCGTCCGGATAAGTAACGCGAGTAATTCTCGATACCTGAGCAGTACCCTACTTCGTAGATCATTTCTATATCAAATAGAGTACGTTGTTCCAGACGCTGCGCTTCAACTAATTTATTCAGTGAACGCAATTGTTCCAAACGTTCTTTTAATTCGACTTTGATTTTATCAACCGCTTCCAGCAGCCTTTCTCGAGGAGCCACATAATGACTTTTAGGGTAGATGGTATAACGCGCGATACGGCGCAATATCTCACCTGTTAAGGGGTCGAATAAGGATAGGCGTTCAATTTCATCATCAAATAACTCGATGCGCAAAGCCGCTTCTTCTGATTCAGCAGGAAAGACATCGATTACATCTCCACGCACACGATAAGTACCCCTGCGTAACTCTATGTCATTGCGAGTATATTGCATACCCGAAAGGCGACGTAAGATATCTCGCTGCTTAATAATATCCCCGCGCACCAGATGCATGACCATCTTGAAGTAGGATTCAGGTTCGCCCAAACCATAAATAGCTGAAACGGTTGCGACGACGATAGTATCTTTACGTTCTAGTAATGCCTTGGTTGCCGACAGACGCATTTGTTCGATATGCTCATTGCGTGAGGCATCTTTATCGATAAAAGTATCGGATGCCGGGACATAAGCTTCAGGCTGATAATAATCGTAATAAGAGACAAAATACTCGACACTGTTTTCCGGGAAGAACTCTTTCATTTCCCCATACAGCTGAGCCGCCAGCGTTTTATTCGGCGCCATAATCATCGCCGGACGCTGAATTTCATTGATCATGCTCGCGATGGTAAAGGTTTTTCCCGAACCCGTTACGCCTAATAGAGTCTGATGCACTTCTCCATCGGCCAGCCCTTCAACCAATTTCTTAATTGCTGCGGGCTGGTCGCCTGCCGGTTTAAAGGGGCTTTTAATATTAAATAGTTTGCTCACGCTTGATATACTTTAGCAATGTCATGTATCAATGAGAAGAATGAATAGTCTCTTTGAGTATTGGCTGAATCGCATCATTAAACCAGTCTTTATCAACAGTAAATGATTGCCCAAGGTTACTGAAATGACTAATTTCCTGTTTACGCAGCTTACTTCGAATTTCTTCAAATACTTTGACAACGTTTTCTGGATTTAGCCTTTCACCACAATGCAAGCAGACTTCAGCAGTTACTTTCTTAGAAACTGTATTACTGCCGACCCGCGGTAATTTTTTCACTTGTTTAGATTTTAATTCTCCGCCACAACCAGGACACTTCTCAATAGGTTTCATTGCTTTATTCTCACTTTGCATTCAATCCATTGACTCGGACCTGGTCTATAAACTGTGATTAATACAGTCCACTTATTCTTAAGATTATAAGCTCAAACACGTATGAATAGATTCTCGAGAAAAACTTCTTCCAAAAACCAAACAGCTCGGATAGGGGGTATCATTTAAATAGGTTTCAATCACTTCGCCATGAAGAACATAAAAATATATTTCTTCATATGTCAGGTCGTCATCATCAGCATGATTACTGATTCTTACCTGGCTACCCCGAATAACACTAATTAGATGCTCTATTTCCATACTAAAGTTTTAGACATTAAATTCTAAGACAAGCAACGCATAAGCTAATTATTAAATCTCTACCGTATCCGCCCTATCCTGATAATTTTTAATCTGGTTAAAATTCAAATAACGATAAGAATCTTCTGCAGTTTCATGAATTTTAAGCGCATAAGCCATATACTCTTCTGCTGTTGGAATCTTGCCTAAAATTGAACACACGGCGGCCAACTCTGCAGAAGCCAGGTAAACAAAAGCGCCATTACCTAGACGGTTCGGAAAATTACGTGTGGAAGTCGAAACCACTGTAGCGCCATCTGCAACTCGCGCCTGATTTCCCATGCATAATGAGCAGCCTGGCATTTCAGTACGCGCACCTGCTTTACCAAAAATACTGTAATAACCTTCTTCGTTTAATTGTGCCTGATCCATTTTAGTGGGCGGCGCAACCCAAAGCTGGGTTGGTAATTTTCCTTCTAATTTATCGAGTAATTTACCTGCTGCCCGGAAATGACCAATATTGGTCATACATGAGCCTAAAAAGACTTCGTCAATTTTAGTGCCGGCAACATCAGACAAGGTTTTCACATCATCTGGGTCATTCGGGCAGGCCATAATAGGCTCTTTAATAGCACTAATATCTATATCTAACACGGTATGATATTCAGCATCAGCATCCGCCTCCATTAGTACTGGTTTATCTAGCCAGGCTTGCATTTCTTTAATGCGACGTTCGATGGTACGTGCTTCACCATAGCCTTCGGATATCATCCATTTCAACATGGTAATATTAGAATTGATATATTCACGAATAGGCGCGTCGCCCAAACGAATGGTACATCCCGCTGATGAACGTTCGGCCGACGCATCGGAGAGTTCAAAGGCCTGCTCTACTTTTAAGTCAGGTAGCCCTTCAATTTCCAATACACGCCCTGAAAATACGTTTTTCTTGCCTTTTTTTTCTACCGTTAATAAGCCTTTTTTAATCGCTGCTAATGGAATTGCATTTACCAGATCACGTAAGGTAATACCTGGCTGCATTTCACCAGTAAAACGTACTAGCACCGATTCAGGCATATCGAGAGGCATGACACCTGTTGCGGCTGCAAAAGCCACTAAGCCAGAGCCGGCTGGAAACGAAATACCAATCGGGAAACGCGTATGCGAATCACCACCGGTACCCACTGTATCTGGCAATAACATGCGGTTTAACCAGGAATGGATAATACCGTCTCCTGGGCGTAGCGCAACACCGCCTCGATTCATAATAAAATCGGGAAGCGTGTGCTGCATAGCCACATCTATCGGCTTTGGATAGGCCGCAGTATGGCAGAAAGACTGCATTACCAAATCAGCAGAAAAACCTAAACAGGCCAGGTCTTTTAACTCATCACGCGTCATTGGCCCGGTAGTATCTTGTGAACCCACAGTCGTCATATGCGGTTCACAATACGTATTAGGACGCACACCAGCAACACCGCAAGCTTTACCAACCATTTTTTGCGCTAATGTATAGCCTTTGCTGCTATGTTCTGCATCGCCTGGTCTGCGGAAAACAGCAGAAGGCTCAAGGTTCAGCGCTTTACGCGCACGATCAGTTAAACCACGACCAATAATTAAAGGTATACGCCCACCCGCGCGCACTTCATCAAGAAGAACCTCGGTTTTTAAGGAAAATTCGCAAACCACTTCATCACTATCGTGACGCTTGACGATACCTTGATAAGGGTAAATATCAATCACATCACCCATCGCTATATTTTCTACATCACATTCAAAAGGTAATGCCCCCGAATCTTCCATGGTATTAAAGAAAATAGGCGCTATTTTGCCACCAATACACACCCCGCCTGCCCGCTTATTAGGGACATAAGGAATATCATCGCCTGTAAACCATAACACCGAGTTGGTCGCCGATTTGCGTGAAGAGCCGGTTCCAACTACATCTCCCACATAGGCAACTGGAAAGCCTTTTTGTTTTAATTCTTCAATCTGCTGCTCAGCATTAGTAATTCCCTCTCTAGGAATTTTTAGCATCGCCTGTGCATGTAAGGGAATATCAGGACGCGACCAGGCATCGGGAGCCGGGGATAAATCATCAGTATTGGTTTCGCCTGTCACTTTAAAAACAGTGACTGTCAGTTGCTCAGGAACTTCTGCTTTACTGGTAAACCATTCAGCGTCTGCCCAAGACTGAATAACCTGACTGGCAAATTTATTGCCTGCGTCAGCTTTTTCCTGAACATCATGAAAGGCATCGAAAACTAATAAAGTATGCGACAAGGCTTTGACCGAGATTGGTGCGAGTGCCTCTACTTCTAGTAAATCGACCAGTGGTGCAATATTATAACCACCTAGCATAGTCCCTAATAATTTAGTTGCTCGCGACGCTTCTAACACAGGAGAGGAAACTTCGCCTTTAGCAATTGCTGCCAAAAAACCAGCTTTAACATAAGCGGCTTCATCAACGCCAGCCGGCACACGATTGGCCAATAATTCTAATAGAAAATCTTCTTCGCCAGCTGACGCTTGCTCAATCAGCTCAACAACCGCTGTTACTTGTTCAACATTCAAGGGTTGCGGTACAACGCCTAGTTTTTCTCTTTCTGAAACATGCTGACGATATTGCGCTAAAACTTCGGATGCTGGTATTTTATTTTCGGACATTATTGTTACCTTCTTTAATAATATATTGTTTTTGTACCTCAGCTTAATGGGTAAAGCTAAAGTACGAATTCATTGATTACTGCTAACAGATATCACTATCTTTATATTCCAATATTGGTTAAACATCATTTTGGCGCACTGCTGTAGTCTTCGGTGGGCGTAAAACTACGCCCTTGTTGCCTTTGCTTTTACTTGCTAATCAAGATTGGAAACTCTACTAATCTTCAACTTCACGGATCAACTCCATCATCTCATTAACTGACATTTTACCACTAAGCTCGCCGCCCTCTAATAAACTACTGGCTAAATCTCGTTTATGCGCATGTAAATCGACGATTTTATCTTCAATTGTATCTTTTGCCACTAAGCGATAAATAGTTACTGGACGTTTCTGTCCCATACGGTGAGCTCTATCGGAGGCTTGATCTTCCACAGCGGGGTTCCACCAAGGATCCATATGAATAACATAGTCGGCTGCGGTTAAATTCAGTCCTGAACCACCTGCTTTTAAGCTAATTAAAAAAACATCACCTTCACCAGCCTGAAATGCATTGACTGCTTTTTTACGCTTTGCAACCGGGGTACTACCGTCCAGATATTGATAATGAATTCCTTTTTTATCTAATAACTCTTTTAAAATCGATAAATGGCCTACAAACTGACTAAAGACCAGGGCTTTATGCCGATTAGAAATCAACTCATCAACTAATTCTTCAAAAGCCTGCAGTTTAGCGCTGCTTATAGGGCTATCTTCCTGCACCAATTTAGGATGACAACAGGTACGCCGTAACTTCATGATTTCTGCTAACACTTTAAGGTGTTGCTGCCCTGCTTGCTGTCCTTTCTCTTGCGATGCTTGCATGACTTGTACAGCATTACGCCGCATTGCTTCATAAAAAGTACGTTCTTCCTGACTTAACTCTACATGTAGGGTAATTTCAGTTTTAGCCGGTAATTCTTGTAGTACGTCATTTTTAAGGCGGCGCAAGATAAACGGTCTGAGTAATTTCTTTAAACGCTGCTGAGCACTACGGTCTTTATTATTTTCTATCGCTTGCGCATAACGCTCATTAAATTTTTTCAATGTACCGAGTAACCCAGGATTAATAAAATGAAATAAATTCCATAATTCACCAAGATGATTTTCTATCGGCGTGCCTGTAGTAATTAATTTAAAGTCCCCTTGCAACGCCATTGCAGCTTGAGATCTTTTAGTCAGACCATTTTTAATTGCTTGCGCTTCATCGGCAACAATCGTGTGCCAATGTTTGCCTATCAGTAACTCAGATTCTGTCTGCAGCAGGCCATAGCTACAGACGACAACATCAAACTCAGCCGCCTCTGCAATAATTTTTTGCCGATTTCCAGTACCAAATTGATGGACATTCAGTGTGGGTGCAAAATGTTGCGCTTCTTCTAACCAGTTCATACATACTGAAGTTGGCGCTAGTATTAGAGTTGGGCCTTGTGTTGCACGTGATAAAATGAGACTAAGCGCCTGGATGGTTTTACCTAAACCCATATCGTCTGCTAGACAGGCACCTGCCCCCCAGTGCGCTAAACGCGCCATCCATTGATAGCCTTCTAATTGATAATCACGCAATTCCCCTTGCAAAGTAGAGGGGAGTTCTGGCTCTAAATCGGCCATAGACTCCAGTTTGTTAAGCTGCTCTTGCCATTGTTTGCCTGCTTTAACATCCATACCTTGCATTGCTTCATTCAAAGCGGGCGCCGCTAGGCCATGAAAGTGTAATTTACTGCCTTTTTGTTCACCTAATCCTGCGACATCATCCAGACGCTGACGTAATTCACTGGTTAGCGCAATAAACTGCCCATCTTCCAGCTTTAAAAATCGTCCTGTATTCGCTTGCAACAGATTGATTAAGCGCTGCATATCATAGACCTGCTGGTCATCTATTTGCACTTTACCTTCTACACTAAACCAGTCTTTTTCTTTACGTACCGAGAAATGTGCCTGTTGCAGTCCGGCCTCACGACTGACCTTTATTTTCTGTCCCTTAGGCCATTCCATCACCACAAAATTAGAGATTTCCTGTATTTGTAATAACGCGCTTAAAGCCATCTCGGGATCATCTAATGTCCATTTCTGATCTTTCGATTGATAGAGTTCAGGGCACTGCTCTAGTAATTGCGTCAGGTGTTGATTTTCAACTGCAAAGTCACGCGTAGTTTGCACCTGCTTACCCTCAATTTCAGCAACTACTGTTGTACCCCCTGTTGACGGCTTATAAATTGGCCCTGCATCGTTAAAAGGCTGGATAAATACTTCAATCTGCAAGCCTTCTCCTACAGGTTGCAAATGTATATGCAGACGAGCATCTGCTGCTACACTTTCTATATTCTGAGCCTGACCACCAATACCAATATCTGATTGCACTGTTAGCGTAGAGGCAATTGCAGCTATTGAGTCTATGACTTGCTGTTTGGCTTTGTGCGGAACATTCAAGCCTTTTCTACCTAGAATCTCGGCAACTTGACGGTGCTGCGCAGTGATTTGGTAGACGTGTAATTCATTGTCTGCGGTTCTTTCAACGATTATAGTTTCCTCACCGATCACAGGATGCAAGGAAATCTGTAGGCTTTTTGCTTGACTGGTAACCAGCAATTGGGGCTCTGCTTTCTTTATCGTGAGCGGAGTGTCATATTTAGCTGCGCCTGCCCAATAAACACGAGGGTGGCCTATTGCAGCAATCAGCGCATTACCCTCTAGAGAATAAATCTCTGTCCGGCCATACCCGTAGTAGTTTGATTCATATTCTATCTTAATCTGATTACTAATCTGACTATCTTGATCTGTTAGATATTCAAAAGATTCCCGCTCATTCATTAATCTTTTTAAGGCAACAGGGCGACCTTTGGTCCAACGACCTGACTTGCCTATTACTTGTTCACGCGGCTCTATACTTGCATGATGACCATTAAGTGCCAAAACCCAAATCATGCGTGATTCGTTATTTTCTATACCAGAATCACCCGAGGTCTTTACTTCATTTAACTGTGTCAGGGCGTGTAATGCTCTTTCCCATTTTTCCTCCCGCGGTACTAAATCAAGTAGATGTATACAGCTCTCACTGCGATACTTAATAGCTAACCGATTAATTTTACTATCTTTTGTGCCAAGTTTTTGTAGCAATGTTGCACTCACAGCAGTATAAAATAATGCCCCTACATTATCTGCCTGAAAACAATATTTTTTTAATTGTTCTAAAAACTGTTTATCTCCCTCTACACTTAAAGAAAGTGCATCACACCAATACAGAATCAGACTATAAAACAATACTTCATAAGGCTCAGAAATTTGTAGCAATAGTAAAGGCTTGTATTCCAGGCCACGCCGTTGCCCCTGTATTACATTAACCCCTTGCTGCAATCGTATTTGCGTATCTTGAAAATAACCTGCTTCCTTAGATTTACCAATACTTGTTAATTGCTTCTTTAAATAGTTTAAGTTTTCAGAGTCTCTGCTTTTAAGCAAGGCCAAATTATAAAAATAGCCATGCATGCCCGGTAAAAAAACATTACGTTTACGGGTCTGCTTTTTGATTTGCTGTACAGCAGCAGCGTAAAAGTCCAGTGCGGCATCATTGCGGTTTTCTAAAAAACATAAACTGCCCTGTAGGGCTAAACCACGAGTTGAACAATCTTGTTTAATTAGGCTTTCAACCTCCTGTCCATAACCCAGTAAAATTTTAATTTCTGCAAAAGTAAGAACAGACTCATGAACACCCGTATCACTAGAATTAATACTCTCCTCTAATACCTGCAAAGGAAAACTCAGATCCTGTAGATTTAAAAAACCAACCTCAGCATAGCGAGATAATGCAAATGCTTTAATATTATCATTGACTGATTCAATCCAGGCTTTATCAAAAGGAGAGAAAAAAAGTAATTCCAATGCAGACATTGCTTCTTCAGGAAACTCACCTTCTATTTCCTGGAAACAGTCTTCAAACTGCTTATCTTCATTGAGATAAAGAAAAAAACGCAAGCGCCTCACTCTATCCATTAATCGTAGCTGGCTAGGCATATAGTCTCTACTGTTCAGACTAAAATCTGCTAACCTGAAAAATAATCCCGGGTACTCTTGTAGCGCTATCCTTATGAATATTTCACTAATCCCTCCTGTCACGCAACGCCAGCCATACTTGGTGGATTCTATAAAGCCCTGATCTACCAGTTTTTCCCTTAAAGGTTTTGCAATTTGTTTATAAACTTTGGGCTCCACACAATTGAGCCCACGTAAAACCTCCTGTAGTCGTGCTTGCCCAACTGGGACAAATAAAATCGACAGTGACAAAAGAATTTGCTGTTCATCTTCGGAAAGTTGATAAAATTTTTTTAATAAGAGATTTGTCTGCGACATCTGTATTTGAACTTTTAGCTAGACTGCTGTTGGTACAGCACTATGTTGTTTTGATGGATCAAGGTGGATTGTGTTATTCAACATGACACTGCCCAGGCTCTATAATGAAGTTATTGAACCCTAGGAGGCACCACCACTCGATATGATGATATGTCTAAGGGCTCAGGCACCTGCCAATAAATAACCGTCCAATATTTGGGCAAAAAGACCAGCAAGGATCCATGCTTATTTGTTTTCAGGAGCCTGAGGGGGAAATCAAAATATAGACACTTCTTGTTTAAACTAGGCTCGTTTTAATTTGTTGTAAAGTGCCTTCAGTCAGTCGCTGCTGATCCTGATCTACAACATCGCCTTTAAGAACCGCTGATAATTCACCGATAGTAGCAATCATTTCATCAAATACCTGGGCAGCATTTTCAACCTCTCTGGGTTGGAGAAAAAAAGTCACTCCGGGGCAAACATAGCTTTCCCAATCATCTCCTGGAAAGATACCGGGATTTGCCATACTGGCAACGGCATAATCAACCTGGTTTAGATCATCCAGTTTTTCAAAAACTTTGACACTACCATAAGTCAATCCAGTATTTTCAAATGCTTCTAGCAATTGCACACCCGTAAAGCCTGTGGCTGTCTTAGCCACAATGCTTAATTGCAAGAGCGCTGGCAATAGTTTACTTTCAGCGCCTGGATGCGCAACTGCGTTAGAATTTTGCATAGGTGCATGCGCATCATTTAGCTGTGCTTCCTGCATATATTCAGCATTTAAGCGAGTCTTAACCTGTGAGTTATTTTCCTCTCCGGTGCTGATCGGCACAATATCAAATTCATCATCCTCGGTACTCACTACCAGGCTTGGGTCTATATTTTCGAGGGGATCATGATCATCATAAAAATTAATTCTTTTACGTTTTGATCCCTTACTAAACATTGCCCATAGAACCATGGCTAAAATAACGACGGCACCTACCGCAATAATAACTATTCTTAATAAATCTTTATCCATTTTAACTCTCTGCCATTGCTACTGCTTCTTGAATATCCACCGCTACCATGCGTGAAACGCCAGGTTCCTTCATGGTAACACCTGCTAGTTGCTGCGCAATTTCCATGGTCACTTTATTATGTGAAATGTATAAAAATTGTACGCTAGCTGACATTTCCTCAACCATTTGTGAGAAACGCCGGACATTTGCCTCGTCTAAAGGAGCATCGACTTCATCCAGCAAACAGAAGGGTGCCGGATTCAGATCGAATATAGAAAAAACCAATGCTACTGCTGTTAACGCCTTTTCACCACCCGACAACAAGTGTATGGAACTATTACGCTTGCCAGGGGGCTGGGCGATAATATTAACCCCACTTTCCAGTAAGTCATCATCGGTTAATGATAAATAGGCTCTACCTCCACCGAAAAGCTTAGGAAACTTTTCTTGTAACCCAGCATTGATTTTATCAAAAGTTTGCTTAAATCTCTGCCGACTTTCTTCATCAATTTTTGCTATCGCTTGTTCCAGGATATCCAGAGCTTCCAATAAATCAGCATTTTGCTCATTGAGAAAGTTCATCCGCTCGGATTGCGCCTTGAATTCTTCTATCGCCGTCAAGTTGATGGTACCCAGTCTCTCTATCTGTCTTACCAGGTCATCCACCTTTACTTTCCAGGATAATTCATCCGCATGCGCTGCGATAGTCTGGATAATTTTTTCCGCATCGGCTTCTAATTCATCTAATTGCTCGGTAACGGTTTGCTGACGCACCTGACTTTCCTGTTGCTCGAAGCGGATACTATCTAATAATTCCTTTTTCTTCTCTAAATGTTGCTGGATTGATGCATACTCTTCTGCAGATTCTGTTATGTCAATTTCTAAAGCTTCTTGTTGCTCTCTTACTTTTTGTAAATCCAGCTCTAAAGACTCTTTATCCTGCTGCAAAGTTTCCAGCTGATAACGTTCATTATCCATCGGCTCCAGAGTTGAATGTAATTTTTTTTCTAATTCAACGATGCGCTCCTGCGCATGCTGATATTGTTGCTGTATACGCTCTATTTGTTTTGTCGTTAAAGTATCGGAAGATTTTAAACTGGCAATATTTGCCTGCAGGGTATGCACTTGCTGCCGACTTTCATTAACCTGTTTATCGCTTTGTTCATTTTGGGTTTGCAGACTATCGCTATTTTGCTCTAATTGTAATTTAGTTTCCTCTAGCGCCTCCATCGCCTCTTCCGCCTGTTCTTTGATCATTGCGGCTTCTTCTCGCGTTTCGGTATTATCAAGTAACTCGCGGTTAATGTCAGCCATTTCATTCATCACCTGCGTCAGACGTTGCTGTTGTTGCTCTACACGTGCAGAATGAGCACTAAACTCGGCATTTTTTTGCCCTAGCTCATGACTGACTTGCTTATACTTGTCTTGGCATTCTTCGCGCTGGCTTTCCGCCTGTTTTAAATAGTCTTCTGCCGTTTCCAGCTGTTCTTCAGTCACCACCACGCGCGCCTGTAATTCTATTTGCTCTTCTTTTAATAAGCGTAATTCTTTTTCTCTTTGTAACACACCTGATTTAGCATCATGATCATGAATCACTTTCACCCAGCCATAACCCATCCAAGTTCCCTGTGTGGTAATTACAGATTCATAAGGCTTTAACTGACTCACTATTTGCCTTGCCTGCTCTGAATTCTCTGCACAATAGATGCCCGACAATAAACCATGTAAATTCCACGGGGTTTTAATTTTATCTATTAGCAGAGTTAGACCTTTGACGGTTTCTTCCTGTAAGGGGTGCTGGGTCTCAAATAGGGTAATAGACTCATCACTTAATGAGGAGAGCTCAGCTATTAGTTGATCCGCATTATCAATACACACCGCCTCTAAATAAGTACCTAATACCGTTTCAACCGCGCTATCCCAGCCAGATTCAACCTCGATAAACTCTGCCAGGCGTTGATTATCCGTGAGCGCCATTCGGTCCAGCCAATGGGTTAATTTCTGCTTATCTTTACCCATTGCATGTTGCTGTAGCAATTCTAAAGACGTAACTTTGCCTTTAATGGTTTGCAGTTCAGAACGGTCTTTGTGCAAGATCTCGTGATATTGTTTAATTTGCTGTCTTAAATCGGTAATGGATAAATGTACGCTATCCAGCTCTATCTGTAATTGATCTCGCTGCTCTTCAATCAGTTTAATTGATTGGTCTAAAACCTCAATCTCTTCCTGTAAGCTTTTTTCATTTAACTCATCATGCTCGGCTTGCAAACGCTGCAACCGACTCTGCATTTGAAAGGTCTGATTTTCCAGTTGCGCAATCTGCATACGCTTGACTTCGGCCTGTTCCCGGTAGTTAGCATATTGATTTTTATAGGCTTCCCACTCTTGCTGCCAAGCAAGCCGCTGTTCCTGCGCAGCACTCTGGATTTCCAGTAATTCAGCTTCCAGCTCCTCGGCAACGAGCAAAGACTCTTCGGTTTCCAGTAAAGTTTCCTTAATTTCATCTAGTTGCTGCAAGTCTTCATCTAAATTTCCCTTTAAATGTTCTGCTTGCTCACCCAACCGAGCAAGTTCTAATTCAGTTTCCTCATGCGATTGCTCATTGTGTTTGATCACCTGATCCAGGCGGCTCACTTCCGCAACCACATGATAATACTCGCCCTGTTGTTTATCTACAGCTTGTTGTTGGGTTTTATGGACAATCCTTTTTTGCTCTAGCGTCTGTTCTAATTCCTTGCGCTCCATAAACAGTTGATTATGTGCCGTTGCCGCATCTTGTAGTTTCACTTCCAGTTGTTCGGCGGTTTGCTGATGAGTACGCCAGCGCATCGCTAACAACTCGAGCTTAAATTGCCGTTCCTGAGTTTTTAGCGTGGTATATTTTTCAGCTTTTTCAGACTGCTTTTGTAAATGATTGAGCTGTTTTTCAACTTCATCACGTACATCATCTAGACGTTCCAGGTTTTCACGCGTATGGCGTATGCGCATTTCAGTTTCATTACGCCGCTCTTTGTATTTAGTAACACCCGCAGCCTCTTCTATATGAGTACGCAACTCATCGGGTTTTGCCTCAACCACACGGGAGATCGTACCCTGTTCAATAATCGCATAGCTACGTGCGCCCAGGCCGGTACCCAGAAATAAATCGGTAATATCTTTACGTCTACATTTAGTGCCATTAAACATATAGATAGACTGGCCATCTCTGCTGATCTGGCGCTTTATGGCAATGGTACTGTATTTGGCAAACTCACCACCTGCAAGGCCTTCGGCGTTATCAAAAACCAGCTCAACCGACGCAGTACTAACAGGTTTACGCCCTGAAGAGCCATTGAAAATCACATCTGCCATACTACCACCGCGCAAATGCTTTGCCGAGCTCTCACCCATCACCCAACGCACTGCATCGATGATATTTGATTTTCCACAACCATTTGGGCCAACAATACTGACTAAATTACCTTTAATAGGAATCGTCGTGGCATCTACAAATGATTTAAAACCTGAAAGTTTAATTTTTTCCAGCTTCATTACTGGTAAAATATCCTTTTTTAAAAATAAAGCAGTCATTATACTTTATGCAAAATAATGTATCAGGCTAAATCATCTAACAGCACCAATCATTATGGCAACAAAACCTAGCAAAGATTTACAAGCATTCGATAATCCCCATCCCGGCCGTGACTTTACTATCCGTATTGATACCCCTGAATTTACCTGTCTTTGTCCATTAACAGGTCAGCCCGATTTTGCCGAAATCACGATTGAATATGTACCTGATAAATCGTGTATCGAGTTAAAAGCCCTAAAACTTTATCTCTGGACTTTTCGTGATCGCGGTGCGTTTCATGAAGCCGTTACCAATGAAATTCTGGACGATATTGTTAAAATTATTCAGCCTAATTTCATGCGTGTCCGTGCTGATTTTAATGTTCGCGGCGGGATCTATACTTCTGTCATCGTCGAGCATCGTAATCCTGACTGGCAGGCACCTGAATTAGTGCAATTGCCTTAGCCAAATAGTATATGCGGGCAAGTGGCCCGCAGTTATCTCCTTATTTTGATAAGGCTAAGGAACGCGCACGGAATAAGCTGCGCATCTGGCGCAGGATTTTTATTTGAATTCATGGCGTAGAAACAGTTACATAGCTAGCTACGTAACTGTTTCTGTAACACAGAAGACGGATAAAAAGACAAGTCAGTTGCTTAAATTATTTTGTGCACGTTCCTAAAACTCTTAATGGGAAGATTTCCTTAACGTAACAACACCGCCACCCCAAGATGACCTTTAAAGAAAGCCTGACCACCCTGCCCCAACACATCCTGCCGCATCATCTATTGTCAAGATTAATGCGCCAACTAACCCATAGCAGAAACAAAATCTGGAAAAACCTCTTTATTAAAGGCATAGCCAGTCATTATGGTGTCAATATGGAGGAAGCAATTGATTCAGATATTAATGCCTATTCTAGCTTTAACCAGTTTTTCACCCGTGAATTAAAAGCCGGCACTCGTACAATCGCCAACAATCCTGGTGACATCGCTAGTCCAGCCGATGGCTCTGTTAGTCAGGCGGGAGATATAACTGAAGGTAATATTATTCAGGCAAAAGGCAAGAGTTATACTGCAACTGATTTATTAGGCGGTGATGAAGAACGTGCTGCGCCTTTTCTAAATGGTAAATTTACTACCATTTACTTATCCCCCAAAGATTACCACCGCTTGCACATGCCTCTAGATGGCAGGCTAACAGAAATGGTTCATGTACCAGGGCGATTATTTAGCGTTAATGGAGCGACAGTCAATTCAGTGCCTCGTCTGTTTGCCAGAAACGAGCGCGTTGTCGCCATTTTCGATACTGAAATTGGCCCTATGGCACTGGTACTTGTCGGCGCAATTTTTGTCGCCAGCATTGAAACCGTATGGCATGGCGAAGTAACGCCCCCAACCTCAAAATCTATACGAACCTGGCAATATATTAGAAAAAACGCACCAAAGCTCAAACGTGGCGAAGAGATGGGCCGCTTTAATATGGGATCAACAATTATTGTTTTATATGGGAAAGATGTAATAAACTGGGAGAAAGCATTTACCGCAGGTAAAAAAGTTCAACTCGGCGAAAAAATTGGTCATACAGAGGCCTGATGGCTAGGCAAGTGGATTATGAGGACATTCCAAAATATTTGCAGAATTAATTTGCTTAGGATTTAACTCAACAACCAGGCTGAACCCAAAGGTTCGGCCATGTAAACATAAGCTTACCAACTAAAGGCCACTTTAGGAGGTTTAAAAATGAACAGCCCTGAATACACATAGGCTGAAAAAATTTAGCATCCCTTCATGAACACACAATAAAACTGCAACACTATCTTCAGTCGCTGTGAATTATAGGTGCGGCCTATGACCTTTATTCAGCAAAATAATCCACGATACAATCGATAAACGTACTTATTTTAGCCGGGTAATAATTACGCTGCAGATAGGTGGCATAAACGGAAAGGCTGGGTAGTTTATAATCCTCTAGTATTTCAACTAATTCACCCGATTGTACATAACGCCGGACTGATAATGCAGGTGAACGCACAATACCCATACCTAATGAAGCAGCCTGGCAGAGTGCGCCGCCATTATTGGATGCAAAAGTCCATTTAGGTCTGATTTCAATGCGGTCCTCGCCTTGCATAAAAACCCAGGCATCCGCATGCGGGGTATTTAAATAGTGCAAACACTTATGTTCGACTAAATCATCAACTTGCTTTGGAGTGCCATATTCTTGTAAATAAGCGGGTGATGCATAGGTACATAAGGACGTTTGGGCTATTTTTCTTGCGACCACCCCCTGATCGAGCTTATCGGTAACCACGATGGCAATATCAAATTGAGCTGAGCGTAAATTAACGGATGCATTATCCAGTGCCATGAGCACTTTAACATCGGGATATTGCTGTTGATACGTATTAATAACCGGCAGCATATAGATGCCACCGAAATCTATAGGGGTATTAATTTTCAACACACCTTTAACTAGCGTTCCTTCCTGGCTGATAGAACTTTCTAAATTATTTACATCTTCTAGTATCTGCTTACATTCACGATAATAAGCCTGACCTAAATCCGTGACATATAACTGCCTTGTATTGCGGTTTATTAGTGAGATGCCTAGGGAATTCTCTAAACTACGCATATATTTACTGATCATCATCGCAGAAACCCCTATTTCCCGCGCCACAGCTGCAAACGTCCCGAGCTCTACGATACGACAAAATACTTGCATGTTTTTTAACTTATCCATCACTCACTCACTCACTCACCAGCATAAACTTTAAGTTTATATATCATAAACGTAATCATATCTATATAAATTTACTCAATGACGATAAAATTTTTTCCGGAGATAACTAAACGCTTAATTATATTTTCAGCTTGTAGCGCAGTTTCTTAATTCTGTTGAATTAATACTTTTAAATAAGAAAACTAGCTCAAGTCTGAATTTTATTTAGGCGTTTTTTTTTAGGAAACTCAAATCATTTTCTGCGAAATAGACAGCCTTAGTTGTTCAGGCTATGATACATGTGACTACATTTAAGGAGGCTCTCATGCCTGGTACACTCGCAGCTATTATTATCACTGTTATATTCTTTAAAACTGCTTTAGATGCTGGTAAAAATCCGGTGCATAAGGCGTTTACTGGATTTCTGGCCTTTTTTATCCCTGCCCTACTCTGGACCTATTTTGTGACTCCGGATTTAAAAGATACTTTACAGCATGACCCCAGCAATACCCTACTCAAATTGACTGCTAACTATGCCTACGCTTTGCTAGGTTCAGTGTGTTCTGTCTGGGTATGGTTCAAAATCTTTAAAAGCTAATATTCCCCCCGATATCGCTCGGCAGGACAGCCCTTAAGCCATGTTTTATCCATAGATAATGGAGCTGTGTTGCTAATAAAAAACGATAATTCCAATAGTCACTTAATATTCGCTGGATTTATCCGCAGGAACGAGCACGAAATACAATAAACAACTAAATACGGAAGCGGGGTCTTTAGCCCTGCATGGTGAAATTCGGGGCTAAAGACCCCGCTCCCAGGTTGCTCAAGTTATTTCATGCACATTCCTAAATATCCTGAATCAAAGACTCTAAGGCATAACCTCAGACTCCTTTCTGAGTCCATCTATCTAACTTAACTACTGTATAATACTGCAAAAGCCTTCGGCTACTACTCGACTTAACTCACTGTCAAAATTATTATGCATGCTGACTGGATAGACTTCTTAAAAAACCAAAACTTATTAGTTCAAACACCTACCGATAAACGGGCCATATTAGCACCGCTCACTCATTTAGCCGTATTAACGGTTTCAGGTAAGGATGCAGCAAGTTTTTTACAAGGGCAAACGACTTGTGACATTAATGCATTAATCGATTCAAAGCCTGGTTTAGGTGCTTACTGTAATGCCAAGGGTCGCGCGATAACTAGCTTTATCATTATTAAACAACAAGCATCATTTCAGCTCATTCTCACTAGCGACTTACTCGATATTGTTAGCAAGAAATTACGCATGTATGTCTTACGTTCTGACGTACAACTAATTGATAATAGTAATGATTTATGTATTACTGCTATTGCTAATGTGGAAATAAGTCCGCAAGATCGCTTATACCCCTATCCGCAACTTGATAACAGTTTTCTGTTTATTGATAGCCCCGAACAATCACGCTTATTCTGGTCTAAATTAAAACAACAACCCATCACCCTGCTTAATTCAGATGCCTGGCTAGGCCTGGATATTCAAGCAGGCATCCCCTGGCTGTTTGCGCAAACCAGTGAAGAATTTGTCCCACAAATGCTTAATCTGGACAAACTCAATGCAATCAGCTTTGAAAAAGGCTGTTATACCGGCCAGGAAATTGTTGCCCGCACACATTATCTAGGGAAAAACAAACGCGCTATGTATTCGGCCCACAGCGCAAGTACGACTGATATTCTGCCGGGATGTACGGTAACAGATAGTGAAGATAACATCATGGGAACTGTCGTATTAGCGGCTCAGCAGGACAATGCTACGCAGCTATTAGTGGTGCTGAAAGACCAAGCTACCGAGACAAAAAATTTACAGCTTGATAATACAGATCACGATAAAATCAGCTTAAATTCAAGTCCTAAATAATACATATGAACCCAGAAACGGCACGACGCTTTAGACGCTTAGGTACGCTAACAATTTTTGCTGTCTATTTTGTAATATTAGTGGGAGGTATAGTCCGTGCCTCCGGCGCAGGAATGGGATGCCCTGACTGGCCCACCTGCTTTGGACAACTTATTCCGCCAACTAGCGAAGCTGAACTACCGAGTAATTACCATGAACTCTATGCAGTCGGATATGCGAACACTGATTTTAATGTCGTTAAAACATGGACTGAGTACCTTAATCGCCTGACCGGTGTTACTATCGGTTTTTTAATTTTTTTAACACTCTGGTATTCACGGGCCTACCTGAAAACGGATAAGGCTGTGTTTTATTTATCGCTCGCCTGTTTCTTATTAGTCGGTTTTCAGGGCTGGCTAGGTTCGGTAGTTGTTAAAACACATTTGCATCCCTTAATGATAACGGCACATATGCTGCTTGCATTGTTTATTGTTGCCTTATTAATTTATGCCATTGCCCGTTCGCAAAATGACTTATTACGCCAAATTGATATTTCTGCATTGCCAGATAAATTCAAAACCGTATTAGTTATTGCCATGGGTTTTACCTTGTTGCAAGTAGGTATGGGTACCCAGGTTAGAGAAGCGGTGGATTTAATTGCAACACATCATAATTATATAGACCGGGAATACTGGCGTGATAGTTTCCCACTCATTTTTTATGTACATAGGTCATTTTCGGCAGTCATATTATTGACTAACCTCTGGCTAGTCTGGAAAATCTTTCAATCAGTCGAAAAAAATAGCTTATTACTACGCCTTTCCTATGTCTTAGTGGGCCTGATTATTAGTGCTATTCTTGCCGGAATGTCCTTAGATCGTTTGGGTATGCCACCTGTCGCACAACCCATACATTTATTAGTGGCCAATTTAATCTTTGGCATACAGTTTTTTATTTTTATCTGTATCAGTTATGCCGCTAAAACAACTCACCCGGCTGTGTCACCCTAAAATCTACATCACTACACGCTTGCTCACATATACACAGAGACTCTAATGCTAAAAATATTTTTAAGATGGCTACTCACTTTTCTCTTTAGAGTTGAAATGAATGGCCTAGAGAATTATAAAAAAGCAGGAGATCGCGTACTTATTGTTGCTAACCACATCTCCTTTTTAGACCCTTTATTGCTGGGCGTATTCTTACCTGATAAGATTACTTTTGCGATTAATAGCCAGATTGCTGAACGCTGGTGGCTAAAGCCCTTTCTTCGCTTGTCCCATGTTTTTAGAATGGATCCGACTCACCCGATCTCGCTAAAAAATCTAATCCATTATTTACAAAAACCTAGTAAAACCGTTATTTTCCCAGAAGGTCGGATCACCGTTACTGGTTCATTAATGAAAGTCTATGATGGTACTGGTATGGTTGCCGATAAATCCGGAGCGACCATTCTTCCTATTCGTATAGAAGGTGCTCAATATACGCATTTCTCGCGTTTAAATAATATTGTACGCCTGCGCTTTTTCCCTAAAATTACCCTGCAAATACTGCCGCCTACAAAGATTTCAGTACCAGATGATTTACGTGGCAAAGTGCGCCGTCATGCCAGTGGCCTGATTTTAACGGACATCATGAGTGATATGATGTTTGCCACCAGTCACTATAAGCAAACTTTATTTTCCGGCTTACTGGAAGCTAAAAAAATCCATGGTGGTAAACACACTGTTGCAGAAGATTTAGACCGAATTCCGCTATCTTATAACACCCTGATTATTCGCTCCATAGCGATAGGTAATGCACTGACAAAAATCACGGCTAAAGGGGAAAATGTTGGCGTCTATCTACCTAATAGCAGTAAAACACTGAATGTCGTTTTAGGCCTGCAAATCCAACAGCGTGTGCCTGCCATGTTGAATTACTCAATCGGTGCATCAGGCATGCTTTCTGCCTGTCATACCGCAGAAATAAAAACGGTACTGACATCTCGGCGCTTTATAGAACTGGGGAAATTTTCTGAAGACGCGCAAACCTTGTCGAAAAATCTCAATCTGGTTTTTCTGGAAGATTTAGCCAAAGACATTAGCCCCGCTAATAAACTGATCGCTTTAATACAGGCTAAAACTGTCCACCTCTGGTACCCACACACTCACTGCAAACCGGATAGTCCAGCTGTTGTATTATTTACTTCAGGCTCCGAAGGTGCCCCCAAAGGTGTAGTACTATCGCACCGAAATATCTTGGCAAATCATAAGCAGGTTTCTGCACGTATCAGCTTCAATGCCCAGGATACAGTATTGAATTTCCTGCCCATGTTTCATTCTTTCGGCTTTACGGTCGGCACCATGCTGCCCATTATGAATGGCATGACCACCTTCTTCTACCCATCGCCGTTGCATTACAGTATTATCCCAGAGATGGCCTATGAGACTAAATCATCTATTATCTTTGGTACTAATACCTTTTTAGCGGCTTACGGAAAAAAGGCGCATCCCTACGATTTTTATAATATCCGTTATGTTGTCGCAGGTGCTGAAAAACTGCATGAAAATACACGAAAATTATGGGCAGATAAATTTGGCATTCGCATCCTAGAAGGCTATGGTGCGACAGAAACCAGTCCGGTTGCGGCCGTCAATACCCCGATGTTTTATAAAGCGGGTACAGTCGGGCGATTAATGCCAGGTATGCGGTATAAATTAGAAACCATTCCGGGCATCGAAAATGCAGGACAACTACATCTGCATGGGGAAAATGTTATGCAGGGTTATCTGCTGGCCGACAATCCCGGCAAGCTCGTTCCACCCAACTCTATTTATGGCGCAGGTTGGTATGATACCGGGGACATAGTGAATATTGATGAAGAAGGCTATGTTGCCATCCGCGGTCGCAGTAAGCGCTTTGCAAAAATTGCTGGTGAAATGGTTTCCTTAACCGCCACAGAGCAACTAATCAATGACATCTGGCCTGATAGTCAGCATGTTGTTGTCTGCACTCCAGACGAAAGAAAAGGCGAACAACTGGTACTGATAACGACACACGAGAATGCAAATAGTAAGGAACTGATGACATTGGCTAAAGGTATTGCAGGAATCAATTTACCGAAAAAATTTATTCATGTAGATAAAGTGCCGGTACTCGCCACCGGAAAGATTAACTATATTGAAGCAACTGAACTAGCTCTAGCTCATTTTAATACTTAAGATTCGCTGATAAACAGCCAACACACTGAAAGACTCATTCAGCGCGCATACTGATTGCGCAATATAGGCTTAGGAATATTAAGCATCTGGAAATAACCATCCATCCTTGCTGGTCTTTTTGTCCGTCACTTGCACTGTAGCAATAGTTATGTAGCCAGCTATGCGCCTCTTGCTATAGCACCTTTTCGTTTTTTGCAATGGGCTGTTTTTAACGCCCAGTTTTACCCACACGCCAGTGCATGAATTATGCAACTTTCTATAGGGATTTTGCTTGAGTTTAATGACAGCACTCGCTTTAAATCTCACACCATGTTCGTACGTACGCACGATCAACCATCCATTTCATTTCTTATATAAAGCTGCCAGGCAATATCGATATCCTTAGCTTTTAGCGGAATATACTGCTCCCTAATATCCAGACCCATTTTTTAAAAAGTTAAGATTCAATGATCTCCTTATAACATCTCTGGCTACGCAGCGATTCTTTAGTACAGGTTTATTTAACCAAATTATTCATCTATATTTATAGTACATATTTTTAATGCTATCAGCCGATGCATAAACCAAAGCACACACACATAAAATGGGTGTAAACTTAATACATAGCAATATAAGTCAACAAGATAAGAAGGAAGTCATGAAAGAATATACGATAGATACCAGAATTTCACCTGAAGTACATTTAGCCGTTTTATCACGAACAGAAGTTAATAAATTACTGGATACCAGTCAGGGCGGTCTCTACCAGCTATTGCATAACTGCGCACTAGCCGTTTTAAACTCTGGCAGTGATTCTGATGATGGCAAGGAATTACTAGAGCGATACAATGATTTCTCAATTAAAGTGATTCAGGAAGCACGAGGTATTAAGCTGGAATTAAAATGCGCGCCGGCTAGTGCGTTTGTCGATGGTGAAATGATCAAGGGGATACGTGAGCATTTATTTGCCGTACTGCGTGATATTGTTTATGTCAGCAACGAGATCAATGATAACCCCAAATTCGACTTACTTAGTTCCGAAGGGATTAGCAACTCAGTCTTCCATATTTTACGCAATGCCAATGTTATTCATCAAAGTACCGAACCCAGACTGGTTGTCTGTTGGGGTGGGCACTCCATATCCCGTGAAGAATATACTTACACTAAACAAGTAGGCTATGAAATTGGGCTACGCAATATGAATATCTGTACCGGGTGTGGACCTGGTGCCATGAAAGGCCCCATGAAGGGTGCAACGATTGCTCATGCCAAACAACGCATTAATCATGGCCATTATATCGGCATTACTGAACCCGGCATTATTGCCGCAGAATCACCTAATCCAATTGTTAATGACCTGGTGATTTTACCGGATATCGAAAAACGACTGGAAGCATTTGTGCGTATAGGTCATGGCATTATCGTGTTTCCAGGCGGCGCAGGTACGGCCGAAGAAATTTTATATCTGCTGGGTATATTATTGCACCCTGATAATGCAGAAACCCCTTTCCCGTTAATTTTTACTGGTCCCAAATCATCCGCAGACTACTTCAAACAGATCAATGCATTTATTGGAGATACCTTAGGTTTTGAGGCGCAACAACGCTACAAGATTATTATTGATGACCCGTCAAGAGTCGCACGAGAAATGAAACTGGGTATTCGTCAAGTGCGTGAATTTCGCAAGACTAAAGCGGATGCTTACTATTTCAACTGGAGTTTAAAAATCGCCACTGGGTTTCAACAACCCTTTTCCCCTACGCATGAAAATATGGCAGGGCTGCAATTACATAAAAACCAGGAGAAACACCAATTGGCTGCAAATTTACGCCGGGTATTTTCTGGCATAGTCGCGGGCAATGTAAAGGATGAAGGTATTCGTGCTATTGAAAAACACGGCCATTTTGAAATCAGTGGCGATAAGGAAGTTATGCAGCCCATAGATGCATTACTCGCTGCATTTGTCAGCCAAAAACGCATGAAACTACCCGGTACGACCTATATCCCTTGTTATAGGATAGTGGGTGTTTCGACCCATTCCGTAGATGCTATTTGATACAAGTCCTGCAGAGTTAATCCCTGATATCACAATCATCTGAGGTGTCGTTGAGGTGCTTTTTGCTCGATTTTCTCGTTAATCAATCCATTCAAAAATCAGCGGTCTATTCTCTGGATTAGAAAAAGTTTGTGTGCTATTTGGCAGAGCTGAGTCTTCCCAGCCAATAAGGACTTTTATCGGTGCGGTGTTTTGTCGTAGCTGTGCGATTCTTTATTGCAGTTCTCGATTTATCATTATCATTTTTTCTGCTCATGTCTATTTGAAAGGTAAAAGCTTACTTAGGTATTAAAATAACCTGAATTCGCAATTCGGGACCTGATCATCTGGTTTCCTGTGGTTTTGCATGCTGTTGATAGGCTAGTGGTTATGATCTATTTAATAATACGTTGACTTTGTGGCTTGGAATTCTTATTCCTTACCCAGTGAGTCTGCTTTCTTTGATATGAATTTGCTTAGTTTCGCCTTGATGTACTTCATATTTCAATAGAGTCCACCGGTAACGGCAGACTCGTTGAAAAATATTATGGAACATGAAAAAAAACTAGGAGAGTCCATGTATTTCTTTAACGAATGGTTCGTTAGGTCTCTACAGACTCACCTTTGCTCTATTCTGAGTCACTATGAAGAGGAACACGCAATGATTGGCGTTTTCTTAAGAAGCGTATTGAGACCATTCATAAGATCGGTGGTTGTATCAGTAAGCAATGCCTCGTATGGGGCTTGCAGGTCAGCAGAAAATAGATCACTGATATTATCCGCGAGCCAGTCGAGACTAGAGTCGATGTGACCGAGTACCTCATCGACAAATGCAGGGATTCCCCATAACCCATATTCTGTGATAGTTAATGCTGTAATGTTCAGGTAGAGAGCATTACCACCATTTGTACAGGCTTCAGCCGTCACCGTTGTTGAAGCTGTTAGAGCTACTTGAGAGCTACTCAACGGGTCCGTGCCACTTGCGCAAATGCCCGACTGGCATAGTTTCCAATAGACTTGTGCAGTGACCCCAGGATTTAGCAACACATCCACTGTTTCTGTGATAGTAGTAGTATCAGTGAGGCTGGGAATAGAGGCACTGGTAAATAATGTTTTCTCCAGACCGGTGACGCTTTTTACTTTGATTTCAACCGAGCCTGTAAAAGTGGACACGCAACCGTTATCACATGAGGTTTGCTGACCACTACAATTCATTCCGCAACCGCAACCGCCCCAGAAACATAAGTCTTTGCAGGATTTCTCCGCTGCCTTACAAGTTTCGTAGTAACCCTGACAGATACCAGTGCAACCTGAATCTATCGTAGAGCCTCCATTGTAAGAGCTTGATGCTTCCAGAGAATTGCAAAATTCGAGTGTCGAGATCGTAGATAAAGGCGTGCAATCACTTACAAGAACGAAGGTCCAAGGTTCGGCGACAAGATAGGCGAACGTATTATTAAGAGCCTTGAGAGTCGCGGCCTCTATAGTCTGTACCTGGTTGCCCTGCCACATCGCTGTAGGTGCAGGCGCCGACCTTTGAGCGCGGATACTTTCTTGATCAGCTTGTCGCGTGGTTGCATTGTCCGAGGCTTTCACGATCGAACTCTCTACCGCCTTTCTGAAAGCAAAGAGTGTGCCTGTATAATCACCTTTTTGAACCCCGCGTGAACGGATGAAAGTTACTTTCTCGCGAGTTGTAGGATTGTTGAGAATGTCTGCGATCGGGCCATCGCTCAGGTAAGACTTTAGGAGGTGTGCGTTACTCTCAGTCAAGTGAGGAATAAAAAAACGATAGTCGTAGCATGCGACCGAATCTGACTCCTTTGAACAGTTAACCGATGAGCTTGTAGCTTCAAAGGGGACTCCTCTTTTTGTCAGACCTGCTTCGAGTGCATTGTGGATCATAGATATTACAGCGGAATTATCTTCTGGAAGTCCAATAGTGACGACCATGCCACCTGGCTCAGGGACAGAATTGACGTTTGGAACAAAATACACAGGATTATAGGTGCTATCGGTTATCATTGACTGCAAATCTAGGCCGTAACCGGCATAGACGGTTGCGCCTGCATAAGTGCTGAGATTTGCACCCTGCATTGCTAAGAAAGAGTATGAGGCCTCTAGATTAGTAGTACTTAGGAAGGCAGGAAGAGGGCTTTTTGGATCCCATACTTGCCAGCTGCCGGCCTTTGTAGCGTAATACCAAGTCTGGTCTGCTAGTTGTGCAGCCACAAACAACGCTCCAGGTTGACCTTGCACAGTCTTATCAGGTTTAATCGTAACCAGTAAGCTCAGGTTATCTACTGAAGGTGTAGGCCAGGCTGTTATTGAGCCTTGATTGACAGCAAAAACAAGATTGTTAGTCTGTATCAGCAGAAAGAAAAACATTATCCATACTAATCTTAAATGTTTCATAATTATTATTTTTATAGATTATTAGTGAGATTTTACATTAAATACTTCTAACAACTAAGTCAAGTTTTAATATAAAAAAACGCCAGAAAAAACGCCAAGGTCGGGTCTTTGATTTATGATTCTTAACAAGATCACTGTCTGAGGTGTAGCTTAAACCAAAGACCCTGGCGTTGTGCATGCATCATTTCTAGAAAGTGTATATACTGAATCACGGTTAAAAGCGTAAAAGTTAACACGGAGAAGAAAATGAAAAGATTACTATTATTGATAGCATTATCCATTGGAGCATCAATGGCGATAGCTGATCATGATAAAACCGCTAATTATAATAGCGCAACAGGGGAATTAGAGCTTCCTCGTGTTAGTGTTGATGGGGGCAAAGCTACCTATAGTGTTACGTTACAAAACAGAGCACATTCGATAGGAGATTATGTATTCGATTTGAAGCAGGACACTGTTACCTTAAGCACTTCAGATGACATCTACAGCGATCCGATAGTAAGTGGCAAAAAGTTCACTAGTGGATGGGCTCCTTTAGACGTAACCGGAGACCAAAGTGTTTACGTAACACGGATAGAGAGTGACAAAGAGCAAGATTGGAAACACTTTGATAAGTTTCCCAACCTGCTAACTAAGCAACAACTTAAAAGCTTGGGAAATTCTCCAGACGATTATGACAACTACCCCTCAAATTACCAACTTTTCCTCAATATTACCTCCCAATATTGGGCAAGAGACGGCAACGGTCGCACAGTATGCAATTGGGATGCCCCAAACACAAAATGGCAATGTGGGGATTGGACGGTCAATACAGACAAAGATCAAAGACACGCGGCTGTCGTTTATTGTGTCCCAGGACACGAATGCAAGAATCATGGAGATTATGAAGAGTACGGTGGCACACCCGGTTCACCATATTATCGCTAAGTGGATCTCATTAATAGGTAGTCGTCATTATGGAAGATCCATTACGAGAGCAAAACGATAAGGAACAGACCACTGTTCTACATTCAATTGTTTTAAGACAAAAATCCAAATCCGGTTAAAGCCACCTGTTTGACTGACCTTTCCCCGTAAGCCGCTGTGCAGCCAAATCAACCAGCGCTTTACGAACGCCAAGGTCAGGGCTTTGATTTATGATTCTTAACAAGATCACTGTCTGAGGTGTAGCTTAAACCAAAGACCCTGGTATTGCTGATAATATCCATAAACTAAGACACTCATCACATTGTTTAGAGTTTTGCATGCATCATTTCTAGAAAGGGTCTACACTCATTAATCTTGAAAGCGTTAAAACTAACACGGAGGAGTAAATGAAAAGAATAATATTATTATTGATAGCATTATTTATTGGATCGTCAATGGCGATAGCTGATCAAAATACAACCGCTAATTATAATACCGAATCAAGGATCTTACTTGTTCCTCAGGCTAGTATTAATGGTAGCACTCAAACCTTTAGTGTTGAGTTACAAAACATAGCTCCAAGAAAAGGCGATTATTTATTCCAGGTGATGTCGTCTCATGGAAATGCTCCAATCACACCATCATTAAATGTAACAAACTCTACTGATCAAGCATTTGGTGAGACTTCAACTTTAGGTGCGCAACCGGCAGGAACCAACTGGGCTACAAGTGGTAATCAATTCAGGAGTCAATGGTGTGGTGACAGGTACCTTACGGAAGCAACTGAAAATAAGGAGGCTGATTGGGGTCATTGGAAAAAATTTCCCAATCTGCTAACCAAGGGTGAATTCTTAGATTACACAAAGAAGATGGGCTCTATGGGCTATGTTTGTGGAGATGTTTACACTCAATACTGGACAACCGATGGTAATGGCGATAGGCATGTATGTAATTTTGATTTGACATTCTGGAGGTGGCAATGTGATGACTGGACGGTGAACAAGGATACCAATACGAAACATGCCGCCATAGTGTGGTGCGTGTCCCCTAATGAGTGCAAAAGCCCAGGAGATTATAAAAAGTACGGCGGCGTAGTTGGTTCTGCGTTGGACAGTAAACACCAGATAAACAAGATGAATCCACGCCCATAATGGGTACCTATCAGAATGGTGATTATTTTGAGAGGGGAAATTTATACACCACTGGCAGGACGGGGTGGTAACATCGACCCACATCCGTAACGGCACAGTGATCGAAAGGAATCAAGAGCAAAATTGGGGCCACTTTAATAAGTTTTCAACCCTGCTTACGAAGGGTCAATTCTTAATAGTTTCCCCCTGCAATATGGCAAATTCTGAGGTAGATCTATCTAGCGAACGTAGATTAATTGCCCACGTCATCAGTCAATACTCGGTGAGAGAAGGAAATGGTCGGACAGTTTTGCAACGATGACCTATTCTCTGCCAAAAGGCAAGGTGGAGATCGCGCTGTCCTCACTAACACAAGATCGAACGACCGTTTTTACGATAAGTTAAAACAATTGATACAAAATAGGGGATTAACAGGCAAACGCCAAAGTCACGGAGGCGTATAACGAGCATTATATGGTCGAAGAACAAGCTATCTTTTACAGACAGACGTCATTAAGGAAGATCCATTACGAGAGCAAAACGATAAGGAACAGACCACTGTTCTACATTCAATTGTTTTAAGACAAAAATCCAAGTCCGGTTAAAGCCACCTTGTTGACTGACCTTTCCCCGTAAGCCGCTGTGCAGCCAAATCAACCAGCGCTTTACATACTGTCGGAGCCGATTGATATCGCCCCCTTGCTCATAAAGCCGACGAGAACGTACGAGCAACCGGTTGAGGCTTTGCCTAGCGGGCCTCAGTTTACGGTCAGAGTGGATACGATAACCTAGAAAGTCAAACCCCCTGTGTGTTGTCCCGATAGAGCGCTTATCGGGATGGACGCATAATTTCAATTGATCTAGTACACGGTACATCGTGCGTAGCGCTGCTTTTAGCTTATGCCGTGTGGGTGCAAATATTAGATAATCATCCATAAAACGTTGGTAGCGAATATCGTGGCGAGGCTGCAGCTGCTCCATGGCTCGATCCAGCGGCGTTAAATAAACAGCCCCCAGTAAAGGCGAAATACT
>Ga0209151_1000477_pt1 | contig 29956 bp, 31 predicted proteins | sample SaaInlV_DNA_165m_FD_184688 | JGI IMG/M metagenome (GOLD analysis project Ga0209151, IMG submission 184688) | Marine microbial communities from expanding oxygen minimum zones in the Saanich Inlet - SI075_LV_DNA_165m (SPAdes) (version 2) | ecosystem: Environmental > Aquatic > Marine > Unclassified...
ATCTCTAATTGCTCCCAGGTCTTATTTTCAGCATCAGGTTCACCTTCATTTAAATATAAAAAATTCAATATATCTACTGTAAATTGTTCTTGAGTTATCTTAGTATATTCATCACCTGGTTTTATATGATTTTCAATGAAAATCCCTAAACCTGTACCTGCAGGATTGCCAAATCCTGTTTCGCAACACCAACTATTATTAATTTCATCTAAATTGGAAATATTGAAATCATATTCACTATATAAAATGACTGGCTTGCTTGGCTTAAATTTCTCTAAAATTTGCAGTACATTATTTCTATTAAGATAATCATAAGCTGGAAATATAACAATTTGACTATCCTTAACTATTTCTTGCAATTCGGGATCTTGCAGCAATGTTTCGCTCCAATCTTGAGTAATAAATATGTTTACTTTTTGACAACATTGAAGAAAAATTTCTGTTAACTGAGGATCGTTTGAGTTACGATCTGTTCTAATGATTAATGAAACATCAATATGTTCACTACTGAATTCAATGATTTTTTTAATTATTTTTCCAGTGGCATATAAATCCCCCAAAGTTGACTGATTTAAATCTGTGATAAATAAAAATTTGTCACGATAAATCGTACTTTCATTGCCACTTAATGATGCAGGAATACAGAATAGTATTATTATTCCAATAACAACCTTTACCCATTTTTCATACATGGGTTTTCTATAAATTATAAGGTCCCTATCAATTTAAAAAATATCTGTATATTTTTATTTCCATTATTGCTATTTCTGCTTAACGGTTTACCTAGTTCTACAACAGCAGAGACTTGATCATCAAACATAGTAACCATACCTCCAATTCCACTAGAATTTGCACTAGTTCTAGCACCATTAACTCGTTGAGCCTGATTTTTATTCCATACTGAACCAGCGTCATAATACACATATTTTCTGAAATTATTAAAAACTGAAAAATTCACTATTGAATCATGTCCTAATTCTAAATTCATTGCCAAAGCATGCTCACCAGAAACAACAACGCTATCATATCCACGCCCATATACTGTACCACCGATCCCGTATTCCTCAACAGATAACAGCTCTGTAAAAGCATACTGTCCACCCATTTCTAACTTTAGGTAAAAAGACTTAGATAAATCCTGTAGCCTTTCATAGTTAACATTTATTTTTGTAAAATCAGGTCTACCCCCAACTATAGAAAATGGTTTATCATTACTGGAAGGAACCTTCTTAGCACCCAAAATGAGGAATCCTTTTGAGACAATGATGTTAAAGATATTATTTGCATATAATGATTTACCAAACATATAATCTAATGTCTCAAAACTAAGACCCAATTTAAGACTTCTAACTTTATCATTGAACTCCACAGATGCTCCAGAGTCTTGTGTTGAATCAACAGTTTGTGCATCAGCACTACCAAAAACTAACAGATTTTTTTGTTGAGATCTTATGATAGGATATAAAACACTTATATTGGCACGGCTCGCTCTTCCTCTAACATTAGACTCATTCGCAAACTCATCAGCACCTCTAAACTTTGGTTTTACTCTTGTCATTTGCCCTGTCAACTGCAGCTTCAAACCATCTCCACCAATATTTTGTTCATGCTCAATCTGATAGAAATTCAACCTGCTTACATTAGTTGATTGTAACGTTAATAACTGAGTACTCCCAGCTATTGAAGTTTCATTTGCAGTTAAAGCTGCTATAACTTGCGATGATCCAAAAATTTTATTTATTATGTTATTAGTTTCTGCATAAAATTCAAATTTCTTTATCTCCATATCAATGTTTATATCTATAGCCCCATGGCTACCAAAAAAATAATTTATCTCTTTAATTTCCACACCAGGAATATCACCAATCAAAGATAAGTATCTTTTAATGCTAACTTCTTTAGAAGGTTTTTCATTTGTGATATTTTCAACAAATTTGTTATAAACGTCTCCGCCGACATTTGCATCCACATTATGATTTACTTTATTGATATAACCTTCAATAACAGGAATATAAACCACACCATTCTTCATAACCTGAGGTGCAAGCAAAGCTCGTGATAAAGTGTATCCTGATTTATGATACATATTTGTTATATTACGTACTATCTCATAAAGTTCTTCGATGCTAATTTTACTTCCAAGTTTAGATTTATAAGTTTGCATCAACTCTTCTTGGCTAAACACAGATGAGCCATCAATTTTAACTTCATTTAAAGTAAAGATTGCCTCTTCATTTTCACCAAAAGAGACCCTTTTTTCTTTAGGTGGTGTATAGGGTTTATCTACTTCAATAGTTAATTGTTCAACATCAAGGAATTCTTGTCCAACTCTACCTGCATTTATTTCTGTAATATCTATTGAATACGCTGAGCCAATGAAAATCAAATTAAATAAAATTGCAAGAGACATACGTCTTAACATAGTAGTATCCTTTTATTTAACATCAGAATAATCTTTCCAAAAATGTATAGCTTCCTTTGAGTTCATCCTTTCAGCCATTACTTTTGGAGTTTCACCTGCAAAATTCAGAGTGTTTTCATCTACATTTAATTTCACTAGTACCTTCAAACATGAAAGGCAACCTACCTCTGATGCCGTATGTAGTAGTGTATCTCCACTTAAAGATTTTTTTATGTTCACATTTGCATTATGTTTTGCTAAAATTTCTATGGCTTTTGGTTTACTATTTTCCACTGCAAAATGTATGGCTGTACGACCATCAGGCAAAGAAAAATTTGGCTGCGCCCCATTATTTAGCAACTGAGTTAACAATGGTATATCCTCATTCCAAGCACTCCAGAATAAGTCTTCCTGTAAATCCATTTGCTCTTGATGCTTATCAATTACTTTAGCAATTTGAGTGTTTTTTTTCATAGACTTATATTTTGATTTAAATTGCATTTGAGGCGAAGAAAGACATGTGGCAACCGAACTAATAAACATAAATGATAAGGCTACCCCCCACTTACTCAATACCACCATCAACCTCATAAATAAACTCCCTATCTTAAATATATAATACTTAAGTTTTATCTAACAATTTCTATATCATTACCATTTCTTTTGAATTTCAAATCATCAAATTGCTTTATTGACTCCCCTACATTCCCATTTGATTGATTGTTTATCTCACTATTTATATTTATTGAGCCACTTATATTACTACCTGTCTCACCCCCAGTATTATTACTAGTACCTGTCCCTTCCTTCTTTTGTGTGCTTACTGGTCCTTTCTTTTTTGTATTTATTGTTGATTTTTTATTGCTATTTAACTTATTGGGCACACCTTTGAGTTGCTTATCTATCCCACTCTTAGGCACAGTTGTTACTTTTGGTACTTTTATAGTAGAAGGTAGTATTGTGGGTGATATTGTGGGTGATATTGTCGGTGATGATACTCTTGGAGCGGCCACTCTTGGAACTGCTACTCTCGGTGCTGCCACTCTTGGAACTGCTACTCTCGGTGCTGCCACTCTTGGAACTACTACTCTCGGTGCTGCCACTCTAGGCCCAGCTCCTACAGGTGGTGATGATATTACTGGTGCAGATACTCTAGGTATCGGTGGACCTGAGCCATTTGCAGCAAAAGTAAAGGGAGAGAAAAATATAAGCAGCAATGAAACAATGGCATTTAAGCCAAATAATTTACCTAACATATAAATCCTTTTAAAGTGTTAGTATATATAATACTTTATCTTAAATTGAGAAAATGAGAAAATAAAATGGATCAACTCAATACTACTTTAAATCTTAACTCATAATGCTCATTCGCGCATAATTTATTTGCAAATACCAATCACTTAATTCTGTGTATTAACTTTCAATTTAATCTCTGAGAAAAAGTCACAATGCAGTCAATCTTGCTAGGTCACTGAGAAGTACAGACAGTTATAATGTATGAGTAGGCTTGTCACTTTGTAGTGAAGTTACGAGCAACCCTTCTATTTTGCGTTTCAACGCACTTGATTCTCCACCAGTGAACTGTAATCCAATTCCAGCAGCTCTATTAGCCTGAGCCCCAGAAGGTGTACACCACACCACCTCAGCCTCTATTGGAAATTTTTCTGGGTCTTCAAGTAAAGTTATCATCAAGGATAGTTTTTGACCTATCGAAAATGGTTTCTTGGTTGGTATAAATAAGCCTCCCTCTTTAACAAAAGGCATATATGCAGCATATAAAACAGATTTATCTTTTATAGCAATAGAAATAACATTCTTTGCTTCAGCGGTATCTTCAGACATGGTCACCCCTTGCTAAGCTTCCTCATTAGCTGGTCAATAAATATCTCTTCATTAAACTTAGTGCCATTTGTCATTTTCCGCATATATAATGCCCACGATGCAATGTTAAAAGCCCGATCAAGACCTACATCACCACTAATGTTTTTATTGCTGTCACCGCCCATTGTGAACTTTAAAACAGTTTCATACATCAAAAAATACAAACTATCAAGAATGTCTCCAATTGAATATTTCTTTAATAAATTAATGCTATCTTGAATTTCTGCCGTTTGCTTAGCATTAATTTTCACAACCAATCCATCTAAAAGTAAACTCAATTCATGATCTTGTTCTGCATAGGGACTAGCATCTGATGCAACTTTTATTTTCACACAACGACTTAATATTGTTGGCAAAACCTCATGCTCACATTCTGTAGTTAAAATGAAATATTGATTTGGTATTGGCTCTTCTAAAGTTTTTAACAAGGCATTTTTCGCCGCTAAGCTTAAATTTTCCACTCCATCAATTAAAATAAATTTAGATTCAGTTATCGCCGGCATTAGCTTAGAAAAGTTTACAATCTTCCGTACATCATCGATACCAACACTATATTCTCTGCTATCTATATGCAAAAAATCAGGATGTGATACAGACTCAGCATTAAATAAATCACAACTATGACAATTACAATTATCACTTTTATCTAACATACATAACTGTAATTTAATAAAATCATTCAACTCTACAGCTAAATTTGCTTTATTATTATTTATCAATAAAATGCATGATGGCAGATTGACACTCTTGTATTTATTTAATTCATTTAATATAAGCATTTATTTTATCCCAAAACTCATTTGCAACTAAATTTATATGCTGTTCACCATTGAGAACTAAATATCTACTTGGCTCATCTTTAGCTTTTTTTAAATAGTATTGTCTTATTCGTTCGAAAAAATCTGCTTCTTGGCTCTCAATTCTATCAAGCTCACCTCGCTTCCTTACTCTGGCAAACCCAACATCAACAGGAATATCAACTACGACAACAACATCTGGACGAAAGCTTTGTAAAACCCATGCTTCCAACTGTGCTATTCTGTCAGCATCTATTCCACGACCTGCACCTTGATAGGCACTGGATGCATCGGTAAACCTATCACACAACACACAATAATTGTTCAGTATCGCTGGTTTTATCTTTTCTTCAATATGCTGTGCTCTGCCTGCTGCAAATAGTAATAACTCAGTATCACTGGTTAAGTCTACCTTTCGATGTGCTAACAATACCTCTCTAATTTCTTCACCAACATCAGTACCACCTGGCTCACGAGTCGTTAACACATTAAGGCTTTCAGCCTCTAGCATTGTTTTAATCTGAGCAATTAAAGTTGTTTTGCCAGCCCCTTCAGTACCTTCAAAACTTATAAATTTTCCTGCAAGATTTTTAAACATTAGACAATATATCCTGAAAACATAGATTCATCAGTCCACCTGATAAATAATTCAGAGGAGTTGACACTTAATTCAATAATTTTAACATGGATATGAGTTTTTCAGAACAATGTTTGGTTTGTGACTTTATTTGTCTTTCTTTGGACTCTGAGGTGTGTTTTTTTTAGGATTATTTTCTGGAGTTTGTGCTTCAGAACTAATTACTGACCCATCACTCTCGTTCCTGATTTTATTTATTTCCAAATCCCTCCCAAAATCACGTTTGGAAATATGAATAACAGATCCAACCTTAGGACCAGTGAAATCTTCTGGAGATAAGCTTTCAACTCCATCTGACATCGGTGTTTCTTCTGAAGGTAATTTTTCAACCCCATCTAATTTTGGTTCTTTCTCTGGAAACAACTCAGTAACATTGTCCTGGCTTTGCTCCATTACCCCCATTAACCCATTTAATGTTAACGGCTCTAAATCTTTATTTTTACTATGAAACTCACTATTCCACTGACTCACTATGGTTTCACCAAGAGTACACAAAGATTCACTCATTTCCACCTGCAGCATAGTCAGCCTCATCACTTCCGCTTTAATGTTATTAGAATCTTCACCTGTAACCTGCTCATCTAGTGCATGCTCAAGAACTTTTAGTGTTGTTTGTGTACTGAAGGATGCATAAGCTAATTTTTCACAAATAAGCTCATACGATTTTTTCACACGATACAAATCACGCAACCTATTGGTGCCATCCAAACCTGAGCTTATTTTACTCCATGAAGATATTGTATTAGCTTGTGATTTAACATTTTCAATTACATCAATGAGCTCATCAATGCTACAGCCAATATCACCCATAATTTTATATGCAATAAAATTTTTATTAGCTTTTTGAGCATTTTGTTGTAGAGCAATACTAACCTTAAGATTCTTTAGCGTTTGTTCAAGAGAACTTAATTTTTTTGCATATACAGTATTGCCCCCTAGTCCTACCATCAACTAATTTCCTTTATTAAATGTAATCTCCAAATTGCCTTCAATTATGTTTGAGATGATAACAACGATGGATATTACTTACTTAGGTTTAATATTAAGTTTTATAAGTGATACTTTTTCTACTAACATTACAGCACTTTGCTTCATGGTCAACATCTTCAAAGCAATATCTACATTACTAATACTATCCATATCACTTATACTGTCAACTTTTGAAACTCAAAATAAAACCTTATGGAAATTAAATACTTTAAACTAGGTTTGCAGTATGTAGGTCGACACTTTCTTGTTTGCATACAAGATCAAAATAAATTTTTTTATAATTAAATTGATACATTCCCTAAGTTCATGACAACTTCATTAGATTGAACTGCCCCCAGCCCTTAGATATCTTATGGTACTGGTCGCATATTTTCATTATTAACAAGCATATGAATATTAATGTCATCATCTCTAACACCTAATACTATGTCTATAGTACGTGTTACTTTTTAACACTAGAAGTACTTTCTTTGTGATGAGACTCTTCCTCTATTTTACTACCAATTTTCCCAACAACACGAATGCATGATGATAGAAAAATAATAGATATTATTATACATATAGCCTTCAAACGCATAACTAATCTCCTTAAATTTATTTATATTAGTATAGCAGCTTGAATCACGAGCTCCATACAAGATTTATTTAACTCCTTCTTTAATGTTTCCAGGCAAACATTAACAATTTTACTCTCTACGCTGGTTGCATGGTCTGTCTCACCCTACTTTGCAATGATTTTTATAATCATGACCATATTGTTTATATTAATGTCATATTACTGCGGTAACAGTATCAGTCCATATTCATCTGACTTTGCACGTTCAAGGGCAAAAAACATCGGCAATATTGTCGATTGCTTTGCTAACATTAGAAATATGCTACTGTTTGCTAGGGAAAATTATGAGGAGCAATACTTAGAAAGAACTACGTCTGAGTCATTAAATAAAGATAGTAAAATGCAAATAAAAAACATGAAAAATGCTTCTGTTCTATGTTTTCTCGCTTGGTTATTAGAGGTTTTTTCAATCGTTACTTTGATCTACCTAGGCTCCAAAGGATTAATGACTATTGGTGATTTTGCATTGATACTTATTTTGTCTATGACAGTTATAGAACAGGTTTGGCATGTTGCTGAAACGTTACTATCCCTGGGCGGTAAAATAGGAATCTGCCAACAAGCTCTTGATACTATATTTACCCCTCATATTCAAGAAACCACATCAAATAAAGCCAAGATCCAAGTGACAGAAGGGAAAGTTGAGTTTAGAAATATAAGTTTTAGATATACTCGTGATACAACAATCATTAATGATTTAAATCTTACCATTCCTGGTGGCAAAAAATATGGATTAGTTGGCTATTCAGGAGCAGGTAAAAGTACTATTGTACAATTATTAACTAGACTATTTGACCCAACCAAAGGTGAAACATTTATTGACGAGCAGTCTATATCACAAGTTAATATCCAAAGCTTAAGAGAAAAAATAGCTTTTATCCCTCAGAGCCCAACATTATTTCATAGAAGTATTTATGAAAATATAATATATGGCAATGAAAATTCCAATATGGACCAAGTGATTTTAGCAGCTGAAACAGCTAATGCTCATGAGTTTATATCCTGCCTTCCTGAAGGATATGAGACCATTGTTGGTGAAAGTGGTATAAAATTATCTGGAGGACAAAGACAAAGAGTGGCAATAGCTCGAGCAATTTTAAAAGATGCACCCATTTTAGTTTTAGATGAAGCAACAAGCTCATTAGATTCAATAACAGAAATGCAAATCCAAGAAGCTATGAACAAAGCCATGGCGAACAGAACGGTTATTGTAATAGCTCATAGACTGTCTACAATTTTATCTATGGATAATATATTAGTGTTTGATAATGGAAAAATTATTGAACAAGGAACTCATCAGCAACTTATAAAGCTCGATGATTTTTACAAATCACTATGGGACTCTCAAAGTGGTCATAGTAGAATTTAATATAAACAGTAATGGTGATTTAATAGTTATATTATATAGAAAACCAATAAACAAATTTTGACAACCATGCACCCCAAGAGTTAACTATTATAAAAAACAGTTAACTTTCATCATGTTAATCTATATGTAATAAAACTGTATTAACCTATTTTAAATTACCTAGGAATAGAAGCCACAACTCCAAAAGCTTCTAGCCCATCTCGGTCAGACTCTGAGCCAAACTTTTTCATAGAAACAAAATCTGCTTTTTCAATAATAAATCCTTTCCTTTGTAGTGCGGTAGTTAAAGGTCTACTATCCATAACATGCAAATATGGTGGCAAATTTAACGCTTGATTCGGTAATGCTTTTGCTACATCAAGATCATAACCAGGCCATACGATACCATCTTCCCAACGTTTTTCATAAATAGGTAGAAACCAATCTCTAAATGCTATGTGCTGAGGAGCCATTGCCACAATATAAACCTTTCCTCCTGGCTCTAACCACATACGAATATTATCAAGTCCAGCCTCAACTTCATTTGGTGACAAAAAGTGGATGACTCGATGTAATACAACGGCACTTAGGGATTGTTTTTCAAATTTCATGTCTTGAGGAAATACATCTGTATTTAAATATAGTTTCCCTAAAAGATCATTCTCTTTTATTTTCCTATAACCAGCTAATAAATGGCGAACATCAATGTCATTATAAATTACCTCTACACCTAGGTTTAAGGCCTCAAGAGAAATAGCACCATATCCTGCACCAATATCTAATACAGGTTTTTCAAACTCTTTACAGTTAGATAGGAAGTTATTAATTATCCAGCTTTTTTTCATTGCCTTACTAGTTAAGGTATCAGTTCCCATTTTATTGAAAGTGAGATACGACTTCCCGGTATTACTTACTACAGGAGTTACTGTGTATTCTTCAGACATATCAAATAATTTAGGATCTAGTGCAGGAACGCCATAATCATGCGTTTCTAGTTTTTTAAATTTTTCTTGAATAACTACATCTTGTTTTGAGTTTGCCACTAATGTTACAGTCATTAATAATGAGGCAATAAAAACAGTTATCTTTCTTGAAAAACACATAGGGAATACTCACATAGCAAAACAATCATTATTGTACTATATATGTAGAAATTAATTTCTTTATTACCACTTAATTTCCTGCAGATATTTATTATTTACTTTATATGAGAATTAATAATATTATTTTATATTTTCTGTCTAAATATCATCCATTTCTAATACAGTTAAATATTACCTATTTCTGTACTCTTGGACTGCTTTTTGATGATCACTATAGCTATGTGAAAAGACATGCCCACCTTTACCATCTGCAACAAAGTATAATGGTGGTTTATCTATTGGGTGTAATACCGCATCGATTGCAGATCTAGATGGAAAAGCAATTGGTGATGGAGGAAGACCTTTGTTTTGGTAAGTATTGAAAGGCGAGTCTATTTTTAAATCTGTCCTGGAAAGTTTATGACTATAATCTCCGCCTAAAGCATAGTTTACTGTAGGATCGGCTTGCAAACGCCAATTCCGTCTAAGTCGCTCTTGATAAACTCCAGAAACAATAATCAATTCGCTTTTTAAGCTGGTTTCTTTTTCAACTATAGATGCTAGAATAAGTGCTTCATATGGAGTTTTTACTGAAATATTTGTCCCTCTAGTTAGCCATGCTTCCTTAAGGTAATCATGCATTTGTTTGTAAGCGCGTAAAATAATTTTAACATCTGTATCACCATATTCATATTGATACGTATCTGGCAATAACAAGCCTTCATAGTTTTTAACAGTTGAATCTATCTTTAAAATTCCTATTTTATTAGTACTATCAATGCCACTGGTTCTCTTTATTTTATCAGTATCATGCAGCTCATTAAGCAGATCTGTTATAGTCCAACCTTCAACTATTGTTACATTGTATTTATTAACTTCACCTTTTTTAAATAATTTTATTAGTTGATATAATGTCATGTCGTGAGCTACTGTATATTCTCCGGCTTTTAAGCTTCTGTCTGCCCGCATAACTGCTGAAAGAAATTTAAAATCTTGACTAGAAAGTCGATAACCACTTTTCTGTAATAAATTACCAAGTTCATTTGAGTTCATTCCTTTAGCAATAGCTATCGTTGAACTTGTATCTAATTTTGAAATAGGGAAATAAAACCATTTTAACGTCAACAAAACTATCGCTACTAGAAATACTAGGGACAGTGTACGAAAAATAATTTTTATAGGGGAATCTAAACCATTACTTTCAAAACTTGTCATAAGCTCATCCGATCAACACTTAAGAGAAGTATTACTATTCTGTACTAGCTCACCTCATTGAAAATAAGAGAACCATTTGTACCACCAAAACCAAATGAATTAGACATAGCACAGGAGATATTTATTTCCCTTGCTTTATTTGCCACATAATCAAGGTTACAACCCTCGCTTGGCATATCTAAATTTATAGTTGGCAAAGCAATATTTTTTTGTATAGACAATACTGTAAATAAAGCTTCAATAGCTCCGGCAGCTCCAAGCAGATGTCCAGTCATAGATTTTGTTGAACTTACTAAAACTTTTTTAGCATGTTCTCCGAGTAAAGTTTCAATAGCTCTACTTTCATCTATATCACCTGTTGGTGTAGAAGTTGCGTGTGCATTTATATAATCAATTTTTGATGGTTCATTCTCAATGCCAGCATCTCGCATAGCTGCCCTCATTGAACGAATAGCACCATCACCACCGATAGATGGTTTAGTAATATGATAGGCATCACCACTCATACCAAAACCACTCAACTCAGCATAAATTTTAGCACCACGATTAACCGCATGCTCATACTCTTCAATTACTAAGGTTGCACCACCATCACCGATGACAAATCCGTCTCTATCTTTGTCCCAAGGCCTACTAGCCCCAGCAGGATTATCATTGTTACGTGATAAAGCTCTTGCTGCAGCGAATCCCGCAATACTAAGAGGCGTCGCCCCTTTTTCTGCTCCACCAGCAACCATAATCTTAGCATCTCCATATGCGATTAATCGTGCTGCAAGACCAATTGCATGTGTACCTGTAGTACAAGCTGTAGCTAATGCTAAGTTTGGCCCTTTTAGTCCATACATTATGGACACATGGCCAGCAATCAAGTTGATAATACAGGATGGAATAAAGAATGGACTAATCTTTCTTGATCCAGATTTCTCTAGAACAAGTTTATTTTGCTCTATGGCCTGCACGCCACCAATACCAGAACCGATTATAACCCCAATTTCATTTTTGAGAGTATCAGGTAAAGATGCAATGCCTGAATCTTCAATTGCTTGCACACTTGATGCGATCCCATACTGCATAAACAGATCACATTTTTTTACATCTTTTCCAGGCATATAGTCTGCAGCATCGAAATTAGAAACCGACCCTGCAAATTGGGTCGGTAATTTTGATGCATCAAAATCATCTATAGTTCTAATGCCACTTTTACCTGCAGCAGCATTTTCCCATACATTAGCAACTCCACAGCCCAGAGCACTTATAACTCCAAGCCCAGTAACCACTACTCTTTTTTTTAATGCACTCACTGCAAACTCTTCCTTTTGAGAATCTTAAGATTTCTCAACGATTCTTGAAGACACATAATCGACAGCGTCTTTAACTGTTAAGATTTTTTGTGCTTCTTCATCAGGAATTTCAGTTTCAAACTCTTCTTCAAGAGCCATTACCAATTCAACAGTATCCAAGGAGTCTGCTCCTAAATCTTCAACAAAAGAAGCTTCAGATACAACTTTAACCTCTTCTACTCTTAACTGTTCTACAATAATTTTTTTTACTTTATCTTCTATATCGCTCACGTAAGCTCCTTAGCTCAATATCAAACTAAATAATAATTCGTCGAAATTGTATCATACATTAACAGGTTTGCAATCCCTAGCTCATATACATACCACCATTTACATGTATTGTCTCACCAGTTATGTAGCTGGCTGCATCTGACGCTAGAAATATTGCTGCATTTGCTATATCTTTTGGCAGCCCCATTCTAGCCATAGGTATAGTTGATAATATACCATCAGTCTGCTTCTCATTAAGCTTATTTGTCATATCTGTTTCAATAAAGCCAGGGGCAATAGCATTGACAGTAATGTTCCTGGATGCAATTTCAGAGGCCAATGATTTAGTCATGGCAACAACACCAGCTTTTGCTGCAGAATAGTTACTCTGCCCTGGATTGCCTGTAGTACCAACTATAGAGCTAATATTTATAATTCTGCCCCAGCGGGCTTTAACCATAGCTCTTATACAAGCTTTTGTAACACGAAAAACGCCACCCAAATTTACATCAATAATTTTATCCCAATCCTTGTCTTTCATTAACATAAATAAATTGTCTGCTGTAGTTCCAGCATTGTTAATTAAAATGTTTGGAGCACCGAACTCATCTATAACTCTTTTAACACCATCAGTAATTGATTCAGGGTTACCGATGTCCATACCCAAACCAAAAACATTTTTTATGCCTTCGGCTTTCATTATCTCAACAAAATCTGCAGCTCTTTCATCAGTGGTTGCAGTTCCAACAATAATATTATCAGGATTTTTTGCAAATTCTTTTGCAATAGCATTTCCAATTCCTCGGCTAGCACCAGTAACTAAAACCACTTTTTTATTTTCTATATTTGTCACTTAATATTCTCCAACTCAGAATTAATAGAGTCCATAGTATTTATAGACATACACCTAATGTTTTTATTAATCCTCTTATTTAGTCCAGTGAGCACAGCTCCGGGGCCGACTTCTAAAACAGTTGCTGTTTTACTACTAATATTATTAATAACATCCACCCAAAGAACTGGTGAAAAAAGTTGTTCATACAACATTTCTACAATTTCTATTACTGAATCACTAGACTTAGCACTTCTATTATGTAAAACAAGTGTCGATGGCATTTTCCAATTACAAGCGCTTAAATGACCTTTGAATTCATCTGCAGCCTCTTTTAGCATCATACAATGAGATGGCACACTAACAGGCAATTCAACTGTTCTCTTAGCCCCAAGGTCCTTTGCAACTTTAGCTAATCTCTCTACAGCTGCTTTCGTGCCAGCCGCAACAACTTGTCCTGGAGAGTTAAAGTTTGCCGGCGCAATTATTTCACCTTGTGAACTTAAGTCACATGCCTTTAAAACCTGATCATCAGACAGCCCTAAAATAGCAAGCATTGCCCCCTCACCACTTGGAACTGCTTTTTGCATCAACTTCCCTCGTGTTTGCACTAACTTCAAGGCACTCCCATAATCTATAGCTTCAGCTGCAACCAAAGCGGTATATTCTCCCAAACTATGCCCACTTAAAACTTCTGGCAAAATTCGAGCACAGCAATTTTTAAATTCTCTAAACACAGCTATGCCTGATGCTAGTAATGCTGGTTGAGTAAATTCAGTCTGATTTAGGCTTTCTTTTGGACCCAAAGAAATTAACTGCCAGAGATCATATCCTAAAATATCTGAAGCTTCATTGAAGGTATCTCTAACGATACTGCTGTCATCATAGATATTTTTTAACATTCCGACGGACTGTGAACCCTGGCCCGGGAAAACTACAGCATAGCTCATATTTACACCTTAACTAAAATTTTAATACAATCGCACCCCAAGCAAGTCCACCTCCAAATGCATCTAACAAGAGAGTATCCCCTCTCTTAATTGTTCCATTCTTAATTGCATAATCTAATGCCAACGGGATTGATGCTGTAGAAGTATTTGCATGCTCAGATACCGTTAAGATAACCTTATCCATGCTAACTCCAATCTTTTTGGCCATACTAGCTATGATCCTAAGATTTGCTTGATGTGGAACGATCCAATCTATTTCTTCTGCGCTAATATTGGCTGACGCTATAACTCTTTGAGCTATATTACCAAGCTCCTCAACAGCAACTTTGAAAATAGTTTTTCCCTGCATAGACAAATATTTATTTCCAGAAACAGTCTGATTAGGTAATAAAAGAGCTTCAGAAAACTTACCATCAGCAGATAGTTCAGTGGCTAAAATACCTGGCTCATCTGCACTCTCAAGAACAACTGCTCCAGCACCATCTCCAAATAATACACATGTGGTTCTATCCTGCCAATCCATAACTTTTGACATTGCTTCACTGCCAATAACTAGAATTTTTTTAGCCATTCCTACTTTTATTGCGTTTTCGGCACATGACATTGCATAAACAAAACCTGCACAGGCTGCCTGTAAATCATAAGCTGGGCACGGTGGGATCCCTAGGATTGTTTGTATCTTGCAAGCAGCTGATGGAAAAATATCTTTTGCTGAGCATGTTGCGACAATAATTTGATCTATTTCTTCAGGTTTAACATTAGCCATATCCATTGCAGATTTTGCAGCTTTTGCTCCCATAGACACCACAGACTCATTTTCTGAGACTACATATCTCTGTGTAATTCCTGTTCTTTTCTTAATCCATTCATCACTAGTATCAATTTTTTTAGCTAAATCATGATTGGTTAATACTTTTTTTGGCAAACAGCTTCCTACTCCTGCCATACGCACGTGATGCATTTTAATTACCTTGAGAATGTTTATCTAGTTGTTCTTTTACTTTACTAACAATCTCATTTTTTGCTCCTTGGCGTGCGGAGTTAATAGCTTGAATAAAAGAAATTTTAGTTGCTCCACCATGACTCTTGAAAACAGCACCCTGAAGGCCAAGAAATGCCGCTCCATTGTAGTTATTTGGGTCAAATCTCTTTGCTAGCCGCTTAAAAAGTGGCTTCGCAAAAAATGCACACAATTTATATCTAAAATTGGCTGCTATTGTTTGTTTAAGCTCTTTAATAATAAACTCAGCTAGTCCTTCACTTGCTTTAATAGCAACATTACCAGCAAAACCATCACATACTACAACATCAACAGTACCACGAAAAATATCATACCCTTCCACATAGCCATGATAGTTCAATATTTTATCGTCATTTATTAAATCATTTGCTTTTTTGATAGCATCAGTTCCTTTATTAGGCTCAGACCCAACATTGAGAAGACCTAAACTTGGGGAATCTATATTAGCTACAAATTTTGCGAAAGCATTGCCCATAAGAGCAAATTGATAAAGATTCTCAGAACTACAATCTACATTTGCGCCAAGGTCAAGAACATAAACTTTTTTTCTGTTTTTTCCATTACTAGGCATTGGGTGAATAATAGCAGGACGAGATAATCCTTCACACATACCTAGAACAAATCTAGATATCGCCATCAAAGCACCTGTATTACCTGCGCTTATGCAAGCATCAGCTTGTGAATTTTTAACTAACTCTATCGATTTGCGCATTGATGAATCCTTTTTATTGCGCATTGCAAGCGCCGGGGATTCATCCATTTCAACAACTTCACTTGCTTCAAAGAAGCTAATTTGGTCGCTATTATACTCTCCATCTGAAATATATGGATCGATAGCACTACGTTTTCCAACTAAAATAAAATTGGTATCACAATAGATTCTAGCAGCATCAATTATCGCAGGAACAATGACCTTCGGGCCAAAATCCCCACTCATAACATCAACTGCTAGCGTTATTTTCTCTTTCAAAACAAGAACTACTCGTCGTCAGAATCAGAAAATTCTTCTTTTCTTTTTAGAACTTCTTTACCACGGTAAAAACCATCTAAACTTATATGATGTCTACGATGTGTTTCACCAGTTCCAGAATCCACGGTCAACGAAACTCCTGATATACTATCATGTGCTCTGCGAAAATTACGCTTAGAACGTGTTGTTCTGTTTTGTTGTACTGCCACAATCAGCTCCTTAAGTGTTTTTATAACTACAATCTTCATGCTTCGGTGCAAAAGGCACCGCTAGCAAAAGTTCTTCACTGACCAACTCATATACAGAGAAATCTCTCTTTTCATTCATTATCAAAGGATCAAGATCTTTTGGTAATGACTTCAAGTGGTCAATCTTAATTGGATATAGAGTGAATCTATGCTCAATTACAAAGTCATTCTTTTCCATACATCGCTGACAAATCATTTTCAACTGAGTTGTCAATTTACCCGTGATGCATATCCTGCTGCCTTCACCTAAAATACAGCGAAATGTATAACCACACTCTCTATGTTGATTATCTTCTAAATGAATATTATCAACCCGCCCTAAAAAATCTTTAAGGCTTGAGAGCTTAACCTTTCCTGAAACCAACTCACCTGATTCGAGAAGGTACACAGGATTAATATATTTAGCATGGCTACTTTGCATTGGCGTATGATATCCCTACTTAGTTAAGCTGTCAAAATTCCTAAGCTTATATTACTCATATTGTTGACAATAAATTCATCGAGTTAGATAAATTATTCCACAAGTTCGCCAACTTAATATTCATGCCTTTAATTTCATCAATAAAGCTAGTTTTCTTTTTGTAAACTACCACTGGCATGTTATCAAACTCACTTCTGGCGATTGAATCTATATATCCAAAATCATCAATTAGACCAAGAGCCTTTGCGTTACGTCCAGTCCAAACCCGACCAGTATAAAGCTCTGGATTATGCGGATCTTTAAGTTTATCTTTACGGCCATTAATAACGTCATCAATAAATATTTGATGTGCCTGCTCTGCCATAGATTCTAAAATTTCTTTTGCTTCAGCTTGAACCGGCTCAAATGGATCATACATCGCCTTTAGACGACCAGAGGTTATTAACCTACGTTCAACTCCAACTTTATGAATCAAGTCTACAGCACCAAAAGTACTAAATGCTGTTCCAATAGACCCAATCAAACTGGTTTCTCCAGCATAAATTTTATCTGTTGCTGATGACACCAGGTATGCGCCAGATGCACCTAAATCTTCTATTACCGCATATATTTTCTTTTTACCAGCTAGTTCATTGCGCCAATATAAGATATCTTTATAAATTACTCTGGACTGAAATGTCGTTCCACCAGGGCTATTAATTCTCAACATAACAACTTTAGCTTTATCATTTTCACAAGCATTCTTAAGCTCAGCAAGAATAGCTTGTGTTGTTGAGCTAGACATAAGTGCCGTCTGAATATCTATAACTGCAATATGAGGAGATGTACTTTTACTTTGCAATGAAGGTCCTGCACCAGGAATCTTTATCGAAACAGTAATGAAAACTACATATGCAAAAAACAACAGGGTGAAAAATATTCTCCATCGCCGAGCTCGTTTATATTCGTTAACACTTGCTAAGAGAACTTTTTCGATAATTTTTTTTTCTTTCTTCTCATCCATAATTTTTGTCCCTAAATTTATTGTACCTGTACATCAGAAAGTTTATTAGCTGCAATTTCAAAAATTTCCGGTAATTTGGCCTCAACTAATAAATCTTTGCCATCTTCATAATCCTTTATAAATATACTACTAGCATGCAAAAATAATCTATCTGTTCCTATAATATTGGCATACTGGTCATTTATTTTTCTACATCCATATCTACTATCACCAATAATATCAGAGTCCTCACTTGCAAGATGCACACGGATCTGATGTGTTCTTCCTGTTATAAGCTCTGCCTCAAACATTCTGGCACTAGGCATACGCTTTAAACATTTAAATCTTGTTTGTGAATCTTTACCGTCCTCTGCAATTATAACTTTCCATTGACCAGATATATCATGAATTTTCAAAAGTGGTTTATCTACCAGAAATTTACTTTTAGACAAGCTGCTATGACATAAGGCTGAATACCTTTTCGTGATCATATCCCCATCACGTAAATATTCATGTAATCGGCGTAAAGAACTTCTTTTTTTGGCCAAAATCAAACATCCAGATGTATCTTTATCAAGTCTATGAACCAATTCTAGATCATAAAACTTATTAGTACTTCTTAGAGCCTCGATAACACCATAACTTAAACCACTGCCTCCGTGCACAGCAACTCCAGATGGTTTGTCTATTACCAATATGCCTTTATCTTCGTAAATAACATTTTCCAATAACATGGAGGCCAAGTCCTCCATCTTTTTAGCAGGAGGCACATATTTTGCTCTTACAGAACTTTGTTCTACCAAGAAAGGTGGAATTCTAACTTTGTCGGAAGTATTTAGTCTGCTTGCCGACTTAACTCGAGAGCCATTTACTCGAACTTGCCCCGTTCTAATTATTTTATGTAAATACGGTTTAGGAATGGTCCGCTTAAGACGGTTTGAAATGAAGTTATCGACCCTAACCCCAGCGAAACTATTACTTACAACAAAAATATTGCTCATTTGGTTTTCCTTAAAACTAAACTTCGCATATTATATAGATACCTAGATAATTTGTACAGGTATATGAAAAACAAAGGCTTCTTTCGGAAAACACCAATTTCTGTTAGAATTTTATTAAATATGCCCGAGCGTGTAGATACATGCTATTTGTTCAGGCCCATTGAAGAACCTACCAGGAATAACCTATCAATTATATATATATTTAGGTATTCCTTAAGAGGTAGGCTGCTTTAAAAAAAACATGTAAAGATTTAGATATAGTGAGATACAAAAAAATGACTAAAAGGATGCTTATTAATGCTTCTCAACCTGAGCAAGTTAGAATAGCTTTAATTGAAAATGAAAAACTATTAGATTTAGATATTGATACACATGGTAGTGAATATACCAAAGCTAACATATACAAAGGTGTGGTAACTAGGATTGAACCTAGTCTTGAAGCAGCTTTCGTTGACTATGGTGGTAATCGACATGGGTTTCTGCCATTTCGTGAAATTTCTCGAGAGTACTTCAAACCTTCCGCCAAAAATTCACAAGAGCGTGTTTCAATAAAAGATGCTATCTCTGTCGGCAATGAACTTATAGTACAGATTGATAAGGAAGAACGTGGTAACAAGGGCGCTGCTCTCTCAACTTACCTTTGTCTTGCTGGATGCTATATAGTTTTGATGCCAAATAATCCTAAAGCAGGTGGTATCAGTCGTAGAGTCGATGGTGAAGAACGTGAAGAGTTAAAAGAAATCATGAATACTTTGTCAGCACCAGACGGTATGGGAATTATAGTAAGAACAGCTGGTGTAGGTAGAAATATAGAAGAACTAGAGTGGGACCTTAACGTTATGTTAGCCCATTGGAATGCAATCCAAAATGTTGCTAAAGAAAATAAAGCACCATTTTTAATTTACCAGGATAATGACATCATCTATAGGTCTATTAGAGAAAATCTAAGACCTGATATAGAAGAGATTATTATTGATAACCACGAAGCATTCAAGCGTGCCTCTGAACATGTTAAAAGTGTGAAACCAGACATGTTGGCTAATGTGAAAATGTATAGCGATGCTGTGCCACTGTTTACTAAATATAAAGTAGAGCAACAAATAAGTAGCGTCTTTAACAGAAATATCCAACTTCCTTCTGGTGGCAGCATAGTTATTGATCATACAGAAGCTCTTGTATCAATAGATATTAACTCAGCTAAAGCAACTAAAGCTGGAGATATTGAAGCAACAGCAGTACAAACCAATCTAGAAGCAGCTGATGAAATTGCAAGGCAAATGCGTCTTAGAGATCTAGGTGGGTTGATAGTAATAGATTTTATAGATATGTCTGTACTAAGAAATCAACGCCAAGTCGAACAAACATTGAAAGATGCTCTCTCTATTGATAGAGCACGTGTACAAGTAGGACGAATTTCTAGATTTGGTCTTCTAGAGATGTCCCGACAGCGCTTAAAGACAGCCCTAACAGATTCTCACCATATTCCCTGCCCAAGATGTAAAGGTCAAGGAACTATATACTCTGTTAGTACTTTGGTAATGGTTATGTTGCATGACATTGAAGAGCTTTCAACTCACAACCGCAATGCCGTGATTAAATTAGAGCTACCTCTAGATTCTTTAGTAGTTTTCATGAACGAAAAGCGCACAGCTTTAGATCAGCTACAGAAGAAGTACAACATTCGCCTAGTTATCATACCCAATAATAATCTACAAACTCCAGACTACATTCTTGAAGTTTTACAGGGAACAATCGAAAATTATTCAATGGATAAAGTTAAAATTCCTGCACATAAAGAAGTACATTATGAACATGCTAATATGTCTGGAACTAACGAGAATAAAGCTGCTATAGATTCCGCCATCATACCACAGGCACCAACACACATAAGCAAAAAACCTGGTATAATTCAGAAAATTTGGAAATCTTTAGTTGGTGAAGAAGACAGTGACACTGAGAATAAAAAACAAAATGATAATAAGCACCGTCCATCGAGATATCATTCACGCAAGAGGACTCAGACACAAACAAACAGAAAGTATAAGCCAAGAAAGCCTACTAATTATCAAGGTCAAGATCCATCACCGGCAAAAAAAACAAACGTCCATAAAGAACATAAAGAACAGTTCTCCAATGATACTGATGTTGATGGCAATACCAATAAAAATCCAAATCCGCATTCAAAACCTAGACGGAATCGGACTAGTAACAACAGAACCCATCATAACAATAGAAACCATCATAACAACAGAAACCATCATAACAATAGAAACCAACATAATAGTAATGATGCCAACAAAAATGATGGCAAAAAAAATGATGAGCCTAATCGATCTACCGAGAACGCTTCACAATAACTTCATAGTCAACACACCCATCTCATATGGGTGTGTTGACAATCCTCTAGCATATCTGCAAAATTAACTCTCTGAATACATATATAAGTTATTCATCCAATCCTTGTATGTCTTTTTAGGAAATGGCCTTATGGAAAAATCTAATAAAGAATTACTGAGTAATTGCATAGATAATCCTCATGATACCGACAGCTATAACAAAGTTCATAGCTATTCCATATCGAATACGGAAAAGTTTTGGGAACATCAGTCTAAATCTCAACTCTACTGGGAAAAAGAATTTACCTCTACATTCAACGGTGACCTTAGTCAAGGTACTGACAGATGGTTTGATGATGGCTGCCTTAACGCTTGCTACAATTGCTTAGATAGGCATGCACAAACGCACCCAGAAAAACTTGCAATCATTTGGTCATCCGAATCTAAAACTGAAACTAGATACATCACCTATAAGCGACTACATGAACAAGTATCATTATTTTCTAATAGCTTAAAAAATCTATCTTGTGAACCTGGTGACACCGTATGTATCTATATGCCAATGATCCCTGAAGCTATCATTGCAATGTTAGCTTGCGCTAGAATAGGCGTTACACACTCAGTAGTATTTGCTGGCTTCTCACCTGAAGCTCTAAGTGCAAGAATAATAGATGCAAATGCTAAAGTTCTAATAACAGCAGACCAAACTACTCGCTCCGGTAAACTTATTAATTTGAAAGAACAAGCTGATATTGCAGTTAAAGATCATAATATTGAACATATGATTGTAGTTAAAAGAACCGGTAACACTATCAACTGGGTTGACGGTAGAGATCAGTGGTATAATGAACTGTTATCTGAATCAGAATCTGACTGCCCTGTAGTTAATGTTGACTCTAATTATCCATTATTTATGCTCTACACCTCGGGCTCCACAGGAAAACCTAAAGGTATCGTTCATTCAACTGGAGGATATCTTAGTTATGTTACTTCAACATTTAAAAGTGTATTTAACTATCAAGATAAAGATGTTTACTGGTGTACAGCAGACATTGGATGGATAACTGGCCATAGTTATTTAGTCTATGGTCCTCTGAGCGCTGGAGCTACTATCTTTATGTTAGAGGGTAACCCAATGTACCCATCTGCAAATGAATTAAGCTTAACTATAGATGAGCACAAAATATCTATTTTATATACAGCACCAACCCTTATACGCATGCTTATGCGACATGGAGATGACGCAATACAAGGCAGCACTAGAGAATCCATAAGGCTTCTTGGGACTGTAGGTGAACCAATAAACCCTGCAGCATGGGAATGGTATAAAGAGAAAATAGGAAATAATAAAGCTCCTATTGTAGATACATGGTGGCAAACTGAAACCGGTGGAATTATGATATCACCTCATGTCAATGGCAAACAAAAACCAGGAGCAGCAATGTCTCCATGCTGGGGCATCAAACCTTATATATTAGATGAAAAAGGCTCAGAAAAACAAGGTGAGAACACAAGCGGGTGCCTGGTAATTAAAAATTCTTGGCCTGGAAAAATGCTAACTATACATAATGATCATCAACGCTATCTAGATACTTATTTATCAAAATATCCTGGGTATTATTTTTGCGGCGATGGTGCACGACGAGATAATGATGGTGACTTGTGGATTACAGGTCGTATTGATGATGTTATTAATGTTGCAGGTCATAGACTTAGCACTGAAGAAATTGAAAGTGTCTTGGTTTCTCATAGAAGCATCTCTGAAGCCGCAGTAGTTAGTGTGCCAGACCAAATCAAAGGTGAAGCTATATATGCCTTTGTTCAGGTTATGAAAGATGTCATAGCCACAGATCAACTTAAGAAAGAATTAGAAAATCACGTTAAAAAGTCAATCGGATCTTTTGCCAAACCAAAACATATACAAATGGTGGCTGAATTACCAAAAACTCGTTCAGGGAAAATCATGCGCCGAGTATTAAAAAAACTAATTTTAAAACAGCATGATCAGCTTGGAGACTTAAGTACTCTTGCGGAGTCAAGCACTGTAAAAGATATAATTTCATCACTAGAACCAACAAATTAAGGCGTTTATTTTTATGTATTCAAAATTATCTGAATCTATACTCTGGGATAAAATGGAAGAGTATTACAAGCATTTTGGCCCATCTCTATGGCAAACCAACATTGTTCCCTATGCAATTTCTTCAAGCAAAATTCTTGCGCAAACTTATGCGAACATGATCGTGGCAAACTTACAGGATTATTTAAATGATCAAGGTAAATCTTCCCCATCAGAGTCAATATACATTCTTGAATTAGGAGCAGGTCATGGACAATTTGGATATTATTTAACAGAAAAATTAATTTCACAATTTAAAACACTCACATGGTCAACTGAATACATAAAATATGTTCTAACCGACATCTCTCAAGAAAATAAAAACTCTTGGGCTCAGCACCCTAAATTTGCCCCACTTATTAAACAAAAAAACATGGATTTTGCAACCTTAAATCCTCTTCAAGGAGGTCACTTCACTACTGATTTGCAAAAATTTGAATTTAAAGATGGTTGCACTAACACACCTCTATTTGTAGTTGGAAATTACTTTTTTGATAGCTTGAAACAAGATGCTTTTGAAATTCAAAACCATGAAATCAATGAAGTCCTCATCGAAGTAGATGCTAATGGCCCTCTAGAGTCGATATTTCAACAATCCAATTACAAATTTAAACGCAACGCTATTACACCTAAAAATTACTATAAGAACCACCATCTAAATAGTATTTTAGAGTACTATAAAAGCAATTTAGAAGAAGGCTCTTTCCTTATACCAATCGGCGCCATAAACTGTATGGAAAATTTATCAAACCTATCAAATACTAATGTTACATTTTTAGTAGGAGATAAAGGTGAAACTATACTCGATGCCCTATCGAATGTTTCTGACCCTGAAATTTCCCAACATGGCTCCATGTCAATGATGGTGAATTTTCACTCCCTTGAGCAATATTTCAATATTAGTGAGGGATTAGCAATTACAACGAAGAATACTAGTGAAAACTTCCAATTAGCTTTTTTCTGTAACCGTCACTCATACCCAATGTTGCATACTAAATATGCTTTTAATAATTTATTAAGTATTACAAGTCCAGATGACATCTATAATTTATTTTATACTAATTACAATGAATTAATAGATTATAAATCATTGGACCAATATATTGCTTTAATGAAAGTATCAAACTGGGATCCCAATCTTCTTTATGAAATTTCTGAGGCACTAAACAATCTCCTTGAAGATGCTGATGTAGTCCAAGATAATACTATTTACAATGGCTTATTAAAAATTGAGAAGTACTTTTTTAAAGTTGAATCTGATGCTGATATATATTTTGAAGTCGGAAATTTATTTTATACGATGAGTCGTTACGATGATGCCCTACGCTTATTTCAATTTTCAGACAAGTTCTTCCCTGAAAACAAAGAAATTCAATATAATTTAGCTTTATGTTATGAAGCTTTAGGTAACATAGATTTTGCAAAGACTGCTGTTGAAAAATGCTTGCGTGATAACCCAGCCTATTCTCTCGCTCTTGAGCTTGAAAAAGATTTGTTATCTGAGTATTAGAAAGGATATATAAAAAAAGGAGCTTTTAAGCTCCTTTTTTTATTTTATCAACAAAATTAACTAGCCTATTAAACCAGCTTTTGTTTCGCCTTTACTGTGCGTAACTGCATACTTAACTAGAACACCCTTATTATCAAAAAGGACAACTAATTTTTTAGTATCATCATTTGTTCCCTGAGTGAACCAATTAACTACGGGGATGAAATTGCTCGCTTTTTGTGATGATTTAGTATGGCTATATTCCCACTTTTCATTATTACCAACAAAATCAACATCAGACGGCTGACCAAATTTTCTTTCAACATCTAACTTAGTAGTTCTTTTTGCTATTAAAAAACCACTCAAGTCTGCTGTTTCAGTTTTTCCTAATACTTTATTTCCTGTACTTGCACATGCAACAAGAAACAAGAAAAGTACCGTTACACCAGCTAATTTCAACTTATTCACGGACACAATCCCCTTACAATTATCAATTTATGGTGGAATACTACCACCTGCTCATTCTATGGTCAAAAACCAGAACATTTTTAGTTTGATTTCTCATCTTTGCCAAAGTCCTCAAGTTTGATATTATTGATCCTAATCATTTTAAGGGATAAGTAGAATGTATAAAACAATATGGAAGTTTGTTACTTTGGTAACTATCTTTATATGCTCGCCATGCTTTGCAGCAAAAACTATAGATGAAATTAAAGAGCGTGGTTATCTTATTTGTGGAGTAAGTCAAGGTCTGCCAGGATTTTCATTTACGAATGATGATGGCTCTTGGGATGGCTTAGATGTCGATATTTGCCGTGCAACAGCAACAGCTATCTTTAAAGACCCCACTAAAGTCCGCTTTCGCCCGCTATCTGCTAAAGAAAGATTTACAGCGCTACAATCTGGTGAAATAGATCTACTCTCAAGAAACACAACCTGGACTTTTCATCGAGATGCAGCCCTAGGATTAGAGTTTACTAATATTGTCTTCTATGATGGGCAAGGATTTTTAGTACCAAAAGAACTTAGCATAAAAAGCTTTGGCGACTTATCTGGTGCCACTTTTTGCACACAATCAGGAACCACCACTGAATTAAATCTTGCAGATTATTGCCGAGCTAATAATATCCCTTATCAGATAATAACTTTTGACACTGCAGATGAAGTTGTAAGTGCTTACCAATCTGGCCGTTGCGATGTATTTACAAGTGACAAATCAGGATTGGCAGCAAGAAGAACCAGTCTTAAAAATCCTGATGCTCATGAAATACTAGACTTAACTATTTCTAAAGAGCCTCTAGGACCATCTGTAAGACAATATGACAGTCAATGGGCAGATTTAGTCCGCTGGGTTGTAAACGGACTGATCACAGCAGAAGAACTTGGAATTACCAAAGAAAATGTCAATGTTCAACTTAAATCTAAAAATCCAAAAACACAAAGACTCTTAGGAGTTAATGACAATTTTGGTATATCACTAGGTGTTGATAAAGACTTCATGGTTAATGTAATTAGCTCTTTAGGAAATTATGGGGAAATTTACACTAAAAACTTAGGACCTCAAACCCCAATGAATATACCACGCGGACAGAATGCTCTCTGGGAGAATGGCGGTCTATTATATTCACCTCCATTTAGATAATAGATGTTTCTAAACAATAGAAAAATTCGGCAGCAATTATATCAATTAATTGTTGCCCTCTGCTTTGTTTGCATATGCTTCTTTGCTATCAACAATGCCTACATCAACTTACATAAACAAGGAATAGCAACCGGATTTGCTTTTTTATCCAAATCAGCTGGCTTTGATGTTATAATGCACTTGATTCCTTTCAATGAAAAAAGCACCTATAGCATCACTTTAATACTTGCAATACTTAATACTATTTTAGTATCTGCTTGCGGCATTACTCTAGCAACTATACTAGGTTTCAGTCTTGGCATCGCAAGATTATCTGTCAATTTCATAATTCGTAGCATTGCAACTATTTATGTGGAGTTTTTCCGTAACATCCCCCTACTATTACAAATATTTTGTTGGTATTTTGGTATATTACGCCTGCTACCAAAACCAAAAAACAGTATTTCTTTGTTGCCAGAGACCTATTTAAATATTAGAGGTTTATATTTCCCGAATTTCACCATCACAGAAAATGGATTTATCTTCTTTATAATTTTAGCTACTAGCATATTTTTTTGTGCACTGACGTATCGTTACAATAAAATTCTTGGTAACAACCGGCATATCAGAATAAAACGTTTAATTTTACTTCTGTGTCCAGCGATATTTTTTATAGTATTATCTCCCAACATTTTAACATCAACAGCCCCCGTACTTCGTGGATTTAATTATCAAGGAGGCACTGTAATAATTCCTGAATTTATTGCTTTATTATTAGCTTTATCAACATATACGGCTGCCTTCATTGCTGAAATTGTTAGAGCTGGAATTGAAGCTATAGACAAAGGTCAAAAAGAAGCTTCTCTTGCTTTAGGGCTCAATAGAAGACAGATGCTACGATATATAGTGCTCCCTCAAGCTATGCGTATTATAATCCCTCCTCTTACTAATCAGTACCTCAACTTAACTAAAAATTCTTCATTAGGTGCTGCTATCGCGTACCCTGAATTAATCTCAGTATTTGCCGGCACAGTACTAAACCAAACAGGACAAGCTATTGAAGTAATCGGTATAACCATGGCAGTTTATTTAATACTTAGCCTTAGTGTAGCTATGATCATGAATAAATTTAATAATGCTGTCGCAATAAAAGAGAACTAAATGGCAAGCTGGAAAACAAATATTCTCAAATTTAAATACAATATAGTAGTTGGTGGCTTGTTACTTACTCTGCTTGGATATTTATTTACTCCACTTATAAATTGGTTATTTATCTCAGCAACCTTCACAGGAGACTCTCCTTCAGAATGCACCACTAATGCAGCGTGCTGGCTTTTTATTAATGCTAGATTTAAACAATTTATGTTTGGATTCTTTCCCCCTGCTGAGCTTTGGAGGATTTATCTCTCTTATGCTCAAATAATTCTAGCACTTTTATTATTCCACTTACCTATAAAATCAAAAAACTATAAAAAAGTTGTTTTAGCTTTCACATTCTTTATTATTCCAATATGTTCATTTTACTTGTTTGTAGGAGGTATTTCTGGACTGATAGAAGTGCCAACTGATAAATGGGGAGGCTTACATTTAACATTAGTTGTAGCGCTTGTTGGGATCAGTGTTTCCTTGCCAATTGGTATAGTATTAGCTCTTGCAAGAACTTCATCGCTCCAACTAATTCAATCATTATCTATACTTTTCATAGAAGTCTGGCGTGGGATCCCTCTTATTTCAGTATTATTTATGTCATCTGTCATGTTGCCAATATTCATGCCAGATTCTTGGCAAATTAATAAGCTTTTACGTGCTCTAATTGGTGTCTCTATTTTTTCATCTGCTTATATGGCCGAGGTAATACGTGGTGGGTTACAAGGTTTACCCAAAGGTCAATATGAAGCTGCTCATGCATTAGGTCTTGGTTATTGGCAAACACAAATCTTCATAATACTTCCTCAAGCTATAAAAAATGTTATTCCTGGTATTGTAAATAATTTTATTAGCTTATTTAAGGATACGACCCTTGTTTTAATTATTGGATTATTTGATTTACTTGGCATGGTCCAAAATGCTATAAACAATCCCAAGTGGATTTCTTTCGCTCTTGAAGGTTATATCTTTGCAGGACTAGTTTATTGGATATTTTGTTTTTCAATGTCAAGATATAGTCTACACATTGAGAAGAAGTTAAAAATAGCGAGCTAAATACATATGAAAAAAAAAATGGTTAACTTTAATAATGTAAACAAGTGGTATGATGATTTCCATGCTTTGAAAGATATTTCACTTGATGTTTATAAAGGTGAAAAAATTGTTATTTGTGGCCCTTCAGGATCTGGCAAATCATCACTAATTCGTTGTATTAATAAATTAGAGGAACATCAAAAAGGAAGCATAAATGTAAACGGCATCGATGTTAACGATAATGTTAAAAACATAGATAAAATAAGAAAAGAAGTCGGAATGTGCTTCCAGCATTTCAATCTATTTCCGCACCTAAGTGTTTTAGAAAACTGTACTCTAGCCCCAATGAAAGTTAAGAGGATGAATGAACAACAAGCAAAGGTTATAGCCACCTCGCTATTAGAAAGAGTTAAACTTACTGAGCATATAAATAAATATCCAGGACAACTATCTGGTGGTCAACAACAACGCGTTGCTATAGCAAGAAGTTTATGTATGACTCCAACGTTAATGCTATTTGATGAACCAACTTCTTCATTAGATCCAGAAATGATTAATGAAGTACTGGATGTAATGATTAACCTTGCAAATGAAGGTATGACCATGATCTGTGTTACCCATGAAATGGGATTTGCCAAAACTGTAGCCGATAGAATAATTTTCATGGACGATGGCAAAATCATTGAAACAGCAAATCCAGATGAATTTTTCAATAACCCTAAAACTCAAAGAGCTAAAGAATTCCTTGAACAAATCATCCATTAATTTAACGCAGTTATTTTTAATTCTACGTTACTTTTAATTATGACCATTAGTCCTAGATAGTTTAATTTCCACGAAATTTACAACTTATTCCAACTACATTTAATATGAAATATTTCCAATATGGAACGAAAAGTTTTCTTCCTTAACAAAGTCTACTGCTATATACGTATTTAAAGTACCATCTTTATTGATTTATTGTTTGTTAGACATTCCTGGATTATTGATTGTGCTGTATACAACCATGGCGCCATCCCCATAACCCGCACGCTCTTTACTTTCTTCAGATTCGCAATGGAGTGTTTCCCCAATATGCGAGCAATACAGCAAAGTATTCATATCATTACCTGCTCCGCTTTCATTAACAGTTTCCATATTGGGTTTTGTCGCATCTATGCATAAAATGTTATAATGCTTAACTAACTATTCATATAAGAAGGATATAATATGATAAGTTTTAAAGGCAAGCAATTTATGAAATCTATAATTTTAATGGCTGTTAGATG